>ERZ827037.1973-NODE-1973-length-19156-cov-4.369719_pt1 | contig 19156 bp, 18 predicted proteins | sample MGYA00519924_ERZ827037 | MGnify/ENA primary metagenome ERZ827037 (study PRJEB31778, sample SAMEA3449250) | human gut metagenome | biome: human gut; feature: human-associated habitat; material: faeces | place: United Kingdom | collected 2010/2012 ...
TCACCTCCACCGGACGTTATCCGGCATCCTGCCCTATGAAGCCCGGACTTTCCTCACCTGCGGCCTTTCGGCACTTGCAGCCGCGATTGTCTGTCTTACTCAACACAGTTTTCAATTATACTAAGAAATCCATCTGTTGTCCACTGTTTTCAAGATTTTCTTCTTGATTTTTATTAATCAATCGTCATTTTCAGATTCTTACAGCCCTTCATCTACGATAAGATTCGTTCCATCTGCAGCAGTTGTCGCAAGTTCATCACATCTTTCATTCTGTGGATGTCCATCGTGCCCCTTCACCCAGTGAAATGTCACGCTGTGTTTCTGCTTTGCTTCTAACAGACGTTTCCAAAGGTCTACATTCTTCACCGGTTCATTCTTCCCGCGTTTCCATCCCTTCTTGATCCAGCCGTCTACCCAGTGCTGGTTAAACGCATTCACAACATATTGTGAATCCGAATAGACTTCTACTTCACAGGAACGGTTTAAAGCCTCCAGACCTGCAATTACAGCCATCAGCTCCATTCTGTTATTCGTTGTCTTCTCATATCCCTGGGACAATTCCTTCTTATGAAGCTGTCCCTTCGTGTCGACATACTCAAGCACTGTTCCATATCCGCCCGGTCCGTCCGGGTTTCCGCGCGCTGCACCATCTGTATATATTTTTACCAGCATTTTCAATCTCTCCTGTTATTCCATCCTTCTGTTTTTATCTTAATGAAAAAGTATCTACCACCTGTACCACTTCTGGAAGTATATATTCCAGATCTTCCTTTGCCATCTTGGCACTCTCCGGCAGATTGATCATCAATGTCTTCTTTCTGATTCCAGCCTCTGAACGATCCAAAATCACTTTCTTTGTATGACGAAGATTATAAGCCCTGAGTGCTTCCGGAATAGCTGGAAGCAGACGGTCTGCTGTCTCCCTCACAGCATCCGGCGCACAATGCTTCTCCAGGAATCCAACTGCTCCGGTTGTCAGAACCAGTTCAACCATTCCCGCATCTGCCAGCTTACAGAGCACTGTTTTCAACATTTCTTTATCCTCTGGAAATGCTTTTGCTGCCCGGACTTCAATCCCAACCTGCTCCAGCATTCTTTTGAGTGATGCTGCCGCTGCCACATCCGCTTTTGCTTTATATGCCCCTGTATCTAATGATAAAATAACCGCTCTCATCTTCTGTCTGCCCCTTTCTTAATTCTACTATGATCTCCACTCGTACTTTCTCATTATACAGAACAATAAACTTTTGTGCAACTAGAACAAAGAATGTGCCTCGGCACATTCTTGCGCCTGCGGCGGTCGCTTGCAACGCCTACATTATACGCCGCAGTGCGCATCCTAAGCGGAGCGTTTTCAATAAAAACAAAAAGATGTCCTGACAGATCTTTCTTCCGGAGGGCTAATCCTTATTATCGATCTGTTAAAACATCTTTTCTTAACTAGAAATTAAATGAGTATATGTATGACTTTCTCTTACAGGTTTGCTTTGAAGAACTCTTCCATCTTAGCTGCTGCAGCTTCTTCGTTCTCACCTTCAACTGTTACTTCAACTTCCATACCTTTTTTGATACCCATAGCCATGATAGCCATCAGTCTTGTAGCGTCAGCTGTTTTTCCGTTTCCGGCGATTGTAACCTTAACTCCCTCAAGAGCTTTTGCTTCTTTTGCAAGCATTCCTGCCGGTCTTGCGTGGATTCCTTCGTTGTCCTGTACTACATAAGTAAATTTTGCCATGATACATTCTCCTATCTTTATTTTATTTTATTTATCACCTATTTGTCCAGACAGGTCTGGAAATGCCTGCTCCAGTACAGCCTTCGCATCCATTGCTCCGAAACGCTCCGGATCAATCCTGTCTATGCGGATGCCTTTGGACTCATACTGTTCTTTCAGGCTTTCGAACCGATGTCCCAGCTGCGGACCAAGCAGCAGAACATCTGTCTGACCTGTGTAACCCTGAAATGCACGTTCCGACATCGCTGTGACTGCGATTTCAAGATTCTCATTCCGAATCAGCCGTTTCATCTTATTCACTAAGAGGCTCGTTGAAATACCTGCCATACAGATCAATGTTAGATGTCTCATCGTCATTTCCTTTCCTGTCCCTCGACTGACCTTAATTTAACATATATTTTTAAAAAGCTCCACTCAAAAAATGACCACAATCAATGTGGTCACTTTTGAATCACTAAACATATAATCACATTCATCAAGGAGATTAAATACATTTTATTCTTCTGCTCTGCGCAATAACTGGATTAACCTGTCATAATCCGGATGACGAATCAGATTCTGCACATCTGCCGGACGAAGGATCAGATCTGTCGTTGCCTCATAGAACTGCTGCAGATTCTCATCCTCTTCCCTTCCGATCGCCGTCAAAAATACGACCTGCACCTTCTGCCGGAACCAGAATATCGGTTCTTTCAGAACTGCCACTGCAACAAAAGCACGCTCCTGGAAGGCACGCTCCGGGTGTGGAAGTGCCACCAGATTACCATAATCTGTTGGTGTAAGTTCCTCTCTCTTCAAAACAGATGCAGTGAATGTCTCCGGAAGTCCCTTCTCCTGCTCAACCTTCCGGCACAGGTTCTTCAGAACCTCATCCTTCGTCTTTCCTTCCACATCCGTAAAAAATAATTCCTTCTTAAAATATTTCTGCAGAAAATCCTTACTCTCTCTTACAAAAAGCTTTCTCACCCTGTCAATGTCATTGTCCTGCAGAAAGGAACCAATCTCCAAAATCGGTACCGGTACATAAGAAGAGATATGTACCGTTGTAAATACATAATCCACTTTTTCAAACGGAAAGTTCTCCAGTTCATAAAGATTACATACATAAATCTTTTCAATATACTCTTTAAATTCTCTGCTGTACTTATATCTGAGAATTTCTGAACTCGTCTTCCCAGATGCACATACGATCAGAATCGAAAACTTCTTCTGTTCATTCTCCTGCTGCTCCAAAGCCAGTTCAAGAACCTCTGCGAGTCCGGCAATCTCATCTTCTGAAATCGACTGCTGAAAATATTCCCCCAGTGCAATTGCCGCCTGGGACGCCATCGTATAAGAAAGCACATAATTCTTACGGATCTCTTCCAGCATCGGGTTTCGCAGGATCATATGATATTTCATACGAAGGACAAACGGAACCATATGTCGGTTCAGCTCCATACGCAGATGAAAATCATTCCTGAAATCAACATGGAATTCCCTGTAGATCATCTCCAGCATCTCCGTAACAAGATGATCGATCTCGCTTTGCATCACGAAATTTCCCTGTTCTGTCTCACTGTCGATATAAACCTTCCCCACAAGCTGCAGTGTCAGATAATTCTTCTCATCCTGAGAAAAATGAATCTGATAATGTGCGCCCACCAGCTCTGTCAGTTCTTCCACAAACTGCTTCTCTTTTCTTCCAAGCATATCCGCTGCCTGCGATTCAACATATTTCTCCTGACGTATCCTTCGCATCGCCACATAAATATGTTCCACAAAGTCATTGTAAGCAATCTCAGAAAGTTCGATTTCATATTTCTTCAGACACTGATAGACCATTTTCCCCAGTGTCTCGATCTCATCCGTCTGATGCCGTCTTCCGATTCCTTCCAGACTGTCCTGCTTTACAAAGACATCCACCATACACTGACGAAGATTAAATTCACTGCCTTCCACACGGATACCATATCCCGGCTTCTTATGAACTGTAATACCATACTTCTGATAAGTTTCCTCAACCTGCCGGAGTGTATTCGTCAGCGTCCCCTTAGAAATATAAAGGAAATCACACAACTCCTCTGACTTGATATATTCCGTTCTGTTCAGAAGATATGCAAGGAGAAAATGTACTCTCTCCTGATTGTTCGACGGAATCACCGGATCTTCATTCTCCTTCGGATTCAGCAGTCCTTCGATACCTTCCGGCTGTCTTGGATCCAAATAATATCCGTACCTGGACTTTGATAAAATCTGGATTCCTTTCTTCTCAAGCTCCGGATTCAGTTCCTTGATTCTGACTCTTACCGTCTTCACGCCAATTCCAAGCTGACCGGCCAGTTCACTCGCAGTCACATGTTCTGTTTTACACAATAATTCAAGAATCTTTCTCTGTTGGTGATTCAGCAACACTGAATTCCTCGCTTTCTTTTGCATATTTTACTTACTGTTTATCTTATCATATTTTCCTGTAAAAAAAAAGCTCACGATCACTATATAATAATGCAGACCAGACCACCATTGCTGTCGTTTACGATCTTCTGCATAGAATCCTGCAGTTTTACCTGACTTTCTTCGTTGATCAGCGTAATCTTATTACGCATACCATCCATCACAAGATCTTCAATTGATTTGCCGAAAATATTTGTTCCCCAGACGCCTTGTGGACCTTCGCTCTCTTTTTTAATATATGCAACAAGGTCTTCTGCCTGTTTCTCACTTCCCACGATCGGTGCGATCTCCGTTTCTATATTCGCACGAATCATATGGATCGATGGTGCCTCGGAACGGATCTTTACTCCATATCTGCTTCCCTGCTTGATGATTACCGGCTCATCCAGGTGAATCTCTTCTTTCTTCGGGCTGACTACTCCGTAGCCTTTCATCTTCACATCCGCAAATGCATCCTTGATCTGACTGAATTCTTCTTTGATAGAAGAAAGCTCTTTCATCAGAGAAATCAATTCATACTCACTGCGGATCTGAGTTCCTGTCAACTCACTCAACACTTCATAATAATACTTCTGGCAGAAAGAAATCCGCAATATAACCTTGCCTGTGTCCATCTCTACCTGATCCAACAGGATCTGGTCTATGTATGGACTTTCTGTCCTCCAGTCTTTTCCGGAGACACTTCGCAGATCCGACATCTGAGCCATAATTTTCTTCACATTCTCAATCAGATCTTTCTTGATTCTGTGATCGCATGACAACATTTCCACCCATTTCGGAATATAAAATTCTATTTCCGTGACAGGAAATTCATACAGTACCTGGCGCATCATTTCATAAATGTCGTCTTCCTTGAGCTGTTCACAATTCACCGGATAAACAGGTGCTGCATATTTCTCCTCAAGAGCTGATTTCAGACGTTCTGTCTCTTTCGAATACGGTTTCTGGCAATTTAATAAAATAAGAAATGGCTTCCCAATCTGTCGAAGTTCTTTCACTGTCCGCTCTTCTGCTGCCACATAGTTTTCTCTTGGCAGATCTGTCACACTTCCATCTGTAGTCACAACAAATCCAATCGTCGCATGATCGTGTATCACCTTTTGTGTTCCGATCTCGGCTGCCTTTGTAAATGGTATCTCATAGTCATACCATGGCGTCTTCACCTGACGCTCCTGCCCATTCTCGGTATGGCCATTCGCTCCATCCACCATGAACCCAACACAGTCTGCCAGCCGGATCTTCACCTCTATGTCATCTGAAAGCTTTACATCCGCTGCTTCTTTTGGAACAAACTTCGGCTCTGTTGTCATGATCGTAGTTCCCGATGCTGCCTGAGGAAGTTCATCTTGTGTACGCTGCTTTACATGCTCTTCCTTAAGATTCGGCAAAATCAAAAGCTCCGCAAAACGCCGGATGAACGTTGACTTGCCTGTCCGAACCGGCCCCACAACTCCGATGTAGATTTCTCCGTTTGTCCGTGCTTTCATATCTTTGTATACCTGAAATGAATCCATAAAAATACCCCCTTGTTCTGCTGATACCAATGTATGCAGCCAGACAAAGGGGTATGACTTTTAATTTTATATTCGTTTCGTTCTCTTATTCTTCCCAGAGAAGAGAAGAGTTCTCAATCTTAGACTCGCGAAGCATCAGATCATCTACTGCCTGTTTTGGATCCTTTCCTTCAAAAAGAACCTTGTTGATCTCATCTACGATCGGCATTGGCACTTCATATTTCTGTGCAAGCTTTGCAGCTGCTTTCGCAGAATAGACACCTTCAACAACCATGTTTACTTCCTTCATAGCCTCTTCCATAGACTTGCCCTGTCCCATTAAGTAACCGGCTTTACGATTACGGCTATGAACACTGGCACAAGTAACGATCAGATCACCGATTCCGGTAAGTCCACAAAAGCTCTCGAACTTGCCGCCCATCTTCACGCCAAGTCTTCCGATCTCAACAATACCACGTGTGATCAGAGCAGCCTTCGTATTATCTCCATAGCCGAGACCATCTGCAATTCCTGCCGCAAGTGCGATGACATTCTTAAGAGAACCTCCAAGCTCGATTCCAAGCATATCAGGACTTGTATACACACGGAATACTTTACTGTTAAATGCGGACTGCAAGTACTCTGCTGTCTTTTTTGTCTTTGCACCGATCACGCAGGATGTTGGAAGCTTTCTTCCTACTTCTTCTGCATGTGTCGGTCCACTGAGCACTGCTACGTCTGCCTGCGGAATCTCCTGGCTGATCTGCTGAGACAGCGTCATCAGTGTATCTTCCTCGATTCCCTTCGCTACATCAACGATCATCTGCCCATCAACAACATACGGCTTCATCTTTGCCGCTGTACTCCTTGTAAAGATAGAAGGAACTGCAAGAACTAAGAAATCTTTTCCTTTAATAGCCTCTTCCATCTCATTTGTGATCATAATCTTTTCTGAAATATGGACACCCGGAAGTTTTGATACATGCTCCCGCTTCTCGCTCAACATCTCCACTTCTTTCGGATCGATCGACCAGACAGTTACATCATGTCCATTATCATGAAGAAGGATTGCCAGGGCTGTTCCCCAGCTTCCTGCCCCAAGAACTCCTACTTTTGCCATATCATCTCTCCTTTTCTTCGCTTCTTTTATTTCTTTGAACCGAATTTATTCTCTGTTCCATTCAACAGACGTTTAATATTGGCGCGGTGTCTGTACCATGCAAGTGCTGTAAGTAAGAACGTGATCACATATAACTCATATACCGCACTCTTCGCCATATCAAACCATCCAAGCTGTCCGAAGATCACCATCTGGATAAAAAACACTGCATAAGCAAGCAATGAACCAAGGGAAACATATCTTGTCACAAGCACCGGCACAAGAAAGAATGCCAGTGTGACAAAAAACAGGATGGAACTGTACGGCAGATGCCAGAAACAGTTGCTTACCACAAGTGCTGCCATAACAGCGATTCCCTTCCCACCTTTAAAATTCATATAAAATGGGAAGTTATGTCCCAAAGTAACTCCTGCTCCTGCATACATCATCAGAAGCGGAAGAATATTACTTCCATGATATATTGCACGGACAATGAGCACTGCTGCAAAACACTTCAACACATCTCCTGCGAATGTCATAAGTCCTGCTTTCAATCCCATAACACGCAGTGCATTCGTCGAACCGGAATTTCCGCTTCCTGCTTTTCTTATATCAATATGATGCATCTTTCCGACCAGATAACCGCTCTGCAGAAGTCCGCAGGCATATCCGATCACCAGACAGATAATACGTTCCATTCTACTGATCCTTTTCCTTTCTCTCACGGATGAAGAACTTCAGTGAAGTTCCTCTGAAGCCAAATGCCTCTCGGATCTTATTCTCAAGATATCTTGTATAGGAGAAATGCATCAGCTCCTTGTCATTTACAAAGATAACAAATGTCGGTGGCTTAACAGCAACCTGTGTAATATAATAGAGTTTTAATCTCTTACCTTTATCTGACGGTGGCTGCTGCATAGCAACTGCCTCTGTCATGATCTCATTGAGAACTCCTGTCGCAATACGAAGTGTCTGGTTCTCAATAACCATATCGATCATATCATACAGTTTCGGAAGTCTCTGTCCTGTCAGTGCAGATACATACATGATCTCTGCATATGGCATATAAGAAAGTACCTGACGGATCTTTCCTTCGTATTCTTTCATTGTCTTATCATTCTTCTCAATGGCATCCCATTTATTAACGACAATGATAACTCCCTTTCCTCTTTCATGAGCGATTCCGGCAATCTTCGCATCCTGTTCTGTGACACCTTCTGTCGCATCGATCACCATAAGGACAACATCGGCACGCTCCACTGCACTTACAGTACGGATGATACTATAACGCTCCAGTTCTTCCTTGATCTTATTCTTTCTACGAAGACCTGCTGTGTCGATAAAAATGTATTCCTTTCCGTCATGCACGATCTCTGTATCAATCGCATCTCTTGTTGTACCTGCGATATTGGATACAATTACGCGGTTCTCACCAAGCAGACGGTTTACGATAGAGGATTTACCAACATTTGGTTTACCTACGATTGCGATACGCGGACGGTCGTCATCCTCTTCTGATGGATCCCACTCCGGGAAATGTGCTGCAACCGCATCAAGCATATCTCCAAGACCAAGTCTGGATGCTGCTGAGATTGGCACCGGATCTCCGATTCCGAGATTGTAGAATTCATAGACATCAGCCATATATTTATCAAAATTGTCAACCTTATTTACAACAAGGACAACCGGCTTACCGGAACGGCGAAGCATATCCGCAACCTTGGAATCTGAATCCACAAGTCCCTGCTTTACATCTGTGATAAAGATAATAACATCTGCTGTGTCAATGGCGATCTGAGCCTGCTCTCTCATCTGGGAGAGAATGATATCACTGCTGTCCGGCTCAATACCACCTGTGTCGATCAGTGTGAACTCTCTGTCAAGCCAGTCAACATCTGCATAAATTCTGTCTCTTGTAACACCCGGTGTATCCTTAACGATGGAGATCATCTCTCCTGCCAGGACATTGAAAAGTGTTGATTTACCCACATTCGGGCGCCCTACAATGGCAACTACTGGTTTACTCATTCTATTCTTACCTTCCTGTTTTCTCTTATTTTCTCTTAAATAGTTTCTCTTAAGCCGTAGTGATCCTACGGTCTTTCATCTGATTCTCATCTATATCTGTGGGATTCGGACCTGCGACACCTAAAATAGCATCGATCAGATCCTGTCCGCTTGATTTTACAATATCTATAGGAACTTGTAAAGTATCTGATACTTCTTTCAATGTAAAGTCATCAAGGAAAATGTCCTCGTCCATCTTCAGCATATTGCATGGGATCAGAAGCCTGCTTCCAAGTGGCTGATCTTTTAACTGCTTCATCAGATCCTGTCCTGTGATCAGACCAGAGACTGTGATACGCTCTCCGAAGAAATCATTCCGGATACAATATGTGTGAACCTTAAGTCCCTCATACTTCTCCTCCATCTTCTTCGCCATACGCTCAAGATACGGATATGCAAGCTTTGCTGTTGCAAGAGAAATCTCTTCCTGATGTTCTCCGCTTTCCAGCTTCGCATAACCTTCTTCAAACTCATTAAATAAAAGACGAAGCATTCCAACTCCATTCTCCAGCTGAAGATATCCGTCATAACGTTCCTCTTCCGGAACTTCTTCCTCTGCCAGCAGATACCACTCATCTCCTGCATGAATAAAATGGATCCCGTATTCTGCGTAGACTTTCTTCTGCCACTTCTCAATCGTGCGAATGACTTTCTTTGCCTCTTCCTTTGTAAATGGCTCTAATGGATACAATCCATCTCGATACTTGGAAAGTCCAACCGGCACAACCGACACACTGCGTAAAAGCGGCAGATACTGCGTCAGGTCACGGATACTACGTTCCAATTCTTCCCCATCATTCACTCCACGGCAAAGAACAATCTGTCCGTTCATCTCAATGCCGCCCTGATACAGAATATCAACTTTCTTCAAAGCCTCCCCTGCAAAACGGTTATGAAGCATCTTACAACGAAGCTCCGGATTCGTCGTCTGGAACGAAATATTGATCGGTTCCAGTCTATAACGAACAATACGATTCATATCCTTCTCACTCATATTTGTCAGTGTGACATAGTTTCCCTGAAGGAATGACAGTCTGGAATCATCATCCTTAAAATACAGCGTATCACGCATTCCCGGCGGCATCTGATCGATAAAGCAGAAAATACATTTATTATGGCAGGAATGATACTCATCCATCAGTCCCTTACCGAAATCAATTCCCAGATCCTCATCAACATCTTTCTCAATTTCAAGCTCCCATTCTTCCCCGTTCGCTTTTCGGATCACAACAAGCAGCTCCTCAGATTCCACATAAAACTGATAGTCAAAAATATCCTCGATCACCTGACCGTCAATCTCCAGCAGAACATCTCCCGGTTCAATTCCAAGCTCTTCCGCAATGCTTCCTGGCCTCACACTTTCTATGATGTGTTCGTGCTTTTTCTTCATCTATAAAAATAAACTCCTTTATTCAATTCCATAAAAATCCTTCTGTTAATTTCTTTGCAGCAAAAATCCCCATATTATAGAAGAAAGACTTTCATGATTCTTAATTTTACACCATATCTTATAATATCACAATTTTCCAGACGAATAAAGCATTGTTTTTTTGCAACATTTTTTACAAGAATCTTGCATTTTTGTTCCATTTTCACTTGACGTATCAAATAATCGTGCTATAATTTAACACATGACATCATACAGTTTAGTACTTTAAAGCGTAACGGTTTAAAGCGTAGATTGTATGAATCGAAAAAGGGAGGACACAATCATGAAATCTAAGAAAATTTTAGCAGTACTTATGGCTGCCGGAATGACACTTTCACTTGCAGCATGCGGAAGTTCATCCGACTCTACAGATAAGAGCGCAGACAACGGATCCGATTCAGGAAAGACTTATAAGATCGGTATCTTACAGCAGTTAGAGCATGCTGCTCTTGACGAAGCAACAAAAGGATTTGAAGATGCCTGTACAGAAAAGTTCGGAGAAGGCAATGTCAAATTCGACCTTCAGAACGGCCAGGGCGAGCAGGCTAACTGTGCTACAATCGCAAATAACTTTGTAGCGGATAATGTAGATCTGATTCTTGCAAATGCAACAACAGCACTCCAGTGTGCAAGCGCAGCAACAAGTGATATCCCGATTCTTGGAACATCTGTTACAGACTATGCTACAGCACTTGATATCTCTGACTGGACAGGAACAACAGGAATGAATATTTCCGGAACAAGCGATCTTGCACCGATTGATGAGCAGGAGGCAATGCTGAAAGAACTCATTCCTGATGCTAAAACAGTCGGACTTCTCTACTGCTCCGCTGAACCGAACTCAGCATATCAGGCAAAGCTTTTCGCTGAAGCATTAGAGAAAGATGGAATCGCATACAAAGAGTACACAGCTGCTGATTCTAATGAGATTCAGTCTGTTGTAACAAATGCAGTTTCCGAATGTGATGCACTTTACATTCCTACAGATAACACAATGGCTTCAAACACAGAAATCATCAATAACATCTGTCTGCCGGCTAAGGTTCCTGTAATCGCCGGTGAGCAGGGAATCTGTAAAGGATGCGGTATTGCAACACTTTCTATCAGCTACTACGATATCGGATACAAAGCCGGTGAGATGGCTTACGACATCCTTGTAAACGGTGCTGACATTACTACAATGAAGATTGAAAGTGCCCCAAATGTAACAAAGATGTACAATCCTACCATCTGTGAGGAACTTGGAATTACTATTCCAGACGGATATGAGGCAATCGAAGAATAAGATTCTTCCATTCAACCGGAACATATTAATCAGAAGATATTAAACAGAACATATTTTTCTCAAGAGCGGGCTTCATCCAAATGAATGGTCGCTCTTGATTCTAGTTACTGTTCACTCCGTTCACAGCAACTTGGTCAAAATCCATTCCAAATCACCTTCGGTGATGGAATTATCTATTTATATGAAACAATAAAAAGAAAGATTAGAGGGATAAATCATGGCAGCATATTTCGCAGCCCTTGATCCAATGACTCTGGTACGTGCTCTCCCGGGCAACGTGGCCCAGGGCATTATCTGGGGAATTATGGCACTCGGTGTTTACATTACATTTCGTATACTTGACTTTGCAGATCTGACCGTAGACGGTTCACTTGCAACCGGCGGTGCAGTCGCAGTTATGCTCATCCGCGCAGGTGTGAATCCTGCACTTGCACTTGTCTTTGCATTTCTTGCAGGTATGGCAGCAGGATTTGTAACAGGAGTCTTACATACATTTTTCGGAATTCCTGGAATTCTGGCAAGTATCCTGACACAGATCGGACTTTACTCCGTAAACCTTGGCATTATGGGAAAATCCAACCAGGCGGTCAATGTCATGCAGTACAAACTGGTTGCTTCTCTTCGTTATGTAACCGGAGAAGGCAACTGGATCTTTTTCCTGAAATTAATCCTTGCAGCACTGATCCTGATCGCACTCTGCTACTGGTTCTTCGGAACAGAACTCGGTGCATCCATCCGTGCGACAGGATGTAACGAACAGATGGCTCGTGCTCAGGGCATCAACACAGGATTCAACAAAGTTCTTGCACTTATGATCTCCAACGGTCTTGTAGGACTTTGCGGTGGAATTTACGCACAGTACCAGGGCGCAGCTGATGTCAATATGGGACGTGGCGCGATCGTTATCGGACTTGCCGCAGTCATCATCAGCGAAGTGATCTTCGGAAAATTCTGTGCACACAGAAAAGCAGCTTTTGCCTTCACACTCGGTGCAGTCTTCATCGGAGCAATCCTTTACTACCTTGTAATCGCATTAGTACTCTGGCTGAAGATGCCATCTGATTATATGAAACTGTTCTCAGCTGTAGTTGTTGCATGCTTCCTTGCAGTTCCTTATATGAAAGATACTTACTTCAAGAAAGGACGGGCAAAATAATGGGATACATGTTAGAAATCAAAGATATTTATAAAACATTTAACGCCGGTACAATCAATGAAAAACGTGCCCTCAACGGAGTTAACCTCAACTTAAACCCCGGCGATTTCGTTACGATCATCGGTGGAAACGGAGCTGGAAAATCAACAACACTGAATGCGATTGCAGGTGTATGGGGAATCGATAAAGGAAATATCATCATCGACGGTACTGACATCACAAAACTTTCTGAACATAAACGTGCGCTCTTCCTCGGTCGTGTGTTCCAGGATCCTATGACAGGAACCGCAGCAACGATGTCTATTGAAGAAAATATGGCCATTGCCGCACGCCGTGGTCAGAAAAGAGGTCTTGGCTGGGGCGTTACAAAGAAAGAACGTGAACACTATAGAGAAGCGTTAAAAGAACTTGATCTTGGACTTGAAGACCGCTTAAGCAGTAAGGTTGGTCTCCTCTCCGGCGGACAGCGTCAGGCAATCACACTTCTGATGGCTTCTCTCAAAAAGCCAAAGCTTCTGCTCCTTGATGAGCACACAGCCGCTCTTGATCCAAAGACTGCTGCAAAAGTACTTGCACTCTCCGACAAGATCATCAGTGAAAATAACCTGACAGCCATGATGGTAACACATAACATGAAAGACGCCATTGCACACGGCAACCGCTTGATTATGATGCATGAAGGAAGAGTCATCTACGATGTATCCGGTGAAGAAAAGAAAAACCTTAAGGTATCTGACCTTCTTGCAAAATTCGAGGAAGTCAGCGGCGGAGAATTCGCAAATGACCGTATGATGTTAAGTTAATGCATCTACGTTATAATTATGCCATCTTCATAATAAACTTTTTATAATCTTAAAAGGAAAGACGATAGGTTCAAATGTGAGCTTATCGTCTTTTCTTCAATAATCTTTCGTTTGTCTGTTATAAAACTCAAGATACCTGTTTATTGCATGAGATAAGAGAAAGTTGTACAATAAAGATACTAATAAAACAAACGATGAAAGGAAAAAACTCATGAAAGAAATCCCCATCACATCCTTTGAAAACCTTAAAATCGGTCAAGCAGAAAACAGCGCGGCAGGCACCGGATGTACTGTCTTCCTGCTGGGAAAGAGCGGTGCTCCAGCCGGACTGGATGTCCGCGGCGGCGGACCGGCTTCCCGTGAAAGTGAATTGCTTCACCCACTCGCAGCTGCACAAGTCATCCATGCCATTGTGCTGGCCGGAGGCAGCGCATTTGGACTGGATGCTGCTGGCGGTGTTATGCAATATCTTGAAGAGCATAATATCGGCTTTGATGTCGGTGTCACAAAAGTTCCACTCGTTTGTCAGGCTGATCTGTTTGATCTAACTGTAGCAGATGCACACATCCGTCCAGATGCCAAAATGGCCTATCAAGCCTGTATCAATGCTGAATGCGGCAACTATCAGGACGGAAACTATGGTGCAGGCACCGGTGCTACCGTAGGTAAACTGCTTGGAATGAGCCAATGCATGAAATCCGGCATCGGCAGCTACGCTGTTCAGGTTGGTCCACTGCAGGTTGGTGCTGTTGTCGCAGTTAACGCACTAGGTGATATCTATGACTCTGAAACAGGTCGCAAAGTGGCCGGACTCCTTGCAAACGATGGAAAAACTTTCATGGACTCCGAGCTGCTCACATTACAAAATATTGATGTGAAAGAAAACAAATTTGTTGGTAATACGGCCATCGGTGTTGTGTTCACAAACGCACAGTTTAACAAATCCCAGTTATGCAAAATTGCAGGTATGGCGCATGACGGCTACGCACGTGCCATCCGTCCGGTACACACCTCAGCTGATGGGGACAGTATCTATGCCGTCTCATTGGGAGATGTAGCTGCAGATCAGGATGTCGTAGGAGCACTAGGAGCACGTGTCATGGCTAAAGCAATCCTGCGTGCTGTACAAGCAGCAGAACCTTCCTATGGATTTCCTGCTGTGTGTAGCCTGAAGTAAAAACTGACCCTATGCTGGCTACAGGTGGTTCTGCTGTTGCTGCTGAACAAAAAGATATCGAAGCACACTTTTATTTTCCGTGTGCCTCGATATCTTTTTTTATCTGTCCTTAGAAGCTGTTTCAGACCAAGACCAATAGCTCTTGAATTCTCCTCTCAGCATTACACTGACAACAGCTTTAGGATTCTTGTTATAAATCAAATTCTTCCAGCAACTTTTTCTGATATTCCTCATCAGCTGCTGCTTTCACGATATCTTCTGTACGTCCATGCTTTGATAATTCAAGAATTAATTGATTAATCCTGCTTACTCCCAAAGTTTCTCCCTCTGCTCTTCCCGCTGCTCGTCCTTCTTCTATTCCAATCTTGCGTCCAGCCTCAATTCCTCGTCTTTCCGCTGTCAACATTCCGATATTATAATCCCTGATTGCTCGTTGTCTTGTCTCGTATTCTAATCTCTTCTTTTCATCTGCGCTTAATTTATCCAACACATCATATGCTTCTTCCAATTCAGAATTTTTCTTTGCCATTTCTTCAAAATCCTTTCTGGTTTTTCCTCCAAGAAAGCGCATCCACTGTAACAAGCTTGTCTCATTCTTCTCTTCCGGCGGAAGTTTCGACAATTCTAAGATATGCATCTCCATAAGATCTGTATACTCTTTTCCTGTCTTCGTATCACAAAATGCAATTCTCCGATAATATTCTTTATCATCTAGAAAATGATCATATGCAAGAATACTCACATGGATACACTTCTTCAAGCAATCGTATCCATCGCCTTCTTTGATTTCACTTGTATACATCTTACTCAGATAATAAACAGAACGATTTGCCCAGCAATCAAATGCTTCTACCTGCATCTCAAAATCGATCTGTTCTCCGCTCTTCAATTTCACTCGGACATCTAAGATTCCATACTTATCATCTTTCGATTCTTTTCTGAGAATTGTAGGCATAAGTTCCGTATTCTCCACCTCACTGGGCGGAACGTTTAGTAGTGCTGCAATGATATTCTTGCGGATGTTATCATTCTGCATTAATTCCTTGAAACAGAAATCTACCGTTGGAAGCATGATAAAGTCTTCTTGCGTCTCTTTCAATGCTTTACAATGTGATGTTGCTCTCTTAGTTGATACACTTTTCTCGTTTTCTTTCATAGAATTCTCCTCTCTTCTGTACAATAAATAATTGCTTGAAGAAGAGGATTCTAAAGTTATATTTATCTTAACACAAGATAGTTTCTTATGGAAGTAACTATCCCTTAAAATCAGATATTTGATAAACTTACTCCATCACATAATCTTCAAACAATATTCATTTTTGGGGGTTGTCATCGGATTATCTGCTCGAAAATCTGAGCTTATTGAATAATTACCGATTTGGTTCATAGATCTTTTTGCAGTTTATCAGAATGATGACTGCGTGGTATTAGATTAACATGAGAATTCTATTATTGCAAGCTGGTTTTTTTAATCTTCTACTATTCGCAGATGTTATGTTACCGTTCTCGCTACGTGTGACCAGTAGCGTACCTTCCGTGTCAATCCGCAGATAAACCAAGTGCCAGAATATCTAAAGACCATTCCAGCACTTCATTTACTTCTTCACTGTACTCACACTCCCTTATTGTACATTAATAAAACTCTTATCCCTCTTTCTGTTACAAAAGATAAAGACATAATCATCATTATACGGATCCAACTTAAAATTAAGAGTAACCATTGCAACTAATCCTGGGATCTGTTTTCGGAAATCTGTACTGCCGCAGGCAAGAAAAATGCGGTTTGCGCCTTCTGCAATGCGTTTCATCATAACTTTTTCAATGTGCGTAAAAGCTGTAAAAGTGCATCTGACTGAAATTCATCTGGGATGTAAAGTTTCATTCCTTGATAGTAAATCATCAGACGATTATCATTCGATGTAGTCCGATTTTTAGTATTGTTCGCTGCACAATAAGTGTGTGCAGTATTTGATAAACATACAACCTCTCCAAACGCTGTGACAGTTTCTTGATTTGTTTTTGCCATGAGTATAACTCTCCCTTGATTTCTGTTTTTCACAGTATATCAAGATCTGGATGGTCGGTCACTACGTCATGTTTTGAGGCACTTACTCTTTATTTTATGCAATTTCGCGTAATTAAAATGAAAGTGGCTGAAGATTCTTATGAGTACATCATTACAAATTTACCTCATTCTTTTGATCTGGAAGATCTCAAAACCTGCTATCACCCTTGTGTGTCAATGCTGTATGATTCTTATAACAATACATATAACAACTTTATTCTTTCTTTATTTTATTTTTAATTGTTTTCAAAATAAGATGTGTTATCTCTTCTCCGTTCGTATACAACAATATCCAATATATACCAAATAATATTATTGTTTTTATTACTAACCTCTCAAACAATAATATGGAATTCAAGATATTAAACATTATTATTTGTATCAAAATACTTATCATTAGAGAAGTAATATATTTCTTTTTAGGAAAATTAGAAGTTAAAAATTTACATTCATCTCTGCATCCATATGACATAATAATTACATTTGATGTTTCCGTTATTAGAGTCGCAAATGCAGCTCCTTCTGCTCCATATATAGGGATAAAAACTAAATTAAGTAAAAGGTTTATTATCATCCCAACAAAAACAGCTACTGTAAATCTTTTTTCGTTTCCTTTTGGTACTAAAATCTGGTTTCCGAACAAATTTGTTAATATTAGTGGTATAACGCAAGCCACTAATATCCTTATAGTACTAATAGCAGGAAGATATTCTTCACCACATAAAAATAAAACAACATCTGACGTGTTAATCAACACAAACAAAATAAGTGGCATAATAAAAACCAACGATATTTCTAACGATTTTTTCAACAAATTATAAAACTTATTCTTATCAACAACGCAATAATATGTCATTCGTGGTATCAATACGACTGTAAGACCCGATGAGATTGAAATTATCATCGTTTTTATTTTCACTGCTGCATTATATAAACCCACTTCTACATCACCACTCAAAAAACCAAGCATTAACGTATCAAATTGAGAATAAACAGTTATAATAATTGCCGATGAAAAAAAAAGGGAAATTGGAATAATATGCTTAATCAAATGATAGTCATTATATTTTTTTATATAGATAAACTTTCTAGCATTAATGAAATTCAAAATATTTGATGCACCTTGTGCAAAAATAGTAATTCCTCCATATATTAAATAATCACTCTTGCTTTTTATTAAAATAAAAGTAAGAAAAACAGATATCGTCTTAAATATTAAAGATCTAATCGTAATATATGTATATTTTTCTAATGCATTATATAACCATTCTACACCTACCGTTTGTAATATTATTCCAGTACTCATTAAAAGCAACAAAGTTCTATATTCACTAAATTTAGGAACAACCAAAATAGTAATGAATAATAATAAATAAGCCACCACCGTTGAAATAAAATTAATAATAAACAGTTCCTGTACAAGCTTTGACAATTTATTTTTATCATCACGAATCTTCGAACATTCTCGTATTCCATAACTTGAAATTCCTAAAGACGCAATATATGTGAAATAAGTTAATACTGATTGTGCAAATGCAACTTTCCCTGTTCCTTCAGCCCTTAAAATTCTTGCGACATATGCATATGTAATTAAAGGAAAAATAAAATTTGCTGAAGTACTAATAGCACTCATAATCATATTTATCATTAACGAACTATTTTGTTTTTTTTCCACCTCTATACCTCTCCTAAATTTAATTCATGTATTCCTCAACCTTTAAACACATTCCCATCAATATACCTAGTAAAACTATACTATAGTCTATAATAGATTCACCTGTAAGTGCTAAGAACAAACTGGAAATCACAAAAATAAATAAAGCCTTTCCAAATTTGGTTTTTTTTATCAACGCTCTTATTCCACAAATAATCCAAAATAAACTATAATATATTAGTCCTATTACGCCGTATCTCACTAGAATAGTTCCATATGCCATATCAATAATTCTTACACTCGTCACATATCCTTGAAGTCCCAATATCTCCATATCGGCACTAACCGACCCTAATCCCAATAATACTTTCCCATTATTTAACAGATAATCAAATCTTTTCGTAAGTGCATCAACACGAAGTAGTCCATTTCCACCACCATCTTTGTATTCAGAAAATGCAGTATTTATATAAAGAAAAATGCTAGGAAATATAGATGGGAGAATCCAAAATATGCATAAAGACGCAATGCAAAGAAGAAGTATTTTTTTCATCAACCCAAATCTCATTTTTGATAATAAAATGCATAATGCAATAACAAAAAAAATACACATATAATAACTTCTTTGAAAATGTAACATAATTGCCAAAAGTAAAATCAGTAAACACATATAATCCTTTGTCTGATTATACATATAATTTTTTTCTATAATTCCTATAAGTAAAAACGCCACAAAAAAAGTTTTAAATACAGGGATATC
>ERZ827037.1978-NODE-1978-length-19128-cov-4.776543_pt1 | contig 19128 bp, 18 predicted proteins | sample MGYA00519924_ERZ827037 | MGnify/ENA primary metagenome ERZ827037 (study PRJEB31778, sample SAMEA3449250) | human gut metagenome | biome: human gut; feature: human-associated habitat; material: faeces | place: United Kingdom | collected 2010/2012 ...
AATAGGTATTTTTAATTTTTTCAAATTTTTTCAATTTTTTCAATTTGGATTTTTCAAAACCCCTGCTTATTTTCCTTTTTTCTGTACCACCGATAAAATCCCAATGCCAACACCAGACAGCAGCTCTCAGCAATCACCGGTGCCCACCAGATTGCCTCACCGCCAAATACCGCCGTAAGGAACACCAGACTGATCACCAGCGCAACCAGACTTCTTGTAAGCGAGATCATCGTTGCAAAGCCTGCCCTTTCCACAGAAGTAAAATATCCTCCCAGAACCACATTAAGTCCCGCAAGCAGGAAAGAAAGGATAAAAATGCGGAATACCTTCACTGAATATGTGATCAGAGATGCTTCACTCTCTTTCAAAAACAATCTTACAATGCCTCCCGCTCCCGCATAACATACGATCACCGCTCCTACGGAACCCACCAGCGCCGCCGTGATTCCGTATTTCAAAAGCTTCTTATATTTTACCGGTTCATTTTTCCCGTAATAGTAGCTGATCAATGGCTGCGATCCCTGCGCAATGCCAGCCATGGACATGACAACAATTGTATTCACATACGAGATGATCGTGTAGCTTACCAGCGCATATTCCCCGATATATTTCAGAATTGCCTGATTAAAAAAGAAGATAATTATACCACTTGAGAATTCCGTCACGCCGGACGACATTCCATTACGGATCTGACGCAGGATTTCCGATGGCATCAGATGGAATTTCGCGAATCTTATCGTTCCTTTCGGACCAAGGAAGTGCCACAGATACAAGATGATCACTGCAGCCTGCGAAATTCCCGTCGCAAATGCAGCTCCCCAGACCCCTTTATGCAATACCATGACCAGAATATAATCCAGAATACAATTTAAGACTGCTCCCGAAGTCACATAGATCGTTGCAAGCTTGGGATAACCATCTGTCTTGATCAAGGTCTCAAATGAATATGACAGGATGTATGCCAGTGAAAACGGTGCAATCGTTCCGATATAGGTCTTTGCATACGGAAGAATGTTATCCGTAGCCCCTAAAAATCTTGCAAATGGTTCCAGAAACAGCGTGACCAAAATTGTGATCAAAACCGACAAGATACATAGGAGAACAACATTCTGGGTAAATACTTCATTTGCTCTTTTTTTCTCTCCCTGTCCCAGAAAAATTGCCACAATCGTCGAATTTCCCACCGCAAACAGGATCGAGATAGAAAACAGTCCTGTCGTAAACGGCATGGAGATGTTCACTGCTGTCAGCGCTACCTCAGATACACCTCTGGCCACGAAGATACCATCTACCATCGTATAGAGTGAGAATACCCACTGTGCGATGATCGATGGGATGATAAAACGTAAAAAATCACTTTTTAAAGACTTTCCCTCAAGTCTCATGAATAAAACCTCATTTCTTTTTGCTCATTTCTTTTTGCTTATTTCTTTTTCCCTGTTTTTCTTTCATTTATACTCTAAACCCTGGTATAATACTAAGGTCAAGCACTATATTTTTTATCAAATTTTTTTATCAAACTTCATCAGGTAAAACATATGAAACAATTTTACAAAATTAACGAAATATCCAAACTATACAATATCGGTCCGGATTCCCTGCGTTATTATGAAAAGCTGGGACTTCTGACCCCAATGCGCGGACAAAATAATTACCGTCTCTATACCCTGGATGATCTCTGGCGACTGAACATCATCCGCGACCTGAGACGGCTTGGATTTCCCATGGAAAAAATACATGAATATATCAACAACCGGAACGTAGAAAATACGCAAAAACTTCTGGAAGAAGAATTAGATGCCATTCATCTGCAGATTCAGGAATTGCAAAAGCTCCAAAAAAGCGTAGAAGAACGGTTACAGACATTATCAGGTGCAAAAGAACAGACACTATGCAAGATCCGTCTGCAAACTTTTCCAGACCGTTATTGCCATACACTAGATACTCCTTACCACACAGATGAGGAAATGGATTTTCTGGTAAAACAATTGTTAAGCCAAAACACAGAAAATCTCTATATCATCAGCAATCATAATATCGGGTCTTTTCTTCCATTGGAAGAAACCAAAAAAGGATGCTATGAGAATTATTCGGGTGTATTTATCATTGACAGTTCAGGAAATTACTGTCTGGAGGGCGGCACTTATCTTACCTTTACTTATGCCGGAGACTACCGGCAGAATGCTACTTATATTCCCGAACTTTTAAACTATGCAGCAGATCACGGATTTATTCCGGACAGCCCCCTTCTTGAGCTGATCTGGGTGGATAATCATCAGTCTGCGGATATTTCAGAACATATTACAGAACTTCAGCTGAGAGTGCTTCCCAAAAACTAACCCTAAAAACGGCCGGTATTCATATACGCTGTCTTTCCGCATATGAATACCGGCCGGCTTTTTATATTATATTCGTGACTGTTATCAAAGATTGATTCTCTTAATTCTTCGAAATATTACATTTTCTTAATTCTTTCAATTGCTGCAACTGTGTTCTCATAAGTTCCGAATGCAGTCAGACGGAAGTATCCTTCTCCGCTTGGTCCGAATCCTGATCCAGGAGTACCTACTACATTGGCTTTATCAAGCAGATAATCGAAGAAATCCCATGATGTCATTCCCTTTGGTGTCTCCAGCCAGATGTATGGTGCATTGACACCACCTGATACATTGTATCCGGCATCTTTCAGTCCTTCTTTGATTACTTTTGCATTATTCATGTAATAAGCAACCTGAGCACTTAACTGCTCTTTTCCAGCTTCTGAATATACAGCTTCTCCTGCCTTCTGGATAATGTAAGATGTTCCGTTGAATTTCGTTCCGTGACGTCTTGCCCACAGAGAATGTAACATCACATCTCCTGACTTGATGTCTTTTGGAATTACAGTTGCACTCAGACGTACACCTGTGAATCCTGCATTCTTAGAGAAACTTCTGATCTCGATTGCACAAGTTCTTGCTCCTTCACACTCATAGATTGAATGTGGTACTTCTTTTTCTGAAATATATGCTTCATAAGCAGCATCGTAGATAATTACTGCTCCGACTTTATTTGCATAGTCTACCCATGTCTGCAGCTGTTCTTTTGTTACCGTAGAACCTGTCGGGTTGTTCGGGAAGCACAGATAGATGATATCTGGTGTCTCTTCTGGAATCTCCGGTGCAAAATTGGTCTCTTTTGTACAAGGCATATAGATAACATTGCTCCATGTTCCTGTAGCAGCATCATATGTACCTGTACGTCCTGCCATAACGTTTGTATCTACGTAAACCGGATATACTGGGTCACATACAGCAATCTTGCTGTCTTTTGAGAAAATCTCCTGGATATTACCACAGTCTTCTTTTGCTCCGTCAGAAATGAATATCTCGTCTGCATTAATATCGCATCCCTTTGCCTGATAGTCATTCTTAGCCATAGCACTTCTTAAGAATTCATATCCAAGATCCGGTGCATATCCGTGGAACGTATCTGCATGGGCCATCTCATCCACTGCTCCGTGCAATGCATCAATAATTGCCGGTGCCAGAGGCTGTGTTACATCACCGATACTTAACTTAATAATCTCAGCTTCCGGATGTGCTGCCTGATATTCACGCTGTTTTCTTGCTACTGTTGAGAACAGATAGCTTCCTGGTAACTTCAAATAATCCTGGTTTACTTTAAACATCTTTTTACTCCTTTATCTCTGTAATGTCTATCACGCCGTCGAATACAACTTTTGCAGGTCCTGTCATAAATACACGGTCCTTTTCTTTATCCCATTCGATCTGCAAGTCTCCACCTAATAATTTTACCGTAACTTGCGTATCTGTCAAGTTATTTAATATACTTGCTACTGCCACGGCACATGCCCCGGTTCCACATGCAAGTGTTTCACCTGAACCACGTTCCCATACACGCATCTCTACGGTATGTCTGTCAATGCAGCGTACGAACTCTGTATTAATGCGCTTTGGAAATCTCTCATGATTTTCGAATTTTGGTCCGATTGTTTCCAGATCCATATTTTTTACATCATCCACATAGATAACTGTATGTGGATTTCCCATGGATACACCTGTCATGCGGTATTCTTTTCCATCCACCTCGATTGGTTCGTCAAGCACCTGTTCATTATCCGATACGATTGGAATCAGTTCTGCCTTAAGCTCTGGTTTTCCCATATCTACTTTGACCAGCGCAACTTTTCCATCTTCCACTGTAAGATCCAGATACTTGATTCCTCCAAGTGTTTCTACCGAAATCTGTGTCTTATCGGTAAGTCCGTAATCATAGACATATTTTGCCACACAACGGATTCCGTTTCCACACATTTCACCACGGGAACCGTCTGCATTATACATCTCCATCTCAAAGTCGGCTACTTTTGACGGATTGATCATAATCAGTCCATCTGATCCGATTCCAAAATGTCTGTCACTGACGAATCTGGCCACTACCGGTGGATTGTCTATCTTTTCCTCAAAGCAGTTCACATAGACATAATCATTGCCCAGTCCATGCATTTTTGTAAATTTCATATATTTTTCTCCTTTATTTCTGCTGCAACACGCTTTTACATATATTTTCGGCGTATTTTCCTGTTCATTTATTACTCTGCCATAATACTCAGAACCATCTCTGCTGTCTCTACCATATTCGTACCACTGTCCATGCTGCTCTTCTGGAGATATCTGTGGGCTTCTCCTTCTGACATGTTATTACGCGCCATCAGAAGTTCCTTTGCCCGGCGGATCGTCTCCTGCTGCTTTGGATCCCGGTTCTTTAGTTCTTTCTTTCGTTTTTTACGCCTTCTATCCATAGACTGAAGCATCATGTTCATGGTATTCAAAAGATCATATACCTTGATCGGTGTGGAAAGACCTACCACTCCTTCCACATCCCCGCTGCTCCACTTATCCTGAGATGCCACCAGAAGCATCTCAAACGAATCTGGTAAATATTCCCGAAGCTGTGTATACATCATATCTTTCATGCGGTATCCGCAGACTACGATTCCATCGTCCACCGTATCCGCATAGTGCATAGCTTGTGCACCGGTGGTACACACGCCGATCACATCCATGCCCCCTCTGGCCAGCAGATTCCTGATATTCGTCGCATTATCTTTATTCGGAAATACAACAATAATCCCTGTCACTCTGCCACCTCCTGTTAGATACTCTTTTGCCCGTTCCTTTTGTGTGCAAAATCCGTATTACAGTAAGTGCAGGTATTTTTCAAGTTCCCAGTCTGTGATCTGGATTCTGTAATCCTGATATTCACTTGTCTTTGCCTCAATATATTTTCTGGAAAGATCTTCTCCTAAGATTTCCTGGATAAATGTATCTTTCTGGAATTCTTTTGCAGCCTCTCTTAAGCTTCCCGGCAGTTTCTCGATTCCAAAAATTTTGCGTTCTTCATCTGTCATCTCGTATACATTGCGGTTTACGGCCTTTGGCGGCATTATCCCCTGTTTGATTCCATCCAGTCCGGCTGCCAGACATACTGCCAGGGCCAGGTATGGATTCGCTGAAGGATCCGGGTTGCGAAGCTCTACTCTTGTATATTCCCCACGTGTTCCAGGAATACGGATCAGTGGTGTACGGTTCTTTGCTGACCATGCAATGTATACAGGTGCCTCATAGCCAGGGATCAGACGCTTGTAAGAATTGACACTTGGATTGGTAATAAATGTCATTGCCTTCATATGCTTCATAATTCCACCGATAAAACAGTATGCCTCTTTACTTAGCCCGCATTCATCCTTTGCATCCTGGAATACATTGATTCCATCCCTGCTGATGGACATATTAAGGTGCATACCGGAACCATTGATTCCAAACTTCGGTTTTGGCATAAATGTTGCATGTAAGCCGTGACGCTTGGCGATCGTCTTAACAACCAGCTTGAATGTCATGATATTATCTGCCGTTGTCAGTGCTTCATCATAACGGAAATCAATCTCATGCTGTGCAGGTGCTGCCTCATGATGAGAAGATTCGATTTCAAATCCCATATCTTCTAATGTCAGTACCATATCACGTCTTGCATTTTCTCCAAGGTCTAAAGGCCCCAGATCAAAATATCCGGCACTTTCATGTGAAAGAGTAGTCGGAAGTCCATCATCATCTGTATGGAATAAGAAGAATTCAAGCTCTGGTCCGACATTGAACTCATAGCCCATCTCCTTTGCATCTTCCATCACTTTCTTAAGAATATATCTTGGATCACTCTCATACGGAGTTCCATCCGGCTTATAGACATCACAGATCAGACGTGCAACCTTTCCCTGCTGTGGTCTCCACGGAAATATCTCAAATGTATTCAGATCCGGATACAGATACATATCCGATTCTTCCACTCTTGCAAATCCTTCGATCGATGAGCCGTCAAACATGATTTCGTTATTCAAAGCTTTATCTAACTGGCTTGTGGTAATCGCAATGTTCTTCATGGTTCCGAAAATGTCTGTAAACTGTAAGCGGATAAATCCTACATCCTCTTCTTCTACCATTCTTAATATGTCTTCTCTTGTGTAATTGTTCATTCTACCGACCTCCACTCGATATCTCTCTTTTTCTGGCATAACATCCGACATTGTTATCTTCTGTCATCATCTTCCTTACGCATAGCAATTACATTGCATCCACAATCTGCTGTGCAAATGCATCTAATACATCTTCCTGGTCTGCTTTTAATGCAGATTTGATAGACAGTTTCTGATCCAGAATTGTCATATTTTTCATCTCTTCTAACTGTTTTACGATCTGCTTTCCGGCTGTTGCAGCCCATGTTCCGTTATCCATAACAGCTACCGTTCTGTTCTGTACTGCCAGTGCCTTCATATGTGCAAGCAAATTCTCAATTGGCGGATAGATGCCTCCATTATAAGTCGGGCATGCGATCACTACGTGACTGACACGGAAGATCTCTGCGATCAATTCTGATACATCTGTCTTTGATGCATCGTATACTACAATATTTTTGATGCCCTTTGCACCAAGCTTCGCAGCAAGTGCATCTGCTGCCTGTTCTGTATGTCCATAGATTGAGCCATAGATGATTGCAACTGCCTGATCTTCCGGCTCGTATCTGCTCCATTCGTCATGCTTTTCGATAAAATAATTCAGGTTGCTTCTCCATACTGGTCCGTGAAGAGAACAGATCATCTGGATATCCAGTCCGGATGCTTTCTTTAAAAGCGCCTGTACCTGCATGCCATATTTTCCAACAATATTGGTAAAGTATCTTCTTGCATCATCGATCCAGTCTTTTTCAAAATCCACATCATCATTGAACAAATTACCGTTCAATGCGCCAAAAGTTCCGAATGCATCTGCTGAGAACAGGATTTTTTCAGAATCTTCATAGGAAACCATAACTTCCGGCCAGTGAACCATCGGTGCCATTACAAAGTGCAATGTATGGCTTCCAAGTTCCAGTGTATCGCCTTCTTTTACAACTACCTGTCTTCCTTCCAGATCCGCCTCAAAGAACTGTCCGATCATCTGCATGGTTTTTGCATTTCCTACTACCTTTGCATCCGGATATATTTCAAGGATTCTCTGGATATTCGCACAGTGGTCCGGTTCCATATGCTGCACTACGAGATAGTCAAGCTTCTCCCCGTTCAGTGCATATTTTACATTTTCAATAAACTGTTCTGATGCAGATGCATCTACTGTATCCATCAGCGTATTCTTCTCATCCCTGATCAGATATGCATTATAAGATACCCCTCTTGAAATTGGAAATAAGTTCTCGAATAAATTTAATCTTCTATCATTTGCGCCTACCCAGATCACATGATCTGTTACATTTCTGGTACACTGCATTGTTCATTCCTCCTGTTCACTTCTACTTAATTACTTCTTGTGTCATAATATCATATTTTACACCTTATTATCACACAAACTTTCGTCAATTACGCATTAAATTCAGTACAAACCGAACAAATTTATGATACCTTTCATATTGAGTGGGTTTCAAACTTTGCAGAACCCGCCACCTGCGTGTGTCTGAAAAATGAATCGTATTCCAATGTTTTCCGGCCTTTTGCCTCCTGCATCTTTATATTATTGAAATTGATGATATAATGATGCCAGAGTTAAATTCAAAAATCCTGTCTGTACCGCAGCCAGGGAAAGGAGAACTTATGAAACAATCCTCTTCTTTGTTATCCAAACATCATATCCTTCATGATATTCTCTTTACAATTGGGATTCTGATACTGGCATCTTTTTTGTCTTTTTCATTTTTCCATGTTACCAGAAGCGATCCCGCTAATATTGCACTGATCTATAATCTTGCTCTTATCATCATTGCAAGATTTACAACCGGTTATCTTTATGGTATTATTTCTTCTTTATTCTGCGTTGTATTTATTAACTGGTGTTTTACATTTCCGTATTTTACGGTGAATTTTACACTGAGTGGATATCCTGTCACCTTTCTTGTTATGCTGTCTATTGCGCTGATTGTATGTACAATGACCACACAGCTCAAAAAACAGGATAAGATGATACTGGAACGCGAACGTGAGATCAGCGAAGTAGAAAAAGAACGTATACGTGCCAATCTGCTGCGTGCGATTTCCCATGATCTGCGTACACCGCTTACTTCAATTATCGGGTCCTCGGATTCTTTTATAGAAAATTATAAAGATCTATCGGACCAGGAAAAATTAAGCCTTGTATCTACGATTAACGAGGACTCCCACTGGCTTTTAAATATGGTCGAAAATCTTCTGTCCGTTACACGTATCCAGGATGATACCGGCACGGTAAAAAAAGAAGATGAAGTCGTAGAAGAAGTGGTATCAGAAGCAATCATCCGCTTAAAAAAACGTATCCCGGATATCAAGATCCACGTACAGGCCCCTGAAGCTGTACTGATCATCCCTATGGATCCACTTCTGATTGAACAGGTGCTTATGAATCTGATGGAAAATGCTTTCGTACATTCCGAAAGTACCTCTCCTATTGATCTTAAGATCACCGAAGAAGCCGACTATGTTACATTTCATGTGATGGATTATGGAAAAGGGATTGATGAACATGCAATTTCTCTGATATTAAAAGGGGAATATACTGCCCCCAAGATCTCGGATACGCATCGTGGAATGGGAATCGGCCTTTCCATCTGTAATACGATTGTCCAGGCTCACGGCGGACAGATTACCGCACGTAATCACGACAGCGGTGCCCAGTTTTCATTTACATTACCGAAGGAGGAAGCTTAGTTATGAATGACAGCTATTCAATCTTAATCATAGAAGACGAAAAAAATATCCTGGATTTTATGTCCAAAACATTAAAATCCAACGGATATAAAACCACTACTACCGATTCTGGAAAAGCAGCTCTTGCCATTATCAACTCAGGATGTCCGGACCTGATTCTTTTAGATCTTGGTCTTCCGGATATGGACGGCAATGAGATCATCTCTTCCGTCCGCAAATGGACCAGTTGCCCGATCATCGTCATCTCTGCAAGAACCGGGGAGCATGATAAAGTGACTGCTCTGGATCTTGGTGCAGACGATTATATTACCAAACCTTTTGGTACTTCTGAGCTACTGGCAAGAATCCGTACATCCCTGCGCCACAGCAACCGCATGACATCGAACTCTCCTTTATATATCCGTCCTTATAAATGTCAGGGACTGGTACTGGATTTTGAAAAAAGAATGGTGACTCTGGATGGTGAAGAGATCCATCTGACACCGGTAGAATATAAGATCGTCGCTTACCTTGCAAAAAACTCCGGAAAGGTTATAACATATGCCTCTGTAATGGCTAACGTCTGGGGTCCATATACAGACAGTAACAACCGGATCCTGCGTGTTAATATGGCCAATATCCGCCGCAAGATCGAACGCAATCCGTCACAGCCACAGTTCCTGTTTACCGAAGTAGGAGTCGGCTACCGTATGTGCGAAGACGAAAACGAGGTCTAGCAGAAATAATTCCGTATGATTTTTCCAATCGGAATGCGAAGCATTGGCAAAATCGTTACTATTACTATTTGCCAGGTGTATAAATAGTAACATGCTAAGAAGGTGTTAAGGAAGACGTAAAAGTCTATACATTTCTTTTATATGTGTTACTATAATAACGAAGTGGCATATCGTAAAGAAAAGCCTCATTCATTATTCTCTCAAAAAAAGGATGCACGTCCATGCATCCTTTTTTACGTTCTTATATATTTTTTCTACAGTTTCGCAAGGAACTGCATAGAGCAGCTCCTTACATTCATTCCTTTTTCTATTCACAACTTTTATACATGCCAGATATCTCTGTTATACTCTGCGATCGTACGGTCTGATGAGAAGAATCCTGCTTTTGCGATATTGACAATCATCTTCTTAGCCCATGTCATACGGTCTTCATAGTCTGCGAATACTCTTTCCTTAGTCTGTACATATTCTTTAACATCCAGAAGTGTCATGAACCAGTCTTTCTGGATCAGCTCTGCGTGGATCTCAAGAAGTGTACGTACATCTCCGATCTTAAGCATCTCAGGGCTGATGATGAAGTCTACCCATCTGCGGATATCCTCGTCATTGATATAATAATCTGCAGACACATAGTCGGCCTTTGCATAGTGCTCGATAACCTGATCACTGCTTTCTCCGAAGATGTAGATATTCTCATCACCAACAAGCTGGTGGATCTCTACGTTTGCTCCGTCTTCTGTTCCCAGTGTTACCGCACCGTTTAACATGAACTTCATGTTACCTGTTCCACTTGCTTCTTTGGAAGCCAGTGAGATCTGCTCTGATACTTCACATGCCGGAATCAGTTTTTCCGCCATTGTTACATTGTAATTTTCTACCATGACAACCTGCAGATACGGTGAAACTTCCGGGTCATTCTTGATCAGTTCCTGCAGGCACAGGATTACATGGATGATATCTTTTGCAATGATGTATGCAGGTGCTGCTTTTGCACCGAAGATCATTGTGATTGGTCTCTTTGGTTTATTTCCTGCCTTGATGTCCAGATATTTGTAGATGATATACAGGACATTCATCTGCTGTCTCTTATACTCATGGAGACGTTTGATCTGGATATCGAAGATTGCATTGTCGTTCAATACGACTCCTGATTCTTTTTCCAGATATTCCTTTAATGCTGTCTTATTCTGCTGTTTTACATCCAGGAGTTCCTTAAGTGCTTCTCCGTTATCAATCTGGGCAAGAAGTCCTTCCAGTTTTGCTGCATCTTTACGGAATTCGCCCACTCCGTATTTATCCATCCACTCTACGAGTTTCTTATCACAGTGCATTAACCATCTTCTGAAAGTGATACCGTTTGTCTTATTATTGAATTTTTCCGGATAAATGTCATAGAACGGCTTTAATTCTACATCTTTTAAAATCTCTGTGTGAAGGGCGGCTACACCATTTACACTAAATCCATAATGCATATCCATTCTTGCCATGTGTACACGGTTCCACTCATCAATAATCTGTACGTCTTTGTTGTCGTATTTTGCTGCTACTCTTGCTGCCAGTTCACGGATAATTGGCATTAAGTGTGGAACAACTGCCTCAAGATAATCAACCGGCCACTTTTCCAGTGCTTCTGCAAGGATTGTATGGTTGGTATATGCGCATGTATTTGTCACGATCTCAACCGCCTTATCCATAGAGATTCCTCTTGCTGTCAGAAGACGAATCAGCTCAGGAATTACCATTGATGGATGTGTATCATTGATCTGGATGACTACGTGCTTGTCAAGGTCTTCCAGCGGGTATCCTTTTTCTTCACATTCTTTTAAGATGAACTGTGCCCCGTTACTTACCATGAAGTACTGCTGATAGATACGGAGCAGTTCTCCCTGCTTGTCACTGTCATCCGGATATAAGAACAGTGTCAGGTTCTCACGGATGTTGTTTTTGTCAAATGAGATGCCATCGCCTACGATATTCTCATTTACAGATTCGATATCAAACAGGTGAAGTTTGTTTGTTCCATTTTCATATCCTGTTACATCAATATCATATAATTTAGAATGCAGGCTGAAATCTTTGAATGGCACATCGAATCCGATTCCTGTATCAGTAAGCCAGCTTGTATTCTGGATCCACGGGTTTGGAGTCTCTTTCTGTTTGTGATTTTCAAATACCTGTTTGAACAGTCCAAGATGATAGTTCAGCCCGATTCCATCTCCCTCCAGACCAAGTGTCGCAATGGAATCCAGGAAGCAGGCTGCCAGTCTTCCAAGTCCTCCGTTACCCAGTGACGGTTCCGGTTCTACTTCTTCAATCTCACAGATATCTTTTCCGTTTGCTGCGAGAAGTTCTCTTACTTCATCGTATACCCCAAGGTTGATCAGGTTATTGGATAACAGTTTCCCGATCAGGAATTCTGCTGATATATAATATACTTTCCTTCCGTTTTCCGAAACATTTCTTCCTTTATCTGCCGCAGCTTCTTTTACTGTTGAAAGAAGTGCTGCGTAGATTTCTTCATTTGCCGCATCTTTGATTGATTTACCAAGTGTCTGCTGTAATTTTTCTGAGAAATTCATAATTAACCTCCTGAATCTGCGCTGCCGCATCATTTTTCTGAATCTGTGTCTGATTCATTTCTATAAGTTCTTTGTTTATCAGTTTCCGTTTGCTTTACACTGATATTATAATCAGATTATAACCATTATCTCTTGCATCATAGTAGTAAAAAGTAATACAATACTATCAAATAAACAACTTTTTGACAGTAGAAAGGACTCCGGCATCAGATTATGAATACACTTACCTACGAAAACCTTCACGAAATAAAAAAACACGTCAGCATCCAGTTTCCATACAACACCTACCTGTGCTCTATTCCACTGGACTTCACACAGGTTCCTCTTCACTGGCATAATGACGTGGAGATCATTGTAATAAAAAAAGGCTGCGGTATCATTTCCGTTGATACCGAGCCCAGAACTGTGAAAGCCGGCGACATCATCCTGGTCCGCCCGGGGCAGCTCCACTCCATTTCCCAGCATGAAAAAGACAGCATGGAATATGAAAATATCCTGTTTCAGACCAGTCTTTTATATTCTGCAGATTCCGATCCCCGGACAGTCGGATACTTCCAGCCATATTTTACACTGGAATATGAACTTCCATGGCTCTTTGACAGCACCTGTTCCTGCCATGAAGGACTTTCTTCCTGCATTGAAGCAATCGATAATCTCTGCGGTAAGCGGCCAGACTATTATGAATTATCTGTAAAAGGACATCTGTTTCACTTCTTTTACCTGTTATTCTCCTCACAGGGATCGCCTGTCACCTTCAGCCGCAGCAAATCCCTGGATAAGGTTAAACAGATTGTTTCCTACATTGAATCCCATTATACAGAACAGATTACCGTTCAAAGCGCGGCAGATTATATGGGATTCTCTGAATCACATTTTATGAAATTCTTTAAGCAGCACCTGCACACAACGTTCACCAGTTATCTGAATGGCTACCGTCTTACCATTGCCGCCAGACTTCTGCTCACAGAAGATGACAGTATTCTGTCCATCTCGGAACGCACAGGATTCAATAACCTGTCTTATTTTAACCGTTTATTCAAAAAAGAATATCAGATGTCACCGAGGGAATACCGGAACCGTTAGTAAACAAAAAAAGAACATCGCCTGAAAGATTCCCCTCTCAGGTTCTGTTCTTTTTTATTTTTATATGCTCTTATGAAAATCCTACTCAACCTCTTCCGGTTCCATACTTCTCATATGTTCCCCGTCTTTTTTGATCTCATATTTCTGATTATATTCATTCAGATAAGTCTTATATTCAGCGCTGTCAGAAGGATATACCTTCGAATCATGGATATGTGTATCCATATTCTCTTTATCACTGTTCATAAGTGCAACCATCGCACTTGCACAGTGCGCTGCAATACGGTTAAAGCTGTTCAGGATATCTGTAAATACTGTTCCTTCTTCCAGACCACATCCACCACTACTCATACGTTCCACATGACGCATCTTCAGTTCATCACACAGTGTTGTAATGACCATACCAAGCGGTGCTACTCTCTGTGCCATCTCTTTATCGTTCTCAAGGAATGCCTTACATGTAAGATTGATCTCCTCACGTACCGCTTCCATGACAACATTCAGTTCATCCCATGCATCCTCTGAGAACTGTGTCTTATTCTCATGCATATCACTGGACATATATGCAATATAAGAAGCATGATCTCCGATACGTTCAAAGTCATTGATCGTATGCAGATAAAGTGAAACCTGTCTTGTCTGTGCTGTATTCATCTCATGCTTTGTCAGCTTGATCAGATAATCACCAAGACGGCTTTCATACTTATCGATCAGGTCTTCCTTTTTCTGAACCTTGTCGAACTTACTCTGCTGGTACTCATTCAGAAGATTCATTGCACGGTTAACATTCTTACGAAGCTTCTTCGCCATGCCGCTCATTGCTCTGTGACACTGTCCGATCGCAAGTGCAGGATACGCAAGAAGACGCTCTTCCAGAAGATCAAAGTCTGCTTCATCTTCCAGTTCTTCTGCGCTGTCTTTTACCAGCCAGCATACCAGCTTCTCAAGTTTATTAATAAACGGGAACAGAACACATACCGTTACCAGACGGAACACGGTGTTCAACAGGGCAATCGATACCGGCGACATAATATTGTCCAGAAAATCAAAATGGACAAATGCATTGATTGCATAAAATCCGATCGACCAGATCAACATTCCAAAGGTATCATTTAATAAATACACAAGTGCGGTTCTCTTACCATTCTTATTTGCTCCGATCGCTGAGACCAGTACCGGACAGGATGCTCCCACACCGATACCAAGAATAATCGGAAATGCGCTGGAAAATGTAAGGATTCCTGTTACCGACAAAGCCTGCAATACACCAACGGTAGCAGATGCGCTCTGCAGTACGGCTGTAAACGCAATACCTACTAAGATACCTGCGATTGGATTCGAGAACATCGTCAGCATATCAATAAATATTTTACTCTCTCTTAATGGTGTAACCGCACCACTCATTGTCTGCATTCCTGTCATCAGAATTGCAAAACCAAGCATGATATTACCGATGTTCTTGTGTGTCGTTCTTTTACAGATCATCCGCATGATCGTACCGATCACTGCTACAACTGCCGCTATTGTTGCGGACGATAATATCTTCGCAATTCCATTGGATCCATCAATATAAGAAAGACATAAGATCCATCCTGTAATACTGGTACCGATATTGGCTCCCATGATGATACCGATTGCCTGTTTCAGCTTCATCATACCGGAGTTAACAAATCCGATAACCATAACCGTTGTTGCAGAAGATGACTGAATTACACTGGTTACTGCCGTACCAAGTGCTACCCCTTTCAGCGGTGTGTTTGTCATTTTGTAAAGGAATGCTTCCAGTTTGTTACCGGCAACCTGTTTCAGTCCATCTCCCATCAGGGACATTCCAAACAGGAACAAAGCAACTCCGCTTAACAATGACAATACCATAGAAAATATTTCCATAATTTTCTCCTTTGTTGTCAGCTTATTTTACGCTTACTTAACACTCTTTTAAAATATTCTTAACTTTTCCTTTCTTATTATGTCACGTTGAACAGCTGATTACAATCTTATATTTACATGAAAATGCATTTTTTCACATCACGTAGAAAAATCATTCTCGTCAATTACTGTTTTTTCATCAATTTATCCAAAAATTACCCCCGGTATTTCAAAATCTTACCTTGCACTTACCGTCAGAATAAGCTATCATTTTGTCTATATGAGCAAATGTTTAAACGGAGGATCCTATTTGTGAATAAAAGAGAACAAGAACACCTGATACAGATCGTCTATCCGGGTTCCATTGCAGAAGAACTGGAAATCGAACCTGGCGACATACTGTTAAAAATAAATGGGCAGAAAATTGAAGATGTCTTCGACTACCGTTACCTTATGAAAGACGAATACGTCGAAGTCCTTATCCGTAAGCCTTCCGGGGAAGAATGGCTTCTGGAGATTGATAAAAATTATGATGATGAACTGGGAGTTGAATTTGAAAATGGCCTGATGAGCGAATACCGTTCCTGCAGTAACAAGTGTATGTTCTGCTTCATCGACCAGATGCCGCCAGGCATGCGTGAGACATTATACTTTAAAGATGATGACTCCAGACTTTCCTTCCTGCAGGGTAACTATATTACCATGACGAATATGAAACAGGCCGATATTGACCGTATCATCCACATGCAGCTGGCCCCGATCAACATCTCCGTACAGACAACCAATCCGGAACTGCGCTGCAAGATGCTCCATAACCGGTTTGCAGGAGAAAAACTTAAGTTCTTAGAGGATCTGTACGAAGCACATATCGAGATGAACGGACAGATCGTACTTTGTAAAGGAGTAAATGATAAGGATGAATTAAAGCGTTCCATCGAAGATCTTTCTCATTATCTTCCTTTTATGAGAAGTGTCTCTGTCGTTCCGGCCGGACTTACCAAATACCGGGAAGGTCTCTATCCGCTGGAACTCTTTACAAAAGAAGAAGCCGGTGAGGTCATTGATATGATTGAAAGCTATCAGCCAAAATTCTATGACGAGTACGGACTTCACTTTATCCAGGCCAGTGATGAGTGGTATATTCTGGCAGAACGGGACTTTCCGGAAGAAGAACGCTACGATGGTTATATCCAGTTGGAAAACGGAGTCGGTATGATGCGTCTGTTAAAAACCGAATTCCAGGATGCACTGGATACTCTTATAAAAAGTGATGAATATGAAACATGGAAAGCTGAGACAAAGCGTACACTGACCATAGCTACCGGAAAACTTGCTTACAGTACGCTCGCCGGATTTGCCGATGAGATTATGAAAGCATTTCCGAATATAAAGATCAACGTCTTCGCCATCCGCAATGATTTCTTTGGGGAGACGGTTACCGTATCCGGACTGATTACCGGACAGGACCTCAAAAAACAGCTTCTGGAAAAGAAAGCATCCGGTATCGATCTTGGTGATACGCTTCTGATTACATGTAATATGTTGCGAAGCGGGGAACAGGTCTTTCTGGATGACATAACCGTACAAGAACTGGAAGAAGCATTGGATATGAAGCTTGTCGCTGTCGAAAACCAGGGACAGGATCTGATCGAAGCGATGCTGAATCATCATTATACAATGAACCGTGAGAATGATTCGGATAGTTTTGTGTATGTGCGGGGGTATGATTCGTAAAAAACAATCATTTTCAGAACTCACCACTTGGAAAACATATGAAAAAGAACAGTAAATACTGTAATTTCTCGTATTTACTGCTCTTTTTTATTTATCCACAACGCATCTCATTTTCAGAAATGTTATCCACGCCGGTTCTTCTTTTTTCCTCATTTTAAGCCGGATTTACATGAATCATGATGTGCTTTGTATTAGCAAATTCCTTTTCTACATTATCATGTACCGTCTCTGCGATTGCATGTGCATCTTTCAAAGAAAGCGTACCATCTACCGCAATCTCCGCATCAATATATACTTTATTACCAAACATTCTTGTTCTTAAAAGATCCAGACGCACAACCCCTTTCGTCTTCCGGATGTAATCTGCAATCTTTTCTTCGTATTCTTCACTGCAGGATGTATCCAGCATCTTATCCAGCGCATCTTTGAAAATATCAAATGCAACTTTTAATATGAAGATACAGATGATCACACTTGCCAGTGGATCAAGTACCGGAAATCCCAGCATGGCTCCCCCGATACCGATCAGAGAACCTACAGAAGAAAATGCATCCGATCTGTGATGCCATGCATCTGCCATAAATGCAGCGGAATCCAGAATCTTCGCATAATGTCTGGTATACCAGAACATAGCTTCTTTTGTAAGGATTGACACGATAGCTGCCGCCAGTGCGATCACTCCCGGCGCTTTCAAGTGACTGTAATCACCGGCTATGATCGTCTTCACACCACTCATTCCAATACCAATACCCGTTGCAAGAAGAATGACTGCAAGCACCATCGATGCTACACATTCCAGTCTGTCGTGACCGTATGGATGTTCATTATCCGCCGATTTCTTAGATAATTTTACCCCGAGAAATGCAATGAATGTGGCAACCACATCCGATAATGAATGAACCGCATCGGATATCATGGCTCCCGAATGCCCGATAATTCCTGCCAGTAGTTTGAACGCTGTCAGAATAACATTTCCAAGAATTCCCACGGTTGATAAATGATTAATCATTTTCTGTTCATTTAATTGTTGTTTTTGATTTGTCATAAGATAACCTCCATTTTATATAATGTCATGTCTCCTATGGCACCTGAGGCGAAACAAGTGTTCCCTGGTATATTTTTGCAAATCATTTTTAATAGCAAACCTTCATTTATGCAAAAAAATACACCTGTGGAACTTTCTACTTACTGTCCCACAGATGTATGATATATCGTCTCATCTGCTGCCGGTAATCGACCGGCCCGGCATGCACATCATTTTTCCGATATTATTCTTGTAAAAAATGAATGTAGCCTGATCAGTTTGTACTGTTATCCCTTATCCGTATTGGATATATTCAGTGCAAAGAGATTTTATATATAATATTCGATTTTAGCGAAAAAGTCAACTGCTTTTTCAGGTTTTCATTTCAGTAAAAAATAATAATTTTCTGATCTGCTTGAATCTATTTATCAGATATGCTATATTTAAGACACAAGAGGGAAACCGCAAGCGGCTACCCGGGTATAATTGTTAACTATTTATATAGTCGTCAACTATTCGCAGTAGTTGGCGGCTATCTTCGTTTTCCCTTGAAAATCTCATAACAAAGACTTACAAGGGCAACAATGAATATACAAAACTGAATCATGTCAGAATATGTAACCATTGCATCGCCCTCCCCTTTCTTTATAGTTTCATCTAGTCCTGTAGCGTTTTCAGATTATTTATATCCTCTTAAGTTCTTCTTAAGATTTTTCCGATTTCTTTAAGGAATTTAACATACTTTAGACATATTTGTTTTTTATAATAAACTCAGATAGTTGAGAGAGACAAATTCAACTATCTCCCCCCTCATAAAGTAGCACACCGGGAATCCGGTGCAACACTTTACTCTCATTCCTTTAGATAACTATAAAACAACGAAGCCCGTTAGCCCTT
>ERZ827037.1984-NODE-1984-length-19094-cov-4.959609_pt1 | contig 19094 bp, 17 predicted proteins | sample MGYA00519924_ERZ827037 | MGnify/ENA primary metagenome ERZ827037 (study PRJEB31778, sample SAMEA3449250) | human gut metagenome | biome: human gut; feature: human-associated habitat; material: faeces | place: United Kingdom | collected 2010/2012 ...
ACAGCGGATCATGTTCTTTTTCGGATGCATCGTCAGACGGGCAAACGCCGTATCTTCCATACAGAGCATCTGGATATGCTCGGACACACATTCCTTCATATTTCGCCGTGTCAGTTTTTCTACATCGGTACTCACCCTCTGGGTAGAGGCCGCGATTACTTCTTCATCACTCATCGCTTCCAGACGGGCGATTTGCTCCTGCTCCGCGGCTTTCTTCGCCTGCTGTTTGGCGTCAAATTCCGCTTTGCGCTGGGCTTCAGCCGCCTCATGCTCCGCACGCTTTTTTTCTTCATCTTCTGCGGCGGGCGGTTGTGCCGAATTCCCCTCCTCAGCAGACTTCTCTTCCCCAGCAGGCGCTACTTCATCCGCAGGTTCCTCCTCTGCATCAGCCAAAGCAGTCTCACCGGCAGAAACCGAAGCCGCCGATACTTGGACAGTGTCTGTACCTACAGGCGGCACAGGCAAAGATTCCATCTCCTCCAGCTCAAAGGCTTCATCATCCTCAAAGGCTGCAGACGAATCGAACATACTGTTTTGCTGCTCCATTGCTATTTCTGAAAAAACACCCATTGTAAAATCTCCTTTCGCAAAAAATGGCATGGAGTAGGCCGTTATGACCCTTTCCATGCCATTGTGTGTTGCTCACAGCACATATAAAAGTGTGCTGAAGCTGTCAAAACAGTAGCAGACCACGCCAGTATACTGCCTTGACCATTCCTTGATTTTGTCCTGCACCTCCTGCGCAGTCTTTTGATTGCTCATGTTCCAGGGTGGAGGTACCGTTACGGTAAAGTAGCCATTCTCCAGACAACTTCTGACATCTGCCGGAAGATTGGAGCACTGCTCATACAGTGCTGTAATCTGGCTTTTCTTCTTTTCTGCAATACGCATCTGACCCCTATCCCTTCATTCCTGTTTTTGAGCAGGCTCCGGAAGTCTTTTACACAAGAATGGGGAGAAGCGTACCGGCGCAAAATCCCGGCAGTCATTCACATAGAAGTATGTGCGTTTGCCTTGGCAGTCCAGTTCCACCACATCAGATGGAGCCAACGGACGGCCTCTGTAATCTTCCGGCAAATGCTCATTAAAGTCCAGGAACAGGCGCCCCAGCACTTCCATGTCATTCTGCCCCTTTGGGCAACAGACCTCTGCGCTCCATACCGTCTGATAGGCGGCGGCAGGCGGCTGTTCATATCCAGCTTTACGCAGTGCATCCAGTTGCTTGAACGCGAAAGGTACCGTCTGTGTCTCACCCAGGCAAAGCTGGTAAATGCAAAATCTCCGGAAAACTCTCTGGCTGTCCAGAATATCCTTCAGCGCCCGATTGCCCTGAGCAAGAAATATCTGATACTCTTCCTTTGTCAGCCCCAGATACTCTGTCAGATCCAAATCTTTCTCCGCTCTGGTGTGCCAAAGCTCGACGCAGCCATCTATATAGGTAAAATCACACTTACCGCACAGATATTGCTGCTTAAAATTCATTCTCTGCACCTCCTTTTCCTTCTGTTCTTTCTCCCGAAGGGCAAGCTGCCAATCATCAAACCCTTTATAATTCGGATTCCAGGTCAGCCGACGACATGCCATTCCATTTTTTCGGGCCATCAGATAGATCTTAGATGCCCCATTAGAGGTCATTTGGTTACTGTACTTATCCATATCATGAGCCTCAATGATCTCCTCAGTGCCATTCTGTGCCAACAGTGCAAACAGCGTATCCAACTGGCTTGTGTTGTTTGCGCCGGCAATCGCCGCAAAAGTCCGGTTTGTCAGGCAGTGTGAGATGTCTGCTTTCAGCAGTCCCTCAATGACATAGACCACTCGAGCAGATGGATTGCCGATAAAATGTACCGGGCTCCCGGATGTGACGCCCATATTTTTGGACGAGGACGAAAACCAGATGTATTTGGCTCCTGACTTATCCGGTGGATCATCTTTTTGCTTGAGCGGACTATCCAAAAGTATCTGCAGGCCATGTATCATACCGTCGTATCCCACAGCCGGAATCAAAATCCCTGCGTTTTTTCGGTAGAAGTTCATGGTCCAGCGCCCGCTGTCATCCAGATAAAAGCCGGGCACCCCCTCCACCTTGCATCCCTGTTTCATCAGCCGCTCGGTAATGGAACGGCAAAGGAATGGGGGTGGAGTGCTCTTGAACCCAATCCGGTCGATCTGTTCATCCGACAGTCCCCGTTTTGGGGAGTGCAGATGGTTGCGGTGGGCAGGCTGAAGAGGCAGCATAGCGAGCAGCAGCGAAAGCGTTTGATGGATTTCCTGTCCGCTGGCCCGTTCTGCTTGCTGCACTGTTTTTAGTTCGCCCCTCCTCTCATATCCGGCAAGGTCGGTCTGAGTCCCCGAAACCGGGGACCCAGTGCCAGCCTGCTGGTTTCCTGCCATCTCATATCCAGAGTTCGGCCGTTCCCTGTGAAAATCGTTGCACAGGGCTTCTCCTATCTCCCAATACGCATCGGATGTAGTCGTATTGTTTAGCCGCGCATAAAGCGCAAGCATACCGCCATGCTCATCACAATAATTGCACCGCCAGACATTTTTGACGAAATTCACATTCATCTTGCCGCGGCGGTCACCACAAAACGGGCAATCCACATATACACTGTTTGCCTGTCGGCGTCTGATTCGTAGATGTAGAAGTTCCACTACATCCATAATACCGAACGGAAAATCTCCTGGATATGAGTCCATCTGTTCTCCCTCCCTTCTTGGCCCCATAGATGGGGCTGCTTATCATCCGGCTTTCTGTGCGGCCATACCATCGAGCATGATCTGCGCCGCAGCACGAACGATATTGTTGGTGCTCTTGTTGCCTGGGGTGAGGTAGAATTTCAGACTCACCGGACGCTCCTTGGCAACTGTTGCCATGGTCTTTCCTTTGCTCAGACCGCTATCCACTACCACATTCTGCGCTTCTTCAAAGGTCATTACCTTCAAGATGTCTTCTACCGGAGTGCTCTCCGTATAAGAAGGCGCCACAGGCTGATCGGGTGCTTCCTGCTGGACAACAGGCGCCACAGGCAGTTCTTCCGGTTCATCCGATTGGAATACGGAGGCGGCCGGCTGCTCAGACGCATCATCCTGTTTTGGACTGCTATCCAATGTAACCTCGCGGCTCGGTACCGGCAGCTCCATATTGGGAGCATTCTCCTCTACCTTGCCGGCAGGCAGTGTATCCATATTCTCCTTCTCTTCTGCAACCATCTGTTGGACAACTGGCTGTACCGGAGAAACCGGGGGCTGTTCATTCTGAACCGGCTTTGCCGCAGGTTTCTGAATAGGCGCCGGACGAGCAGGAGCATTACGGCCCTCTACGGCGTTCTGAGGCGCTCTTTCCGGCCGGGCATGAACTTCCCCGCCAGATTGCCGCAGCGCCGCTCCAGGGGCTTCTACGGGCCTCTGCGCCGCATTTGGCATCGGTTGCTGGATAGGAGCCGTCCCGGAAAGCGGAATACTGCTTCCAAACACCTTGCCCGTACTGTCAACAGCAACATCGGCAAACTGCAGACCGAAACCGGCATCCGACAGCGCAGCACTCAATGCCTCATCCTGGGCAGCCTGTACATAGTCAGTACCTTCTTCTGCACTGTGCTGCGAGATGTAACTGCTGATGGGCTCTGCATCACTGCGGTCCAGATAGACTCTGGCCTCCATAATCGCAAGCTGTTCCGTGATTCGCAGGGTAGTCAGTTTCATGCGGCCCTGTGGGTGACGCAGGCGAAACCACAGTTTCTGATAAGGCAATTCCAACTGCAGCATTTCCTCATTGGTCTTTCTGGACACCTTATGGCGCAGAAATTTGAGCGGGTCAAAGCCCGGCACCTTGTTCAGTTCTGCCACTGCCGGAATTGTTTTGTACATCATAGGCATCGGATTACTTTTTTCGTTCATGTTGGAAACTCCTTTCTGACATAAAAATAGGAGACGCCAAGTGCTATTTCTGCATCTGACCTCTCTTTTTTAACTTGCGTTCTTTAATTGTTCTTCCAATACAGCTGGAATGGGGATACCGGCTTTCTTTGCGTAGGCTTTGAAATACATCTGGATACGCATACCCAGCAGAGTATTTCGCTTTCCAATCTCATTACGATGGATTGCCATAAACAATACCTGTTTCTGCCCAATCAGCACCACCCGCTTTTTAGCGCGCGTGATTCCAGTGTAGAGCAGATTACGGTACATCATGATGGTGTGCGCTTTGAGCAGCGGCATAATAACGGTCTCATACTCAGAGCCCATAGCCTTGTGGATCGTAGTAGCATAAGCCAGATCCACATTGCTCAAATCATCTACGCCGTATTCCAGTGTTCTGCCAGCGCCAAAATCCATGCCGATTTTTTTACCCTGGTCAGTGTCCTTAATATACCGGATGAAGCCCAGATCTCCATTAGAGACCTTTTCTGTGTTCTTGGTCTGCATGATGCGGTCATTGACCCGGAATATCCTGGGGCCAAACTTGATTTCTTCCTCCGCAGAGCGGAATGGGTTGACCAATTCACGAATGGTTTCATTCAGCTGTTCCGACGACGCGGCGCCTTCTGAACGGAAAGGTGAAAGAATCTGCACATTCTCAATTCCACTCTCCTGTATCTCCAAACAATACCGTTCTGTAATCTTTTCAGCGGTGTCTTCCTGACTATCACCAGACGCGAAAACAAAATCCGGTCCATAAAACAGTTTGGTATTGCCCTCGTTGATAAATTTGGCATTATAGGCAATCAGACTATCCTTCGACTGACGGAAAATCTGATCCAGCACCGTTACTGGGACGATTTTGGTCTCGATGATTTCACGAAACACATTTCCTGCTCCTACGCTCGGAAGCTGATCTGGGTCGCCTACCAGTACGATTCTGGCATTTATCTTCATGCGTTCAAAAAATTTCTCAGCAAGCCACATATCCACCATGGAAAACTCATCCACAATGATTAAATCGGCCGACAGTGGCTCTGACTTTCTGTTCCGGCTACCCTCATCCTCTTCACTGGTCAGTCCCAGACCACTGTGTAATGTTCGGGCATCCTCAAAGCCGGTACTCTCCGACATCCTGCGGCTTGCCCGACCGGTAGGTGCCATAAGAGCAATTTTGCCATCAGGGTGCAGCCGCCGGTAAACCTCAAGTATCGTCCGCAGCACTGTTGTTTTACCAGTACCAGGAGAACCCGTAATTACTGACAAGCCATGCCTAAATGCTGCATAGACCGCAGCCTCCTGCTGTGCAGACAGGCGCAGTCCCATTTCAACCTTGACCTGTTCCAGCACCGGCGCAATATGCTCTACTGGCATCTGGGCGACCAGACGCTGGGCGATCCGGCGCGCCGTTTCGTCCTCTTGGGCAAACACTCTGGGAAGATAGATATTATCCTTCACGGAAACGACTGCTCCATTCAGGATCATTTCCTGCATCATATCCCTGACTTCCTGCTGATGCAGGCGAAGCTCCGGTACAGGTATCTTCTCATTGAGCAGTTTCAGCGCTGATTTCTCCAGTTCTTCAGAACTGATGTACAGATGGCCTCGTTTACTCTTGCCCTCATCCAGCGCACAAAAGACAGCCCCTTTGATACGCATAGAGTCATGGAGATTGCCCCCGCTCTTTTGTACGATTGCATCTACCCGCCGAAATCCAAAGCCGGAGATCTGGCAAAGCTCAAATGGGCTCTTTTCCAAAATCTCTACGCTGGTCGGGCCGAAATATTGATATATTTTCAATGCCGTCTTGGGAGTAATCTTAAACGGTACCAGCAAGGTCATAATTCCTTGGAGCATACGGTTTTCTGCATAAGAAGCTTTGATGTCCTCCAATTTACTTTCCGTAATGCCCCGGATCTCCAACAGCCGCTCCGGCTGGTGTTCCAGAATATCCAGTGTGTCCACACCGAACCGCTCCACAATGTCTGCGGCAGTTTTGGGACCAATCCCTTTGATAAGCCCGGAGGCAAGGTAGCCCTCTACGCCGTTTTTTGTTCTGGGCACAATTTCACGCCACTGCTCCACCTGGAGCTGGACACCATACTTGCCCTTTGTCCATTCACCATCCAGTTCCAACTCTACCGCATCTGTCCGTGGAATCTCATACCCCACAGCTGTAAAGCGAATCAAATGGTCTTTGTACCGCCTGTTTGACCTGGCCTCGGCTGGCACGCTCTGATCTGCGGTTTTTACACTGACGATACAAAACTTATTGGCAGGATTATAAAAAATCGTCCCGTCGTAGGTACCAATACAATTCATCCTTTTTCACCTCACTAAGCGGCCTCCATAATCGAGGCTCTAACACTGAACCGTCTGGATTCGGATACTGTAACAAACTGCTCGTAAATATCCGGATGCTCCAGTTTCAACCGAAGCAGGTTATCCTTGTCGATGATGGACTTGCGAACAGGGGTATAGGTAACCGTATAGTTCACTCCCTCCTGCTCACAGACTGCAGTGCAGCTGGTACCCATTTCCGCAATCAACAGCGCCTTCAGACGCTGAATATCCTTGTCGATTTCTTTGGAGTACACCTCTGCATTTTTCTTTTCATCCAAAAGCCGCAAATACTGCATGAGTTTTGCAGTCATATCCAGGTCGAGTGCAACGGCCGGGGCATTTTTATCTGCCGGGCCAAAGTGTTTGCGTGCGCTCTCAATAATCAAGGCTCCACTTTCTGTATAAGGCGGCGGCACATGGCGCTGCACATGGTTTTCCCAGAAATACTGCTCCAAAAAGACCATCTCAGCCTCATACTCGAAATCACGCTTGACCTCCCGGATAATAACTTCCTCCTCGTTGTTACCATACAGGCAGCAAAAGAAACATCGGTCAAGATCCGTTACTGCCATATAATGACGCCCCTGAGATTCATAGTAGACTGGAACAGTCTCCTTCCCATTCATCCACCAGTTATCTCTGGCATTATAGTTTGTGGTCTTGATCTCAAGGATCGCTGTGGTGCCATCCGGCAGTTCCACAAAGTAGTCCACATCAGCCAGCATCCAAGGATACTGTGGGTGCTGGAACATCTTTTTGATTTGGTAGACCCGATATCCGGTTTTCCGCTCGAATATCTTTGCTACCAGAGGCTCCAGCAAATGCCCCATTTCCATGGCAACCCAGTTGCCCTCATCATCTTCCACTGACGCTATGTTCAGTTTGTCGTAGTACAGATCCCTGGCTGTCCGGAATGGAGAAGTGCCAAAGATCGCCGATACATCGCTGCCGCCGATTCCACGGCGCCGGTAATCCAGCCAGTCTTCTTCTGAAAGATCTGCCGTTTCTACCAGCACCAGCGGTTCATGCCGCTTTCGTTCAGCACTATTGCTGCCAGACATATCAAATCCCCCTTCGTGATCTTCGGGGCAAAATAACTGCCCTCGCCATTGGTGCAACATTTCGGGGCCGGAGCGAAGATACTGCCTGTCTCTTCATCTTCCAGTCCGTGGAGTGTGCCGGCTTGACCCGCCGACCATTCTGCTTTCTTTTCTGCTTCACATTCATGTACATGACCTGCCTTTCTCAGTTTTGATTTATCCTTAAAGCCCTTTCAGGCTTACAGGCAATAAAAAAGCGAGAATGACAGACGGCATAAAGCCTGGCGTCCATAGTTGCCTATGAACCGATGTCATTCTCGCAATGATGGGTAAATCCCGTAAAATAAAAAAGCCAGCAATATACCGGCCTGAAAAGGCGCAGTGATACTACTGACACAAGTACAAAATTAACAGCGTGTGCAATGCAGTCATTACTCCGCAACACAAGCCCTAAAGCCTGTGTACCCTGACGGGCAACGCACAAAAATCAATTACATTGCAATTCTAACACAATATATAGTGCTTGTCAATTCAAACATTCTATATATTGATTTTTGGATTTTCTTTAAATTTTCTTTCCTCTTTGCAGAAGTTCTTTCTTCCCCGCCTATTTATAGGATGTATCGGACCATTTGGTAATACCGGATGATCCCTACGCTCTTTTAGTACCTTGACAAATTCATAACCTCTATGGGGAGTTATACAGGAATTCTGGACAGTGTGCGATGACCACAGAAGCGCGCCCATAATCGAAGTGCTGCACAGCAGCAGCCTGAAATACACGGCAGAACCGTTCTGGCGTAGGAAATGGCCCCATTAGAGTTCTTTTGTTATTTCAATACCTCCTGACCTCAAGACCGTTTTCATTGTTTTTGTTGAAAACCTTCTTCTACAAATCGTAAGGGATCATTGTAATCGAAAAAAGGAGGACGATTATGGAGAAAAGAAAACCGAATGACCTACCGCCGGAGCAGTGCTTGGCTGTTGATACCGATACCCTTTGCAAACTGTTGTGCTGTGGAAGGCACACTGCAGTACAGATTGGGGATCTTGCCAATGCACGCATTACCATGAACACCCGTGTCCTATGGAGTGTCCAGCGTATCAAAGAATATCTTTATGATATTTCCGGCTAAATAACCATGCCAGTAAGGCGCACTACACTTTTATAATCAGGAGGTACCAGTAATGGCAAAAGTGAGAAAAGACAACAAAGGACGAAATCTTCGGCCCGGAGAAACACAACGGGCAGATGGCAGCTATATGTATGTCTACAAATTAGGCACTAAAAAGAAATATCTTTACGACTCCGATCTCGCAAGTCTTCGTGTCAAAGAAAAGCAGATCAACAAAGATAAGGATGATGGCATCCGTACTCAGGAAGCCATGAAGCTTACCCTGAATGATATGTTCAAGGTCTACATGAATAACAACATCAAACTGAAGCCCTCTACCAGAGCAAATTATCTTTACCTGTGGGACTTCTATGTGAAAGAAGAGCCTTTCGCTAACATGCCTCTGCCACAAATCCACAGAAGTGATATTCTCGCGTTTTATACCAAACTGCTGAAACACGGCTTTGCTATCAACTCACTGGAGAGCATCAACACCATTGTTCACCCTACGCTTGAAATGGCCGTGGACGACGATTACATCCGCAAAAATCCCAGCAAGGGCATTTACCGCAAGCTCAAGACGGATGGCAGCGCTCCAAAGCCTAAACGGCGGATCGCACTCACAAAAACGCAACAGCAGAATTTCCTGCGTTTTATTGCCAAGTCCCCTACATACAGCCATTGGCTCCCCATCATGACTGTACTCCTTGGAACAGGAATGCGTGTAGCAGAATGTACCGGCATTACCAAAAGCGATATTAACTTGAGCGAAAACACAATCTCGGTCAACCACAACTTAATCTACCGGGTCATTGACGGAAAAGCCGGATTTCACATTACCACTCCCAAAACTGAGAGCGGTACACGAATTATCCCTATCCTCTATCCAGAGGTGGCCGAGCAGCTTCGCCTCCAGATTGAAACCATCGACGCATTGTATCCAGACGATCAACTGGTGTTAGGAGGAGTTCACGGTTTTGTTTTCCGCAACCGAACCGGCTCATTCATGAGCGCCCACAATATCAATCGGGCGATTGAGAGAATCAGCGTAACTTACAACATGGAGGAAATGGATCAGGCTGAACTGGAAGACCGTGAACCGGATCTGCTCCCTCATTTTAGTGTTCACAACTTGCGGCACACCTTCTGTACCCGGCTCTGCGAAAGCACCAACGATGTTAAATTCATTCAGCAAGTCATGGGGCATGCCGATTTCTCTACTACAATGGACATCTACACCCATATCACACAAGAGAATATGCAGGAGAAGGCAAAAAACATTAGTGTGAACATGAAGCTGATGTAAAAAAGAAAGGCGAATCTGCATTTTATAAGCAGATCCGCCTTTCATATTGCTTCATCCGGTTTCGTAGGGTCTCGCGCAAAAGTTGTAGAAAAGTTGTAGTAACGCGATTTTTTGTAGTAAATGACCTCTTTAGTACAGCTTTGCTCCTGCCGGAATACTGTCATCCAGCATCAAAAGATTTAAGCCTTCCCGTCCGTCACACTCGTACACTGCGGAAATCAGCATACCCTCGGAATCAATACCCATCATCTTTCTCGGCGGCAGGTTTGTGATTGCCACACAGGTCTTACCAACCAGCTCTTCCGGCTCGTAATACTCGTGAATACCGCTTAAAATGGTGCGTTTCCGGTCTGTTCCGTCATTCAGTGTGAATTTCAGGAGCTTCTTGGACTTCGGCACTGCCTCACAGGCTTCGATCTTAACCACTCTGAAATCAGACTTGCTGAATGTCTCAAAGTCTACATCATCTGCAAACAACGGCTCGATTTTCACCTTGGAAAGATCAATCTGTACGCTTGGCGCGGACACGGTTGCATCCTCTGCAGAACCATTTACCGCTGCTTTTTCGGCTTTGTTTTCAGCCTTCTTTGGGTCCAGGGTCTTCATTGTCGGGAACAAAATAACCTCACGGATGGTATCAGAATTGGTCAGGAGCATGACGCAACGGTCGATGCCGATGCCCAGGCCGCCCGTGGGAGGCAGACCGTACTCCAGCGCGTTGATATAGTCGTCATCCATCATGCCGGCTTCGCTGTCGCCCTTGGCCCGGGCCTCCACTTCCTTCTGGAAGCGCTGCTTCTGGTCAATGGGGTCGTTGAGCTCGGAGAAGGCGTTGCCCATCTCGCTGCGGCAGATAAACAGCTCGAACCGCTCGGTGAGCCGGGGATCCTTGGGGCTGCGCTTGGCCAGGGGGCTCACGTCCACAGGATGCATGGTGATGAAGGTGGGCTGCACCAGCTTCTCCTCCACCTTCTGGTCAAAGCTCTCGTACAGTGCGTTGCCCCAGGTGGCCTCCTTGCCCTCCGGCAGCACCACGCCGGCGGCCTTGGCCGCCGCCCAGGCCGCTTCATCGTCCGTGATGGCCATGAAGTCGATGCCCACATACTGCTTGACCGCCTCTGCCATGGTCATGCGGGGCCAGCCGGGGGTCAGGTCGATCTTCTCGCCCTGCCACTCCACCTGATAAGTGCCCAGGATCTTCTGGGCGGCGGAGGAGAGCAGCTCCTCGAAGAGGTCCATCATGTCGTTGAAGTCCGCATAGGCCTGGTAGAGCTCCACAGAGGTGAACTCCGGGTTGTGCTTGGGGTCCATGCCCTCGTTGCGGAAGATGCGGCCGATCTCATACACCCGGTCCAGACCGCCCACGATCAGCCGCTTAAGGGGCAGCTCCGTGGCGATGCGCATATACATGTCGATGTCCAGGGTGTTGTGGTGGGTGATGAAGGGACGGGCGGTGGCGCCGCCGGAGATGGTGTTGAGCACCGGCGTCTCCACTTCCATATAGCCCCGGCCATCCAGGAAGTCCCGGACGTGCTTGATGAACTTGGAACGGATGATGAAGTTCTGCTTCACCTCGGGATTGACGATCAGATCCACATAGCGCTGGCGATACCGCAACTCCCGGTCCTGCAGGCCGTGGAACTTCTCCGGCAGGGGCAACAGCGCCTTGGAGAGCAGGATGATATTCCGGGCCCGGACGCTCATCTCGCCCCGCTGGGTGCGGAACACTTCGCCTTCCACGCCTACGATGTCACCGATGTCGTACTTCTTGAAGGCCTTGTAAACCGCCTCGTCCATTTCGTCCTGACGGGCATAGAGCTGGATGCGGCCGTCCCGGTCCTGGAGGTCGCAGAAACTCACCTTGCCCATGCCGCGCTTGCTCATCAAACGGCCAGCCACCTTCACAGGCTGGCCCTCCAGGGCGTCAAAGTTCTCCTTGATCTGTGCGGAGGTGTGGTCCCAGGCAAACCGGGTGATCTGGAAGGGATCATGCCCCTCGGCCTGAAGGGCGGCCAGCTTTTCCCGGCGGACTCTGGTCTGCTGGCTCAGATCCTGCTCCGGCTGCTGGGATGTCTTCTGTTCAGCCATCGTCTCTCTCCTTACCGCTCGATCTTCTTGACCGTATACTCAATAGCGCCCCGGGGTGCTTCCACCGTGACGGTGTCCCCTTCCTTGGCGCCCAGCAGGGCCTTGCCGAAGGGAGATTCCTCGGAGATCACACCGTGCATGGGGTCTGCCTCCTGGGAACCCACGATCCGGTACGCGGGCATCTCCTTGCCGCTGCGGTCCGCCACCACGACCTTGCAGCCGATAGTGACCACGTTGGTGGGAGCGTTGCTCTCGTCCACGATCACCACATGCTGCAGGATCTCCTCCAGCTCGGCGATCCGGGAATAGAGCTTGCCCTGCTCGTTTTTGGCCTCGTCATATTCGCTGTTTTCGCTCAGGTCGCCAAAGCCGCGGGCCACCTTGATCTGCTCCGCCACTTCGTCAGAGCGGGTCGTCTTGAGATAATTGAGTTCTTCCTGCAGTTCCTGGGCGCGGGCCGCGCTCATCCGGTATTCCTTTTCCATGTCCACGGTTTCCTTTCCGATTGTTTGATCAGAGAGCGATCAATTCTCTCCTGTGCATACTTATTCTATAATATCATTAGTGCTTTATTATAGTGATTGAAATCTGAAATGTCAAGTTGGAAGCATGGTTTGCGCCTCCATCCGGGGCAGCCCCACTGTGATCTGTCCCGGCCGCAGCGCTCCCGCTTCCCGAAGTGCCGCCAGGAGCTGTCCCCGATCCGCTCCGGCCGGCAGCCGCTCCTCCATGGCCGGCGGCAGCAGCAGCGGCGGCAGCGGTGTCTGGGCACCTTCGTAGAGGGGCAGGACCACCCCGCCGGGCTTCAGATCCTCCCGCCGGTCGAAGAGCAGCAGGACATCCGCGCCCTCCAGCTGCTCTTTGGCGGGACTCAGCAGCAGCGTCACCCCATACTCCCGCCGCAGCTGGCGGCACAGCTCCTCACCGCCGTAAGGCAGATCCAGCAGCACGTAGCGGTTGCGCAAAGACAGCTCCGTCACGGTCCGCACCAGTTCCCCCGTGAGCTGCGAACCAGCCACCGCCACCTTTGCATTGCCTGGGGAAAGCGCCCCGGTCTCCATCACCGCCCGGGCCCAGTCCGCTGCCAGTGCCCGCCGCAGCGTCACCGTGGACACCGCCCGGATGCCCTGCCGCTCCAGCAGTTCCTGATATGCAAAGTCCTCCGGCAGCACCGCCCTGGTAATGCCCAGCTTGCGAAGCCGCTTTCCCGCCGCGCTCACCCGGCGGCGCAGCACCGCCTCCGGTGTCTTGGACCCCCGGGTGATCTCCGCGCAGATAAAGCGCATGTGGAGAATGCTCCGCTCTCCTACCCGCAGGCTCCGTCCCCGTTTCTCCGGTAGTTTCCACAACAGCAGTCCGATCATAATAAAATTCCTCCCGCCCCATCCTACGGGGCGGGAGGAGATTTTATGCGTTTAAGCGCTTCCAGAGAGGGTGTATCCAGTCAGGTATCCCATGCGGGGCTCCGCGCCGTCACTGAGGGGATTGACCCGTACACCGTTCTCCGTCACCTCAAAGTGGAGATGGGGGCCGGTGGAGTTTCCGGTGGAGCCGGTGATGCCGATGACATCGCCCTGATTGACATACTGCCCCACGCTCACCTTCCGGCTGGACATATGGGCATACAGCGTCGTGTTGCCGCTGCCGTGAGAGATGACCACATAGTTGCCGTAAGAGCTGGAATACTGGGACACGATCACGGTTCCCGCCTTAGCGGCATAGACCGAGCTGGTATAGCCCACCCGGCCGATGTCGGTACCCTTGTGGTTGGTGGATCCGATGCCGCCGGGCGATGCCCGGCCGCCCACCGTGGAAGTGATGTACCGGCTGTCCACCGGCCAGATATAACCGCCGGGGTTGGATTCCGTGGACTGGCCGTTGGCAGCCTGCTGGGCGATCAGCTGGTCGCTCAGCCGCTGGGCCTCCGCCCACAGGGCGTCCTGTTCCGCCTCCAGATCCGCCAGCACGGCCTCCGTCTCATTTTCGTTTGCTGTGAGCTCCTGGATGACGGCATTGGCCTCACTGCGCTGGGTGTTGAGTTCGTTCTTCTTGGCCTCCAGATCCGCCTTGGCGGCCTCTTCCTCCGCCTTGCCGGTCTCCAGGTCCGCCTTCTTGGTCTCGATCTCCTCCTGCAGCGCCTGCAGTTCATCGATCACCCGCTGGTCCGCGTCCATGATCTCATTGATGATGTCCAGCCGTCCCAACAGATCCGTAAAGCTGGTGGCCTTGAAGAGAACAGACCAGTAGCTGACGGTCCCCCGCTCCTCCATGTCCCGTACCCGGGCACAGAACAGCTCGTACTGAGCCTCTTCCTCTTCCTGGGCCTGCGCCAGTTCCTCCTCCGTCTGGGTGATCAAGGCGGCGTACTCAGCGATCTGCGCCTCGGTATTCTGGATCTGGGCAGCGGTGTTGGCGATCTGCTGATCCAGCAGCTGCTTCCGGGCCATGGCCTCGCTTTTGTCGTTGGACAGGGCATCCAGCTTGCTCTGCAGCTCTTTCTTCTCTGCATCCAGGCTGCTGGCCTGGTTTTTCAGATCATTGACATCGGACCAGGTAGCAGCCAGGGCGGGACTCGCCTCCGCCGCCACCAGGAGCACCACCATGGCCATTGCAGCCAGGCACCGCCCCAGATGGACAAGATGACGCTTGGTTTTCTTCTGTCCCATGCATTTCACCTCACACCTGCAGGAATTTGCGAATGGCGGAAAGGCTTCCGCCCACACCGATCAAAATACCGGCCCCCGCAAACACACCTGCCACGGGAACCCACAGCTGGCTGAAGGGAATGATCCGGATCAGCTGCAGCGTATCGTTGGTATCCACGCCCTGGGCTACCGCCTCATACAGCGCCCATTGCAGGAAAAAGGAGATCACCGCGCCCAAAAAGCCGATCATAAAGCCCTCGTACACAAAGGGCCAGCGGATAAAACCGTTGGTAGCACCCACCATCCGCATGATGGCGATTTCCTCTCTCCGGTCAAAGGTGGTGAGCTTGATGGTGTTGGAGATGATGAACACCGACACAATGAACAAAATCGCGATCAGCGCCACGCATACCACCGTGGCCACATTCCGCACGGTGACAAAGCCGCCGGCGATCTCCTCAAATGCGTTGACGTCCGCGATTCCCTCTACTTCCTTCACCTTTTCCACTGTCTGGCTCTGCAGCTTCAGATCCACCATCCGGATGGCAAAGCGGTCCCGGAGGATGGCCGGATCCAGATCCTGAAACATCTCTTCGTCGGGATACTGGGCCTTGAAGTCCTCCATGGCCTCCTCCTTGGAGATGTATGTAGCGGATGCCACATTGGGTACTTTCTCCAGTTCGCTTTGCAGCGCCTTGGCCTGCTCCTCGGTGTAGGAGTCATCTACATAGGCCAAAATCTCATTTTCCTGCTCCAGATCCGCAAGAAGGGCGTTGGCGTTGACCGCTACCAACGTAAAGGTCCCCATGATCAGAAGACACGCCACGGTGATGCCGATGGCCGCGAAGGACATGAAGCCATGGCTGAACATGTTGTTCAGGCCCTCATGAAAAAAATACCGGAAATCATGCCGTTTAGCCATGGATATGCCCTCCCACATAGCCGCCTACGCTGTCGTTGACCACGTGGCCGGAATCAATGGTGACCACCCGCTTGCCGAAGCGGTCCACCAGGTCTTTTTCATGGGTCACAACCACCACGGTGGTGCCCAGTTCGTTGATCTTCACCAGCAGGCTCATCAGTTCCAAGGACCGCTCCGGGTCCAGGTTTCCTGTGGGCTCGTCGGCAATGATGGTATTGGGGTTGTTCACCAGTGCCCGGGCAATGGCCACCCGCTGCTGTTCACCGCCGGAGAGCTCCGTGGGATAGCTGTCGGCCTTTTTCTCCAGATCCACCAGATGCAGCACATAGGGAATGCGCTTGCGGATCTCCTTCTGGGGCGCACCTACCGCCCGCATGACAAAGGCCAGATTGTCATAGACGGTTTTTTTCTCAATCAGGCGGAAATCCTGGAAAATGACCCCCAGGGTCCGCCGCATCAGGGGGATCTGCTTTTCCGAGATGTTGCTCACGGAAAAACCATTGATCATAATGCGCCCGGCACAGGGCTCCACCTCGCCGGTCAAAAGCTTGATAATCGTGGACTTGCCGGAGCCGGAGGGCCCCACCAAAAACACAAACTCCCCGTCCTCAATGGTCAGGGTAATGCCCTTGATGGCCTTTGTGCCGTTGTCATACTCCATTTCCACGTCTTTTAAACGAATCATGCAGGCACCTCACGCGTATTTTCTCATTTTCCAAATGTCAAGACGGCTGTCTCCATCAAAAGGTTCCCTTTTTCCGCCTTTTGACAGCATAGTCGACATAATGCCTAATCGAATCTCATTATATACGGTTTTTTGCGCCCATGCAACTGCCTGTTGAAAGAATTCATAAAAAAAGTAACAAAAGTTACAGTTCTGCGGTGTGTGTCCTGTGAGGATCTTCCGGCCCATCTCCCGCTTTCTCCTCAGCACGAAAACGCAAATCCCGGTTCGTCCCTGCGGGCAGCGCCTGCGTCCGCTGCTCAAACGTAAAAATGCATCCCCGGACAGAAACCTATCCGGGGATGCAGTCAGGTATATGTAGATCAGGAGTCGATACCGCGGCTGGTGAGGTACTTTTTGACCATCAGTGCCACCTTGAAGGTGATGGCGTCATCAAATTCCCGCAGATCCAGTCCCGTCAACTTCTTGATCTTCTCCAGCCGGTACACCAGAGTATTCCGGTGCACGAAGAGCTTCCGGGCAGTCTCAGAGACGTTGAGGTTGTTTTCAAAGAACTTGTGGATGGTGAAGAGCGTCTCCTTATCCAGGGCATCGATGGGATTCTTCTTGAAAACCTCCTGCAGGAACATCTCGCAGAGCGTGGTGGGCAGCTGATAGATCAGGCGGCCGATACCCAGGTTTTCATAGTTGATGACATACTTCTCCGTGTCAAAAACCTTACCCACCTCAATCGCGATCTGGGCTTCCTTGTAGCTCTTGGCCAGATCCCGCAGATGGATGGCGATGGTACCGATGCCCACCACCACAGTGGGATCATTCCCAGCCCGGAGAGACTCCTCCACAGACGCAGCGATCTTGTTGAGTTCCTTGATGCCGGACCCTTCCGGCATCTGGCGGATCAGCACCACGTCGCCTTCGCCCACGGAAAGGACAAAATCATTCTGCCGGTCCGGGAACTGAGCCTGGATCACATCGGTGGGAACAGACTCGCCCTTTTTCAAAGAGCGGATCACAAACACGCCCCGGGGCACGTCCGCCGTGACCCGCAGCTCTTTGGCCCGCATATAGATATCACCCAGCATGATATTGTCGGAGATAATATCCTTGATGAATGCGCCCCGATCATGCTTTTCCTCATAATAGGCCTTGGCAGCATTGAGCGCCACGGTAGCCATGGCACACACCGTCCGGCTGACCTCATTGTCGCCGAAGGCGAACGCTGCGTAATCAAACTGATTTCCCCAGCCATTGAGTGCCTTGAACGTCTTTCCGTCGGAAGTGACCATGGTACCACCGGCGTTGTTCACCACCGGGACGTGTTCCGCCCACCGCTGCCCGATCATGGACAGCTCGCTGCATGCAATGACGATTCCCTCTCCGTCAATCACACCCACTGTGCGGTCCGTATTCTCCTTGAGCTGCAGCACCACATTTTGAAAAATCCTTCCAGACATGGCCGGTCCTCCTCACCTAAAATCACACAGGAGCTTTGTGCAAATTGTCAATGGCAATATTATATCGGGGTTTTCGGCAAAATGCAAGATATTTTTTCTTTTTTCAACAAAAAAGGCTTTTCGAATTTGGTGAAGATTTGATTATTTCCAGCGCATTTTTAAAGATTTCGCAACTCCTGAATTTCCGTGTCTGTTAAAAAGCGGTAGCTCCCCCTTGGGAGTTGTGAATCTAATGTCAAATTGCCCATCTGCACCCGCTCCAGGTATTCCACCGGCTTGCCCCGCTGGGCCAGCATCCGCTTGACCTGGTGAAATTTTCCCTCCCGAAGCGTCACATATGCCTCGCTCTCCTCCCCTGCGGAGAGGATCTCCAGTCCTGCGCTCTGGCATACCAGCCCGTCATCCAGCACCATACCCGCAGCGAAGGCTTGGCAGTCCTCCTCCGTCAGCCGTCCGGAGACCCGGGTATAGTAGACCTTATCCACATGGTGCCGGGGAGAGAGCAGATCGTGGGCCAGGCCGCCCTCATTGGTCAGCAGCAGCAATCCCTCCGTATCTTTATCCAATCGTCCTACCGGAAAGAGGTTCTGGCGCCGCAGCTCCTCCGGCAGCAGATCCAGTACCGTCTTTCCCCGCCCGTCCTCTGTGGCCGAGAGATACCCGGCGGGTTTATTGAGCATGACCCAGGTGTAGCGCCGATAGGTCAGCACTTCTCCCTGGACCATCAGTTCCGACGACTCCGGGTCCACCTTCTCCTCAGGCGAGGCGGCCAGTCGTCCGTCCACCAGAACCAGGCCCTGCCGCACCAGGGATTTGACCTCCCGGCGGGAGAATTTTCCTGTAGAGGCAATGATCTTATCCAGCCGCTGCTTTTCCATTTCCCGCATCCTTTCTTCTGCACTGTCATCAGTTTATCATAATTGTCCGCAAAAATGAATAGGAAACAAGCAGGAGGGATGCATATGCTGATTTGGACCGCCCGTGTTTCCAAAAAGAAAACTGCCGTCATCACAGCGGTGATACTGGCTGCCGTACTGGCCGTAGTCGTACTGGTGGGAAACCAAGCTGATCCCGCGGTATCCGGTCTTCCCCAGCTTGCAGACAATGATGCCCGGGTCTCCTATCTTCAGTCCATGGGCTGGGAAGTCGATCCGGAGCCGGTGGAGACGCTGCAGTTTCTGCTGCCGGAAAAGCTGGAAGAACCCTATCTCACCTACAACGAATTGCAGGATTCACAGGGCTTCGATCTTTCCACAGCCTGTGGAAAACAGGTGTCCCGCTTCACCTACACCGTCACCAACTACCCGGATCGGCCCGAAGGCGTGCAGCTGAATCTGTACATCTGCGAAGAGCAGCCGGTAGCAGGCGATATTTTCTGTGCCGGTGCCGACGGATTCCAGGACACCTTGGTATACCCGACAGCGGAAACCGACTGACCCGTTTTCAGACAAAAAAAGACTGCCGCAATGCGGCAGTCTTTTTTGAAAGCTGAAATTAGCCCTCGATGATCTCGGTCACAGCGCCGGAACCCACGGTACGGCCACCCTCACGGATAGCGAAACGCAGGCCCTTCTC
>ERZ827037.1990-NODE-1990-length-19053-cov-12.960206_pt1 | contig 19053 bp, 16 predicted proteins | sample MGYA00519924_ERZ827037 | MGnify/ENA primary metagenome ERZ827037 (study PRJEB31778, sample SAMEA3449250) | human gut metagenome | biome: human gut; feature: human-associated habitat; material: faeces | place: United Kingdom | collected 2010/2012 ...
CAATACTTTTAGTATGAATTAGTTGGCTAATTTTATAGGATTTACTGAATATCCCACATGATGCGATGAAGAAAGATCTTATCGAGTGGGTGTTGTGGAATTCAGAACTGTTGATGGGAAATAAATTCTATTGTACAGGTACTACCGGGACACTAATACTGGAAGCATTGAAAGAAAAACATCCTGATGTAGAATGGGATTTTACAATACTGAAATCCGGTCCATTAGGCGGTGATCAGCAGATGGGATCACGTATTGTCGATGGGCAGATTGATTATCTTTTCTTTTTTACTGATCCTATGACTTTGCAACCTCATGATACAGATGTAAAAGCTTTGACTCGTTTGGCCGGTGTGGAAAATATCGTATTTTGCTGTAACCGTTCAACAGCGGATCATATTATTTCCAGCCCGTTGTTTATGGATCCTGACTACGAACGTATCCATCCTGACTATTCCAGTTATACAAAACGTTTCCAGAATAAGCCTGTGGTAACGGAAGCTGTGGAATCTGTGAATAGAAGGAAAAAGAAAAGATTATAAGCTACCAATAGAACTTTTACCATAATTTATTGTCACGTCTGCTATTCTTGATTGGTTCGGAATGGCAGACGTGCCCGTTTTATTTTCTGCTACAATGAAGTTCTATTCCTGTCGATTCTATGTCTGCTCCCATCGGTGGGTTTCGTTTGGATAGAAGCAGATCGATGTCTTCAATAGTAGCGAATTGTTCGAATAGTTTCTTCACAATTCGTTTTCCTACATGTTCCAGTAATTTGGATGAAATATCCATTTCTGTTTTTATAACGTTATATACTTCAGCATAGTTTACAGTATCTGTCACTTCGTCTGTCTGCATTGCCTTGCTGATGTCAACACCTAGTTTTAGGTCGATAATATACTCATTGCCAATCAAATTTTCTTGTGGCGCTACTCCATGGTAGGCGTAAAATCGAATCCCTTTCAAAAGGATATAGCTTTTATTTATTTTCATATACTATTTATTTTTTAGTATGAATCTGTTTGATTTTTAACAAGTCCTTCTGTGCAACCATTTGCGGGATTACTTTCAGAAAGAGGGGGGTGAGTAGAATACATATACTTAATGTTATGAACAAAAGCATTGTTGCTTGTGCCCAACTATTATGAATGTAGCGTGCTACCAATGGCTCTAGAAAATGGAGTATGGGACCGTGTATGCTTAGGGTGATGATAGAGTACCTTCCTAGATAAGAAATAATCTTTACTCTTTTCACTTTTTTGCAAAGTAGCATAATCATAAATATTCCGGCGAATGCAGCGATGTATACTTGAAAGATATTCCCGGAGTAGTTGTTTGTTCTCATCCCCAATGTAGTAGCAGTAAAATGCATGACTAACAATGCCGACAAAACGAAAAGCGGAATTAACTTATCAAAACGGTGATGTGGAAATAAGAAGAAGTTATATCTGCGAATCCAGAATCCTGCTACATAGAAAGGGAGAGCCGTCATGGCAACATCGAGATAGAGAGGGAGTGTTATTTGTGCTTTACCTAGATAAAATCCTGTGCACCCGATCAATAAGGTAAGAGCAAACATGGCAGGCAGATATTTATTTCTTAGGAAATGGACTAGATAAAACAGGATATTACAGTTGAATAAGGCTACTAGAAACCAGATCGGCGGATTGAATTTGATGAGGTCATGTCCATGAAATACTGTCAAAAGTTCTTTCCATGATACAGGTAAATGGAATACTCCCGGTGCTATTTTCCAAATGATGTATTTGAGGAGGAATGCACTTAGATAGAAGAAAAAAAAAGGGATAATCAACTTGTTTATTTTCCGAAGAATGAATCCTGATAAAGCTTCGTATGGTTTAAAGAAAACTCCTGATATAAAAAAATACAGTGGCATACGGAAACAGGATAATATAGAGCCCCTATCGAGTTGCTCGAAAGCTCCACCAATATGTGTCATGACTACGAGAATGATGCAGACTCCTTTAGTTAAGTCTACAAAATCAATACGTTTACTCGGGGTCTCTTTCATTCTTTTAATAAGCTGTTTACACGGATTATACAGATTTAAAAAGGATTTTGTATAATCCGTGTTTAATATAGATAGAAGTCAAATTATTTTTCCGGGTTTCTTCCTGTGTATTGTATTAATTCACTTATCTTGCTATTCAGTTCTTTGGCTTTCATCAGTTGCTCTAATGTGATATGCATCCGATATCGCCAATAATTTCGTGGATTGGATGGAACATTAATTCGTTCTTCTTCCACATTAGGATTTCTCCATTTTCCATCAATTGACAACCAATCTTGAAAAGACAGTATGCAGAGAATAGAATTACTGTTGAGGTGATTGCGTACAATCTCTTCACAAAGTTCCGGAGTTGCAACGGCGGGAGCTGTACCATAATGTCCCAACATTGTATTGTAATAACGTTGGGTCTGTTGATAATCCTCTTCCCACCAGCCACGTAGAGTAGACATATCATGAGTGGAAATGGTGCACACAGATCGGTATGGATATTCATTTAAATGTCCGAACTCATACGATGGATCCTTTGGCATTCGTTGAATTTCCAAACTAAGAATACGTAACTCGTTCATTACGGAGGACACACAAGCGGGAATCATGCCTAAATCTTCGCCACATACCAACATACGGGTAGATTGTGTCAATTGAGGTAACTTTTTCATGGCCTGTTGGTACCAAAAGTCGTTGTGACGATGATAATAATACTGGTTGTATAATTTGTTGAAAGCATTCTTGTCTTCTTCGCTCAACGAACGGAAAATGAAATCACGTTGCGCTCCGATACGGGGATGGTACTTTCCTTGTTCCTTATTGTCCGGAATAAACAGTACATTACTGATTAAAGAATATAATCCATCACGGACCCAGATACTGTTTTCGTCATTTTTACCGGCAAAGAATTGTTTGACTTCTTGCTGTGTCTCAAAGCCAGGTCTCATACGGTAAATACCGGATTCGTCCACTAATTGGAGAAAGTCTTGTTTTACGAGATTGGCATAAGGTCCGAATACCTGTCCGAGAAATGATTCATGAATGAATGGAGACAGGTATTCTTCTCGGAATGTGAAACCATAATTTTCTATCTCTTCTCTACTCATCGGTAGGGAGGGAACGAATTGTCCTAACAATCCATGTACGGCATTCATCGGTATTTCCCAAATACGGAAGAAACCGAGAATATGGTCAATTCGGTAAGCATCGAAATATTCGGCCATTTTCTGGAATCTTTTCATCCACCAGCGATATCCGTCCTTTTCCATTACGTCCCAATTGTAGGTAGGGAATCCCCAATTTTGTCCGTTGACCGAGAAGTCATCGGGAGGAGCGCCTGCTTGTCCGTTGAGATTGAAGTAATGAGGTTCTGTCCAAGCTTCCACACTGTTGCGGCTAATGCCAATTGGTATGTCTCCCTTTAGTACAACCCCATTTTCACGAGCATATTTTGTCGCAGCCAATAATTGCAGATGCAAATGATATTGGATATAGTAGTATAATGCGATGTGGGGATAATCTACCGTTTCCGGTTGACACATCTTTTCTATCTCCTGTGCATCGTATACAGAATGTCTCGGCCATTCACGGAAGTCAGGGGTTCGGTAAGCATCACGCAGATAGCTGAAGACAGCGTAAGGTCGCAACCATTCTTTGTTAGCTTCGAAGAATTCATTGAATTTCTCGGAAGCCAATACTTTTTTCCCTTCTTGCTGGAATATCAGATGGAAGAATTCCCATTTAGTCCGGTTAACAGCCTCATAATCAATAGTTGTAAGATTATTCAGTTCTTGTTGTTTCTGATTGAACCTAGAGGCTGCTTCTTTGTCTTTCAGTGTTCCCATTTGCTTTATATCCGCATACATCGGATGAAAAGCATAGATGGAAATACTGTTGTAGGGATAAGAGTCCGTCCATGTATGGGTCATGGTCGTGTCATTAATCGGTAGAATTTGGATGACCTTCTGATGGGTGTTTACCGCCCAATCGATCATGAGTTTCAGATCACCGAAATCACCTACTCCAAAACTTTTTTCTGATTTCAGGGAAAATACGGGGATGGCAATTCCTGCACCTTTCCACATTGGAATATCAAAATAGGCATATCGGTCGGAAATCACGAGTGTCTCGTTCGTCTTTATTTCCGGGTCTGCCAGATAGCGATTAGGGTTTCTCTCCCAGCAATCAATTTTTCTTTCCTGTTTATGGCAAAGGATAAATTTGTATTCCAAAGGATATTTGAGCTTGCTTGCATCTAGTTCCACCTGCCATTCGGGGAAATTGGAGTCACTCATTAAAACGGCTTTTTCCGGATTCCAGTTACCTAATGCTTTCTGATTGCCGCAAATGGCCAGACAATAATCTTTGTTGATGCGCGGGGCATAAGCTTTTATTATTAGCCCTTTCTTGTACCCTTGCGGAATGTCTTCTCTTTCGGGATGTGATAATAATGCTTCTGTAAAGGCAGAACTGTAAAGGTATAGTTGCTCCGGGATATTTTTCCAGCAATCATTGATTCTATACTTTTTTCTAGGAGTACCGGATAGGAAAAGGCATCGTGGAAAATTGTTCCATTCTTTGCGGATGACAATTCCGTTTTGTTCTATCTGGTAGCTATAATGGATAGTCAACCCTTCTTGAGGGACTTCCAGTTCCACTTCTGCCGTCCAATATATACCGTCTGTAGTGTACATTGGGGTGGATTCCGTCGATAAGCCTGCAAGCTTGACTTCCTCCCCCCAATTGGTACGGTATTCGATATTAAATGATAAGATCATATATTATAGAATGTTTATCCACATCTGGAAGCCCCGCAAGTGGTACAAATCAGACATCCTTCCTGATAAACGAGAGTTTCATTGCCACAGTTCGGACATTTCTTGCCTTTTGCTTCGGTTCCATCCTGGATGTACTTCTTCAGAGCGCGTTCTACACCGTTTTTCCAAGTATTGATATTTTCACTGTTCAGTTGCAAAGAACCTACCAGTTTAATAACTTGTTCTATTGGCATTCGGTAACGGAGTACTCCGGAAATCAATTTGGCGTAGTTCCAATATTCTTTATTGAACTTCTCAGACAATCCTTCAATAGTCGTCTTATATCCGCGTTTGTTTTCAAATTGGAAGTCGTAACGCTTCGTTCCGTCTTCATCTATATTTTTGATGATACGTCCGCTAGTCACGCTCTTAGGTAATAAAATACCTTCATCATCATCTTGCAGACCGGTGAAGATTTCATAAGGATGTCCATCTAGCAGGCCAACGAAAGCCACCCATTTTTCTTTGTTATTCTGGAAACGTACAACATCTGCTTCTAATATTCGTGGACGCACTTCTACGACCGTAGGCGGTTTGCAAGGAGGAAGTTCCTCTTTCTTGTTTTTGTCGGATTTGGCTGAGATAAGTACACCGGAACGGGAGCCGTCACGGTATACGGTACAACCCTTACAACCGGATTTCCATGCTTCCACATATAAACGGTTTACCAGATCCTCGTCTACGTCATTCGGCAGATTAATGGTTACGCTGATGGAATGGTCTACCCATTTTTGGATTCTTCCCTGCATCTTTACTTTCATCAACCAGTCGACATCGTTGGAGGTAGCTTTATAATAAGGAGACTTGGCTACTAATTCGTCAATCTCTTCCTGAGAATAGCGTTTGGACGGATCGTATCCATTGGCTTCCATCCATGTGACAAACTTGTGATGGAATACAATATACTCTTCGAACGCATCCCCTGTTTCATCAACAAAGTCGACATGAACATTTGTGTCATTCGGATTCACTTTTCTTCTACGCTTGTAAACAGGCAAGAATACCGGTTCAATACCAGAAGTTGTCTGAGTCATCAGGCTGGTTGTTCCGGTGGGAGCGATAGTCAGGCAGGCAATGTTGCGTCGTCCGTATTTCTTCATTTCTTCATACAGCTCAGGATCGGCTTCTGCCAAACGTTGGATGAACGGATTGTTCTGCTCGCGTTTGTTGTCGTATATTTCGAAAGCACCGCGCTCTTTCGCCATTTCTACAGAAGAACGATAAGCGCCAAGAGCTACTGTCTTATGTACTTTTTCTGAAAACTCGGTAGCCTCTTCTGTTCCGTAGCGTAATCCCAGCGCTGCGAGCATATCACCTTCTGCAGTGATACCTACACCTGTACGTCGTCCTTGTCCGCTTTTCTTATATATCTTTTCCCAAAGTACACGTTCTGCCCGCTTCACTTCGTCGTTTTCCGGATCCTCATCAATCTTGTGCATGATGCGTTCGATTTTCTCCAGTTCGAGGTCGATGATGTCATCCATGATACGTTGAGCTAATGCCACATGTTTCTTAAACAGATCAAAATCGAAATAAGCATTCGGTTTGAACGGATTCACTACATATGAATACAAATTGATTGCCAAGAGACGGCATGAGTCATAAGGACATAGAGGTATCTCGCCACATGGATTCGTGGAAACGGTCCGGTAACCTAAATCTGCGTAACAATCCGGTACAGATTCGCGAATTATTGTATCCCAGAACAGAACACCCGGTTCTGCTGATTTCCATGCATTGTGAACGATCTTCTTCCATAAAGTAGAAGCATCTATTTCTTTTGTAAATGTAGGGTCGGAAGAATCAATAGGATATTGTTGTAAGTATGGTTTTCCGTCAACAGCAGCCTGCATGAAAGCATCGTCTAATTTCACGGAAACATTTGCTCCGGTTACTTTTCCTTCTGTCATTTTTGCATCGATGAAAGCTTCTGAGTCCGGATGTTTGATAGATACACTTAGCATGAGTGCTCCGCGACGTCCGTCTTGAGCTACTTCACGGGTCGAATTGGAATAACGTTCCATGAATGGCACAAGACCTGTTGAAGTTAATGCTGAATTTTTAACGGGAGAACCTTTCGGACGGATATGGGATAGGTCATGGCCCACTCCTCCACGTCTTTTCATCAGTTGTACTTGCTCTTCGTCAATTTTAATGATAGCACCATAAGAGTCGGCAGCACCATCTACGCCGATAACAAAACAATTGGATAGGGAAGCAACTTGATAGTCGTTACCGATTCCTGTCATCGGGCTACCTTGCGGAACAATGTATTTGAAGTGATCCAATAGATCGTACAGTTCTTTTGCTGTTAGAGCATTCGGATACTTCGATTCGATGCGTGCCACTTCATTAGCAATTCTCCAATGCATATCTTCCGGAGACTTCTCATAAATGTTTCCGAAAGAATCTTTTACTGCATATTTGTTTACCCAAACTCTTGCAGCAAGTTCGTCACCTTGAAAATATCGTAAAGATTCTTCGTAGGCTTCGTCATAAGAATAAATTTGTTTTTCCACGATGCAATATGCGTTAAATCTGATTTTTAATAAGTAATGTGTAGAAGTTTACTTATCGTTAACAAACGTGGATGCAAATCTAAGAATGTTTTTTCATCTATCAAAATAAAAATGAAATAATTTATTAACAGGCTGTAAGTTTTCTATTTACTAATGATAAGTATTTGATAAACAGGGAAATTTGCTTTTTGCTTAAAGGTTAAAGTTTTCCAAAAAGAAAACTATTCTGTTCTGTAGATATAGCAAAATAGATTTTTCTTTTTATATCTTTGCAATAAAAAGAAATGTTTGAAACTGTAAAGAACAGAAGGACTATCAGGAAATATCTATCGAAGGATATTACTCCTAATTTGTTAAATGATTTGCTTGAAACTTCATTCCGAGCTTCTACGATGGGAGGTATGCAGCTTTATAGTGTGGTTGTGACTCGTGACGCTGAAATGAAAGAGAAACTTTCACCGGCTCATTTTAATCAGCCTATGGTGAAAAGTGCCCCTGTTGTACTTACTTTTTGTGCTGATTTTCGTCGCTTTTCAAAATGGTGTGAGCAAAGAAAAGCTGTACCTGGCTATGACAATTTAATGTCTTTTATGAATGCGTCTATGGATACTCTGCTTGTCGCACAGACTTTTTGTACATTGGCAGAGGAGGTAGGGCTCGGAATTTGCTATTTGGGGACCACTACTTATAATCCTCAAATGATTATCGATACACTCCGGTTGCCTGAATTGGTGTTTCCTTTGACGACAATTACAGTCGGTTACCCGGATGGAATTCCTGCACAGGTTGATCGCTTGCCTTTGGAAGCTGCTGTACACGAGGAAATGTATCATGATTATACACCGGAAAAAATAGATAAACTCTATGCTTATAAAGAATCATTGCCTGAAAGCAAACAATTTATAGAGGAGAATAAGAAAGAAACTCTAGCCCAGGTCTTTACAGATGTTCGTTATACGAAGAAAGATAATGAGTTTATGTCTGAAAATCTATTAAAGGTGCTTCGTCGGCAGGGATTTTTGAAATAATAGTGAACTGAAATAATGGTTAGTGGAGTAGTGATTAGTGAATATGGCTTGTGAAACATGAATCATGAGCCTGCTAATCACTAATCATTAATTCCTTTTCTTTTTAGTAACGCTTCAATTTCCTGCACTTCTGCGTTAAAACTCTTATCTACTTCTAGTTGTCCTTTCACGGTTTTGCAAGCGTGAAGTACGGTTGCATGGTCTTTGTTGCCAATGAATTTACCGATCTTAGAAGTTGAAAAGTCTGTGTGATTTTTAGCTAGATACATGGCAATCTGACGCGCTTGCACCACTTCTCTCTTTCTGGATTTAGTGTGTATAGCTGCAGGTTCCAAGTCGAAATGTTTACATACTACCTTAAGGATATCATCTATGGTGACGGCTTTCGTTTCATTGTGAACAACACCGTGCACGATATGTTGAGCCAGATCCATATCTATTTCCTTATTGAAAATAGTAGAACGTGCCATGATAGCAATAACGATACCTTCCAAGTCACGTACGCTTTCATTCACATTTTCGGCTATATAATCGATTACCTCCTCTGGAAATTGGAGTCCATCGCGATGTATTTTATTACGCAGAATATTTTTGCGAAGTTCTACGGTCGGTTTTTCCAATTCAGCTACCATACCCCATTTGAAACGGGTAAGCAGACGTTCTTCAATACCTTGCAACAATACAGGAGCACGGTCGGAAGTCAGTATAAGCTGTTTGCCGTTCTGATGTAGATGATTGAAGATGTGGAAGAAATTGTTTTGTGTTTTGGTAACACCGGCAAATTCCTGGATATCATCAATGATTAATACATCGATGGTCTGATAGAAATTAATGAAGTCGTTGGTTGTGTTGTTACGTACAGAGTCTGTATATTGCACTTGGAATAAATGTGCCGATACGTACAAGACTCTTTTTTCTGGATAAATCTCTTTGATTTTCGTACCGATGGCATTAGCCAGATGTGTTTTTCCCACTCCAGAAGCTCCATAAAGGAATAATGGGTTAAAAGCAGTTCCTCCAGGTTTTAGCGCTACGGCTTCGGCTACACTTCTTGAAAGTTTGTTACTGTATCCTTCAATGAAGTTTTCGAAATTATAATTAGGATTCAAATGCGGATCTAAATCTTGAACAGCAGGAGCCTGCAAGAAATTAGGGGCTTTGTTTCCATCAAATATGTTTTTAGGAGTTACAGCCGTAGAACGATTGCTTGCTTCGAGATTCACGGTTTGGTTCGGAATCGAAGTTTTGTCTACCATGACGTTGTACATCAACTTGGTTCCTTCGCCAATGACCTTATACAAAGTCTTGCGTATTAAATCTACAAATCTTTCCTCCAGAATCTCATAGAAAAACTGGCTGGGAATCTGTAAATACAAAGTCTTGTCCTCATATTTTAATGGAACAATAGGGGCAAACCAAGTGTTATATGTCGTATCGGGAACATTGTCTTTTATGATATCAAGACAGCGGTTCCAAAGTACGACATGATTTGATTCTATCATAGTAACTTTTAATACATTTATTAATTAAGCAAAACTTCTACGTTTGCAAAATTGGGAATCTTATTCGGAAAAAACAAATCTATTTTTTCTTGTTTTTTTCAAGTGAATAATAACATGTTTACTTTCAATGACTTATGTGCTTATGTCTTTGTACTATCACTAATCCCGCTTTTGCTATTTTATAAGTATCTGTTATATAGAATATTATATATAAAAACTTTGTTTTTCTTCTCTCATTCTCATGTTTGTATAGGAATCTTATTTCGGTTTATAGATAGACATTTGAGACGCAATAAACTTGCTTTTTATAGCGATTCGTTATTTAGATAAAATCTATATAACGAGATTTTATTACTTGTCTTTCTTTCCGAATAAGGAGAAGTGAACGTAGCGTTTCGGGTGCTCTTTCAAGTCTTTCAATAAGCCTGCTGCATTTTCAGTAGTAGCATTTAGATTATTGTATAAAGTCGGGTCGTTGAAGAGTAATCCGAGTGTGTTATCTTTGCTATTCAATTTTTCTGTAAGCATCTTTACATTGGATAATGTTTCGTCTATTTTCTTGAAAGTAGCTGCATAGTCAACTTCTTTAAGATTACCGCTGATGGTTACGAAGTTGTCTCCAATTGTATTCAGTTTGCTGGTAAGCTGTGGAATATCATTGCTCATGAGACCTTTAACCTGAGAACTGACTACGGCCAAGTTGGCAGTGGTCTTTTCTATTGAATGTAGGGTGGCAGGAATACTCTTGTCACCTAAGATTGTATTCAGAGAAATAAGGATAGAATCCAGTTTAGGTAACATTTCCTGTACTTGTGGCATTAACTTTGCCACACTTTCCATCATTCCATTATTCAGTGTACCGGGAATAGTATCTCCTACGGCATATTTTTCGCGGGGATTGTTTGCCAAAAGAATATTCATGCGTACTCCTCCCATCAGTTCGGATACCAGTTCGGCACTACTTCCTTTAGGAATTCGTAGTTCGGTGTCCAGTTCTACTTCTACAACCACATTTCCGGGATTGGTATAATCATAAAATATATCGCGTACAATACCTACACGAACACCGTCTGCGAATACCGGGCTCGACTTAGTCAGTCCGTTAACATTCTGAAATTTAGCATAGAAATAGCTGGAAGGTTGAAACATATGTATTCCTTTCAGCCAGTTAATCCCATAAACAAGTACACACAGTGCAATGATACCTGCGATACCTATTCTGACTTCTTTTGTAATATACTTCATTTTATCTTTTATTTATTTCTTCTTTTCTTAAACTCGGCAATTGCTTCATTGACATTCATTTTTTCACCGTTTCGGAAAGCGATGATAAAAGCATCTTTGAACTGGGCTGTAATAGTACGTTTGGTACGTAGTACCCTATTATAATCACCGGAGGCACCATATGTGTATTTATATATACCTTTTTCTTTATAATAATCTACACCTTTCAATCCTTTCAGTCTCTTGTCATTTTTAGCAAGAGGTTTGGAAGAGGTAAGTATTTGTATCTTAAACGTAATTTCATTGTCATTAGTTGCACTTTCCGCAACCTTTTGAACGGTTACGGGTCTATCGTTTTCTTTCTCTATCTCTTGTTCTTTTTGTTCGGTCGGTATTACAGTCTTGCTGACTCCGGTTAGCCGTATTTCGTGCTCTCTTTTATAATTGAGAAAAGCATGATAAATACCTTTAGCCATGGTTGTAGCTCCCGCTTCGGAGTTCAGATAACGTTCCTCCTCAGGGGTGGAGATGAATCCTAATTCTATCAGAATACTTGGCATGGCACTTGCTTTTAAGACGAGGAAGCCGGCTTGATGTACTCCACGGTCTAAACGTTTGCAAGTATGACGAAATTGTTTTTGCATCAAAGACGCCAGGTGCACACTTTGTTCCATGTATTTATCCTGCATGAATTCAAATATGATATAAGACTCAGCTGAATTAGGATTGAATCCTGCATACCGAGTCTGATAGTCGCTTTCGTAGAGAATTACTGAATTTTCCCGTTTAGCTACTTCTAGATTGGCGTCCGATTTAGCCAAACCGAGTGTCCAGGTAGATGCTCCTTTTGCAGTACGGTTGTTTGCCAATGCATTAGTATGAATAGAAATAAAAAGATCTGCTTTCGCATTGTTTGCTATTTCCGCCCTTCGACCTAGAGGGATAAAAACATCTTTGCTACGGGTATAGATCACTTTAACGTCATCACAATTGTTTTTTATCAGATTTCCTACTTTTAAGGCAACGTTCAGATTGATATTCTTTTCTTTTGAGATTTTTCCAATAGCGCCGGGGTCGTGTCCGCCATGTCCGGCATCAATGACCACGACAAAATCTTTCCCCCATAAATGGCTGGTGCATGAGGGTAAGAAAAGAAGCCAGAGGCAAATGCATATATGTAATATGTAGGATCTATTCAGTTTCATATTTATAATACGGTGCAAATGTAGTAGAAATTTATAGAAAACTTATTATTTGCCATTAAGTTTTGTGTTTTTTTCGGTTTAATGATAGCTTTTTTCCTGAAATCTCCGTTACTTTGCGCTCCGAAGTTAAAATGTACGACGATGCTTAAATTTTTGAAGAATTGGACATTGCCTATTGCCATGTTGGTGGGTGCTGTGGGTTATCCGTTATTTATCTGCCTCTCTTTTCTGACTCCGTATCTTATCTTTACGATGTTGCTGTTGACATTCTGTAAGGTATCTCCGCGCGATTTAAAGCTTAGACCGCTTCATGTATGGTTATTACTGATTCAGATTATCGGGGCGTTGGCTGCTTATTTGCTGTTGTTTCAGTTTGATAAGATTGTGGCGGAAGGGGTGATGGTTTGCATTATTTGTCCGACAGCCACTGCTGCTGCCGTGATAACTTCGAAACTGGGTGGGAGTGCGGCAAGTCTGACTACTTATACGCTACTTGCTAATATTGGAGCTGCCATTGCGGTGCCTATTCTTTTTCCATTAGTGGAGGTTCATCCTGATGTTAGTTTTTTGGAAGCGTTCTTCGTTATTTTAAGCAAAGTGTTTCCTCTACTGATTTGTCCGTTTCTGGCTGCATGGTTATTGAGCAAATGTTTGCCGAAAATACATCGGAAATTATTGAGTTATCATGAACTTGCTTTCTACTTGTGGGCAGTTTCGCTAGCTATCGTGACGGCACAGACGCTGTATTCGTTATTGAATGACCCTGCGGATGGATTTACTGAAATTATGATTGCTGTTGGAGCATTGGCAGCTTGTTGTTTACAGTTCTTTTTGGGAAAGACTATCGGCTCTATTTATAACGACCGCATCAGTGGCGGACAGGCATTAGGACAGAAAAATACGATTCTAGCTATCTGGATGGCCCATACTTATCTGAATCCATTGTCTGCTGTTGCACCTGGATCGTATGTTTTGTGGCAGAATATCATCAATAGTTATCAGTTGTGGAAGAAGAGAAGAAATGAGCTAAAATATAAAATATAAGATATTTATATATAGTGTTTTATGTTTATTAGGTGTGATTCCCTTTATTTTCCTTGTTTTCTTGTTTAGTCTAATAAATGCCTTTATTTTGTTACTATTTTGTTACTCGTATTCATTGGAGTAACAAAACAAATCACTATATTTGTATCGGTAACAAAATAAGAACATAATTATGGCGAAGAAAAAACAAGAAGTTAAATTGAAAGAACCTGTAAGGATTAGATTCAAGCAGCTTGCCAATGGCAACCAGTCTATTTATTTGGACTACTATACAGGTGATGTTATTAGAAAAGAAAATTATGTTGGCGGTAAACGGCAATATGAATTTTTGAAGTTGTACCTTATACCCGAAAAGACGAGGGAGGATAAGGCGAAGAACGAAGCTACATTGGCTCTTGCAAAAGCGATTCAGAGTAAGAGGATAGTGGAGTTACAAAATGATGCACACGGCTTTCAGAACACCAACAAATCAAAAGCGAATGTGATTGATTATTTAATGGGTATAAGAAGCCAATCCAAAGAGCGTGGCAGTTTGAACTATGAAAAGACTGTCGGTAATACTATCCGTGAGCTAAAGTTGTTTAGAGGGGATTATATCGCTTTTCGTGATATAGATAAGGATTTCTTAAATAGCTTTGTAGATTTCTTGAAGCAAGCGAAGAAAGCAAGCAAGTTTGGTTTGTTAAAAACTGGGGGAGTGTTAAGCAATAATTCAGTTATAGCCTATTATGGAGTGTTGCGTACTGCTATAAACAGAGCCTATAAGGAGGGAATTATTACGGTGAATCCTACAAAAGAGTTTGATTTTGCCAGCAAGGTAAAAGCGGAAGTTAGCCGCAGGGAGTATTTGACAATAGACGAGTTGAAATTACTTATCGGTACAGAGTGCAAGTATGAGATAATGAAACAAGCCTTTCTTTTCAGTTGTTTGTGTGGACTGCGTGTTAGCGATATAAGAAAATTGAAGTGGAGCGATTTGCAGAAAAGCGGTGAGAGAATAAGAATTGAAATCAAGATGCAGAAAACCAAAGAGCCGCTTTATCTGCCTATATCCGATGAAGCGTTAAAGTGGCTGCCGCAACAAAATGAAGCAAAAGGCGATGATTTGATTTTTCCTTTGACGCATGAGGGGACTATAAATAAAATACTTCAAAAATGGGCGAAAGATGCAGGGGTTATTAAGCATATCTCGTTTCATGTCGCCCGTCATACCCATGCTACTATGATGCTTACATTGGGGGCTGATTTGTACACAGTTAGCAAATTGTTGGGACATAAAAATATTGCCACAACTCAAATTTATGCGAAAATTGTCGATAAGAAAAAAGAGGAAGCTATAAGTTTGATTCCGAACTTAATGGGTTGATTGATAGCTTTTTTGATGAATATAGGGCTTGAGCTAAACAAACTTAGCTCAAGCTTTAGTATGGTTTTATGGATATTGTTTAAATTGTACATTTTGAAAGCTGGGTTGTGCTATTATTTCACAATCTTGTCCTTTGATTCCGAATATTGTTAGTATATTGTTTTTAGGAAGTGTAGTGGATGCAATCCATCCATAAGTGCCTGCAACATTGTTTTTTGTGTAAAATACATATTTTTCAGCTCTTTTAGAGTCAATTGTCCAGCTAATACCTAACTTGTTGCTGCCTTTTTCAGCGTTAGATAATCCTCTATATATAGTTATGTTGTTGTTTAATGAATTGTAAAAATTTAATTCATGTGGTTGCATTGCTGACTTTATATTTATGTTATTACGTAACATTGTAATGTAATTGGCTATATCAAATGGGTTATTACTTCTTTGTATTTGGGAATAAATATTGTCAGTCATCATATAAGCTTCTCTAAATATATCATATGCGAGTTTATAGTCAGATTTAAGATTACAACATTCATCAAGTAATATAAGAAATAACTCAAACCGATGTTCTCTATGCATGGGAGGACCACTATACAATATAGCATTTGCAAGATTTGTGTCGATTTTTAAACCTCTTACAAGAGAAGCTATTCTTGATTTGTTTTTTGTGAAATCAGACATAAGAGAATCTATCTCGTATATTAACTGCGTATTATTCATATCACGATTAATTAGGGATTTATTGGATAAAGATAGAAAAAATATTGTGAATTGTCATTGTTGTTTTTATACTTTTCCTCCTTTGTTTAGTCGGAAAAAATATATCTTTGTTTTGAAACATAGAATATTATGATAGAAGAAGAACTGAAAATAAAATTCGACCATATACAAGGTATATTCAATCGTTGTATCAATCATGCCAGTCAAGTTTTGACAGACAGCATTGCCGCTAAATCTGTATATCTTAATGAAGAACAGGCTGATAAACTGGAACAGCAAGAATATATTCGTACTGTTGATGAGTTAGTTCAGCTATATATTCGCTATTCTATATTGAATGATATTCAAAGTTTTTATTCGGTATCTGACTTCTTTTGGGAAAGTGGTTTTTATGAATCTTTGAAATCCGATGAGAAAAGAAAATACATGTCGTTTAATCCTCTTTCATTTGATTATTCCCGATATGAACAAGATAATACGGTTTATGATGAAGAACTGCCTTATTTCTCCGTAGTAGTCAAAGTTGTTGTGTTAGAAAGATATTCGGCATACTTGCGAAAAAAGAAAGAAAATAAGGTGCAAGCAGAAATGCAACCACAACAGGAACGGGAAGAAGAACCGCAACCAATTCAAAATAAATACCAAGAGCCTAAAATTATACCCCATATTGCTAAAACTGAAAATCCTTTTAAGTCTGTTTTAAACGATAGGCAAATAGAGTTATTGGTAGAGTGTATCAATGAAGTAGAGATTTTCAATGTCCCTATGACTTTTGAAGATTTGAAAGCGATACTTTCCTGTAAGCCTAAAGTTATATTCAGGTCTAATAACAACAGGCTGGTCGCTTTTCTTTTTTCGGAGTTAAGCAATCGTGGTTTGATAACATCTAATTGGCAATCTGTTATAGCAAAGAATAAGTTGTTTGTTACGAAGAATATAAAGAAAGATAAATATCTGAATCAAGGTGATTTAGCCACAGCTGCCAATTATGTAAAAGGGGTGGAACATGAAAAAGATTATGTAACCATCAGCAACTATATCAAACAACTGAAAAAACTTTAAGAATAGGTTAAGACCTCAAACATAGCTTAATCCGCTATCAAGCTATTCCTCAATACTTTTGCCCCCGTAATCGATTACAAGAAACCGGAGGGCATGCACTCCATATTGTCTAACGCAAATACTTTTGTTATATGGAAACAAGTATTGAGAAGCGAGTTGCAGAACTCGAAAATTTAGTGTTCCTTTCAAAGAACGTGCTTAGCTTCGATGAAGCGAGCAAGTTTTTGAACCTTTCTAAAAGTTACCTGTACAAGCTGACTTCGGGTAACTTGATACCCCATTACAAGCCGCAGGGCAAAATGCTTTATTTTGAGAAAGCGGAGTTGGAAGCATGGTTACGTCAGAACCCGGTCAAGACGCAGGCGCAGATAGAGCAGGAAGCGCAGAAGTATATCCTTAACCGTCCTCTAAAGAAATAACGGCTATGGAAAATAGAAAAGCGACAGAAGCCGGGCAGGACGTCACCATGCAGAAAGAGGATTTCGCAGCCCTTTGGAAAACCATTCATCTAAAGGTGACGGACACTTACGAAGTGCCGCCCGAAATACTCTGGGTGAACGGCTCTACCATTGGCACGCTGGGTAATTTCAGTGCATCCACGGGTAAAGCCAAGAGCAAAAAGACATTCAACATTTCCGCTATCGTTGCGGCAGCGTTGAAGAATGACGAGGTACTGAAGTATTCGGCATACCTGCCACCGAACAAACGGAAAATCCTCTATGTAGATACCGAACAAAGCAAATACCATTGCCACAAGGTCATGGAGCGTATTTTGCGACTTGCCGGACTGCCTACCGACAAGGACAGGGACGATTTTGTTTTCATCGTGTTAAGGGAGCAGACTCCCGACAAGCGGAAACAGATTATCGGCTATATGCTTGAAAATATGCCCGATGTGGGGTTGCTCATCATTGACGGAATCCGTGACTTGATGTACGACATCAACAGCCCCAGCGAATCAACTGACCTAATCAACCTCTTGATGCGCTGGTCAAGCGGATATAACCTGCATATCCACACTGTACTGCATTTGAACAAGGGGGATGACAACACAAGGGGGCATATCGGCACGGAACTGAACAACAAGGCTGAAACCGTCCTGCAAATCACGAAAAACCAGCAGGACGGCAACATTAGCGAGGTAAAGGCGATGCACATACGTGACCGGGAGTTTGACCCGTTCGCATTCCGTATCAACGACAGCGCATTGCCCGAAGCCGTGGACGGTTATGTATTCAAGCAGCCCAGTCAAGACAGGGGCTTTCCACTGGCAGAACTGACGGAGCAACAACACAGGACAGCTTTGGAAAACGGTTTTGGCAAACAGGTTGTATATGGTTACGAGAATGTCCTAAAGACCTTGAAACAGGGTTATGCGAGTATCGGCTACAAGCGTGGACGCAATATCCATGTGGATTTGAACAAATTTCTTGTGAACAAGCGCATGATTGTGAAAGAGGGCAAGGGCTACCGCTATAATCCCGATTTCCATTATTAAAAGTCAGTTTGGTTTAGTCCGGGTGTATATATAAGAGGAACGGACTTACTATTTCCCTGTATCGGAACAGGCAGGTTTAGTATGGTACGGGTATATATATAACGGACTAAACAGGACTGGCGCACTTTTCAACTATTTTTTAATCCCCAAAAAAGAAAATGTTATGAATATCGAAGATGTGAAACAAATACCCATCGCAGACTATCTGCACAGTTTAGGCTACTCTCCTGTCAAGCAGCAGGGCAACGGCTTATGGTACAAATCACCGTTAAGGGAGGAACACGAACCGTCTTTCAAGGTGAACACTGACCGCAACCTTTGGTATGACTTTGGCGCAGGCAAGGGCGGTAACATCATAGCATTGGCAAAGGAACTCTATTGCTCCGACAGCCTGCCATACCTTTTAAACCGGATAGCGGAACAGACACCGCACGTCCGCCCGGTCAGTTTTTCTTTTCCCCAGCGTAGGACAGAACCGAGTTTCCAACATTTGGAAGTTCGTGACTTGACCCATCCCGCATTGCTCCGTTACTTGCAGGGACGGGGTATCAATATCGAACTGGCAAAAAGAGAATGTAAGGAACTCCATTTTACCAATAACGGCAGACCGTTCTTTGCTATCGGTTTCCCGAACATGGCAGGAGGTTACGAGGTTCGCAATTCCTTTTTCAAAGGCTGCATCGCCCCGAAAGACATTACCCATATACGGCAGCAGGGAGAGCCGAGAGAGAAATGTTTGGTATTCGAGGGTTTTATGGACTATCTTTCTTTCCTCACGCTCCGGATGAAGAACTGCCCGACCATGCCCGACCTTGACAGGCAGGATTATGTCATACTCAACTCTACTGTCAATGTGCCGAAAGCCATTGACGTGCTGTACCCGTATGAACGCATCCACTGTATGCTTGACAATGACAAGACAGGATATGAAGCGACACGGGTTATCGAATTGGAATACTCCTACCGTGTGCGTGACTTCTCGGACAATTACAGGGGGTATTCGGACTTGAACGATTACCTGTGCGGCAGGAAGCAGGAACAGAAGAACAGCA
>ERZ827037.1995-NODE-1995-length-19013-cov-5.648644_pt1 | contig 19013 bp, 12 predicted proteins | sample MGYA00519924_ERZ827037 | MGnify/ENA primary metagenome ERZ827037 (study PRJEB31778, sample SAMEA3449250) | human gut metagenome | biome: human gut; feature: human-associated habitat; material: faeces | place: United Kingdom | collected 2010/2012 ...
CTTTGTTTGCTTCTGCCATCTTGTGCATGTCTTCTTTCTTCTTTACAGATGCGCCTGTATTGTTTGCTGCATCCAGGATTTCGTTAGCCAGTCTTTCTTCCATTGTTTTCTCTCCTCTAGCACGAGAGTATACTGTCAGCCAACGAAGTGCAAGAGTCTGTCTTCTCTCAGGTCTAACCTCGATTGGTACCTGGTAGTTAGCTCCTCCGATACGTCTAGCCTTTACCTCAAGTACTGGCATGATGTTATTCATAGCCTCTTCAAATACTTCGATAGCTGGCTTTTCGGCTTTCGCTTCAACTCTTTCAAACGCTCCGTATACGATTTTCTGTGCAACACCCTTCTTACCATCAAGCATAATGTTGTTGACAAGCTTGGTTACCACTTTATTGTTGTATACTGGATCCGCTAATACGTCTCTTTTCTGAGTATGTCCTTTACGTGGCACGGTCCTTCCCTCCTTAAACATCTTAATTTAATTCATCGGTACTCACATGTGTCTTTCTAATGATACTGTGTAGTGCATAGGGCATACATATATATACCTTGCAACTTACATAATCATAGTTCTGTTTGTGATTACATTTTTAATTGGTTTGAAATCTTATCTGTTGTCTATGCAATAGATTTATTTCTTAGCATCTTTTGGTCTCTTAGCACCGTATTTAGAACGAGCCTGTCTTCTCTTAGCAACACCTGCTGTATCAAGTGTTCCTCTTACGATATGGTATCTTGTACCTGGAAGGTCTTTTACTCTTCCTCCACGGATCAGAACAACACTATGCTCCTGAAGGTTGTGTCCTTCTCCTGGGATATAGCTTGTTACTTCGATTCCGTTAGACAGACGTACTCTGGCGATCTTTCTAAGAGCTGAGTTAGGTTTCTTAGGTGTAGCAGTCTTAACAGCTGTACAAACACCTCTCTTCTGTGGTGCAGAAGTATTTGTACTTCTCTTCTTTAAAGAGTTGTATCCTTTCTGAAGTGCTGGTGCTGTAGACTTCTTTACAGATGTCTGACGTCCTTTTTTTACTAACTGGTTAAATGTTGGCATTTCTTTCACCTCCTACGATTATAATAAGTTGCTTATTCATCTTGTGAATAGTCGCACATCAAAACAAAGTTGTCCTGTGCACGCTTGATTAGTTTAGTACGAATCCCGGCTCTTGTCAAGGGATTTTCCTTGATTTATCACGTTTTTTGCTACTTTTCTTCTAGATTTTACATGTTTTTTTCTTTTCACTGGATTTTTCAATTTTGTGCTTTATCAAGCTAAATAAAAGAACCCCGGTCAATGCCCCGGCACTGTCAATACAGACATCCCTGAACTGGCAGCTCCGCCCCGGTACAAACAACTGATGAAATTCATCCGTTGCTGCATACAAGGTTGCCAGCCCCCAGCTAAGAAGTACCGTTTTTTTCTTCTGGTCTTCTGAAAATGAGTACGCAGTCCCCAGTATCAATACACCAAGGACTGCGTATTCTGACGCATGTGCACATTTGCGTACCGGAAAATCAATTTTTTCCGCAAATTGCTCCTGCTTATCTTCTGACCAGGATCTAAATTCCGGGATTACAAGCCGTCCTATCTCTTTTCCAACCGAATGACTCATTGCCGCCGATTCATCCGCTTCTCTTGCAGAGAAAGAAAAAATCACTACCATCCAGATGATTGTAATAGTCAGCCAGATGATTCCCACTTTCTTTCTTTTGATCCTATTTCCTGTCATATTCTTTTTATCTTAATCCTTTATTATTTTTCAGATCATAGACTGTGATCTTCAATACAGATCATTTATATCCGTAAACACCAATCCTATATATCCTTCCTCAGTTATTACGCCTGCAGGTCTGAAAACAGATCATTTTTGTATACACCCTCTGCAATCAGTTTTGCAAATGACTCTACCACAACCGGTTTGTCTTCTTTGTATGTGACGCCAAACCATTTATCCTGTGTCTCCAGAAGTTTAACACTTACTTTTCCTTTTTTCAGGAGTTCGTCAATATAGATTGGAAGCAGGTACTCTCCTTTTAATTCTTTTGCTTCGTCTCCTTTAATATTTTCAAAGAACTCTACAAATCCCTCTTCCAGAAGTCCTACAAATTCAGGAGTCAGTCCCCACATATTCATAGATACATGTGAGTTTACATCGATTTTATTGCCTTGAGACTCTGCTCCGTCTTCTGTCTTTTTAATCTCGTATGTCTCAACAACATCTGTCAGATATTCATTTTCATCAATTGCACAGATCCCTCTTGTAACAGTTCCGTTATCGCTTAAAGTATTGCCAAGAATGAATCCTGCCATGCAAAGTTCCTCTGCTTTTTCCGGTGTATAATTATTAACCAGGAATTCATGAATCTTTACAAACGCTTCTTTTCCGTAATAATCGTCTGCGTTGATCACTACAAATGGTTCTTTAATAATGTCTTTACATACCAGTACTGCCTGTCCTGTTCCCCATGGTTTGCTTCTGTCTGCCGGTTTTTCGATTCCTTCCGGAAGATCATCCAGTTCCTGATATGCATATGCAAATTCTACACCAAGCTCATTACAGATTCCTTCGATACGTTTTCCGATTGCATCGTGAAACGCATCTTTGATATCTTTACGAATAATAAATACAACTTTATTGAATCCAGCTTCAATTGCATCATGGATTGAATAATCCATAATAATCTCCCCATTTGGTCCAACTGGTTCCAACTGCTTAATTCCACCACCAAAACGAGAACCCATTCCCGCAGCCATGATGACTAACGCTGTTTTCATAATCCTTTTTCTCCTTTGTTCATTTGTCTTTTTCACAGTTAGATTCAGTATAGCACAATTTTCCGCATTCTTCTATGAAACATTTCTTAAACTTTACTCCAACTTTATCACCGGTAGCTTCTTCCACATACAAGATATTCAAAAAGCTGTGTTACAAACAATGCCAATTCGACATAATCTGTTGTAACACAGCTTTTTATTTTCTAATTTTCATTCCAGAATGTCTTAATATTCTCTTATTACACAATCATAAATGACCTATATTTTCATTCACATTCCTGCATTATTCTACTGTAACACTCTTCGCAAGGTTTCTCGGTTTATCTACATCCAGTCCCTTTGCTACAGATACATAGTATCCAAGCAACTGCAGTGGAATAACTGCCAGCGATGTTGCAAAGTGAGGATCTGTCTTCGGAATGTATACAGAAAAATCTGCATTTTCCTCAATATTATAATGTCCAAATGTTGTAAGTCCCATAAGATATGCCCCACGGCTCTTACATTCTACCATATTACTCAGTGTCTTTTCGTATAACTCCGGCTGGGTCAGGACACCAATTACGAGTGTACCATCTTCAATCAGGGAGATGGTTCCGTGTTTTAACTCTCCCGCGGCATATGCTTCGGAATGAATGTAACTGATTTCCTTCATCTTAAGACTTCCCTCTAAGGAAATCGCATAATCAATGCCACGTCCGATAAAGAAAATATCTTTTGCATTTACCTGCTTTGACGCAAACCACTGAAGTCGTTCTTTATCTTCAATAATTCTGCTGATCTTATCCGGAATTGTCTTTAATTCTTTAATATATCCTGTGTACTGTTCTTCTGTGATCTGTTCTCTGATCTTCGCAAACTGGATTGCCAGTACATAAGACGCAATCAGCTGTGTGCTGTATGCTTTTGTAGTTGCAACAGCAATTTCAGGTCCTGCCAGTGTATAGAATACATTATCTGCCTCTCTTGCGATAGATGAGCCGATCACATTTACAATACCAAGTGTCTTAACACCCTGTTTCTTAGACTCTCTAAGTGCAGCCAGACTGTCTGCAGTCTCTCCGGACTGGCTGATAATGATCACCAGACCATTTGGATCTAAGATCGGATTACGGTAACGGAATTCTGATGCCAGCTCTACGCGGACAGGAATTCTTGCAAGATCTTCCAGTACATACTGTGCCGCAACGCCTACATGATATGCCGAACCACACGCCACGATATAGATCTGGCTGATACCCTTTATTTCTTCCTCTGAAAGTCCTACTTCCGAAAGGTCGATCACACCGTCTTTTACCACTGAATTCAGTGTATCTGCAACTGCCTTTGGCTGCTCGTGGATCTCTTTGATCATGAAATGCTCGTAGCCTACTTTTTCTGCTGCTTCTGCATCCCATTCGATCGTCTTTAATTCTTTTTCAATCTCTTCACCGTCCAGGTTGTAGAACGTAATCTCACCTTTGCGGACACGTGCCATCTCCTGGTTGCCGATATAATATACTTCTCTTGTATATTTTAAAATTGCCGGTACATCTGAACCGATATAAGACTCTCCATTTGCAACACCAAGAATCATCGGGCTGTCTTTTCTTGCCACATAGATTTCTTCCGGATAATCTCTGAACATCATGGCAAGCGCATAAGAACCACGGATACGGACCAGTGCATGGTTGATTGCATCTACCGGTGTTCCTTCGTATTTTTTATAATAGTAATCTACAAGTTTTACAGCAACTTCCGTATCTGTCTCTGAATAGAATGTATATCCTTTACGTACAAGCTTATCCTTCAGTTCCTGATAATTTTCAATAATTCCATTATGAACTGCCACTACATTTCCATCATCACTGGTATGTGGATGTGCATTGTTCTCAGATGGCTCTCCATGTGTTGCCCATCTTGTATGTCCGATACCGCAAGTTCCTTTTACAGCTTCTCCATCACTGGTCTTTTCTGCAAGAACTTTCAGTCTTCCTTTTGCCTTGATGACTTCTACATCTTTTCCTCCGTCCCTTACCGCAATTCCGGCAGAGTCATAACCACGATATTCTAGTTTTGACAATCCGTCCAGTAAGACCGGTGCCGCCTGATGATTACCTGTAAATCCTACAATTCCACACATAAAATTCGTTCTCCTGTCTTCTTATACTATAGTGTACTCTTTCTTTATCCTTTTGTGCTGCTGTTCACACACTGTGCAAACAACAGAAACCTTTCCAATATTTGCATTCTATATTGCTATTTTACTGCATAGCCTTTCTTGTTAACCACATCAACAACCTGATCTACATACTTTTTGCAGACTTCTTCTGTCTCTGCTTCCACCATTACACGAAGAAGCGGTTCTGTTCCGGATTCACGAACCAGAATACGTCCGGTATCTCCAAGCGCTTCTGTAACGGCTTTTACTGCAGCCTGTACGTCTGCGTCGTCCTGTGCTGCCTTCTTATCTCTCACACGTACATTTTCCAGTACCTGTGGGTAAATGTGCAGGCCTTCCATCAGTTCACTCATCTTTTTCTTTCTTGCCATCATAACTTCCATCATCTTAAGACTGGTAAGGATACCGTCTCCTGTGGAAGCATATTTTGAGAAAATGATGTGTCCTGACTGTTCTCCACCGAGAATACAGCCATTCTTTGTCATATATTCATATACATATTTATCTCCGACAGCTGTCTTCGCATAACCAATTCCGGCTTCGTCAAATGCTTTGTATAATCCAAAGTTAGACATAACTGTAGTAACAACTGTGTTATTCTCCAGTTTGCCACGTTCTTTCATGTATTTTCCATAGATATAGAGGATTGCATCTCCATCTACCAGATTACCTTTTTCATCCACACACAGACATCTGTCGGCATCTCCGTCATACGCAAATCCAACATCCAGTCCATTTTCCACTACGAACTTCTGAAGTCCGCCGATGTGGGTAGATCCGGCATTGTTATTAATGTTAGTTCCATCAGGCTCTGCGTTGATCACATAAGTCTTGGCACCAAGTGCATCAAATACTGATTTTGCAAGGTTCCATGAACTTCCGTTTGCGCAGTCCAGACCAACTTTCATTCCCTTGAATGAATAGAGGCCAAGAGAAATCAGGTAACCGATATATCTGTTTCTTCCTGACACATAATCAACGGTACGTCCGATCTTAGATGTGTGTGCAAATGGAATCTCTTTGTATTTTTCTCCAAATACTTCAAGTTTGCCATCCAGATAATCTTCTACCAGTGCGATGGTTCCTTCATCCATTTTCTCTCCATTACCATTAATCAGTTTGATACCATTATCATAGTATGGGTTGTGACTTGCAGAGATCATAATTCCACAGTCAAACTCATCTGTTCTTGCAACATATGCTACAGATGGAGTTGTTGTAACATGCAGAAGATAAGCATCTGCTCCGGAGGCTACCAGTCCGCCAACCAGCGTATATTCGAACATGTAGCTGGAACGTCTTGTATCCTTACCGATTACAATACGTGCCGGTGTCTCGTCACCACTTTGACGCTTCATTTCTCCATAATACCATCCAAGAAATCTTCCAATCTTGTATGCATGATCTGCTGTTAAGTTGTTGTTAGCTTCTCCACGGAAACCATCCGTTCCAAAATATCTTCCCATATGTATTCTCCTAAAATTATAATATTTTTTTAGTCATTCCATTATCAAGTAACTGAACCTATTATAGTTGTTATTGGACTTAACTTCAAGCAAAAGTGGCAAAAAAAGTACGCATATGTGCAAATACACTCCTGTTATACAAAAAAACGGACAAACAAGTTTACCTCATTTGTCCGGTTGATACTTCAAATCAATTAATCCGTTGTATTATTTTCTTCTTTTTCTCATCATAAGAATTGCTGCGCTAATTACACCAGCTCCAAGTAATGTAACCATGTACCATACATAGTTTGCTGTATCAGCTGTCTTAGGAGCTTTCTTCTGCTGTGCTGCATCAGCTTTTTTAGCTGTTGTGCTTGTCTTTGTAGCAGATTTGTTCTTATTATTTGCTGTATTGTTCTTATTGTTGTCTGTTGTCTTATTATCTTTTGAATCCGGTGTTGGTGTCGGATCTGGTGTTGGTGTCGGATCTGGTGTTGGTGTCGGATCCGGTGTCGGTGTCGGATCTGGTGTCGGATCTGGTGTTGGTGTTGGATCCGGTGTTGGGTCTGGTGTCGGTGTCGGATCTGGTGTTGGTGTCGGATCCGGATCTACATCCGGCTTGTCCGGAGTCTTTGCCGGCTCAATCACAATAATACCATATGCAATAATTGGATAATACTCGTCGCTTCCAACATAGTATGCTGCAACATAATAGAATCCCGGCTGTGTCGGAGCCTGAGCGGATGCATAATATGTACCAGCCTCTGTAGCACCTACATAGAACATGTTAGCATCTGCTACTTTTGCGCTTCCGATTGTTGCACGGATTTCTGCTGATAATCCATGTGCATTTCCATCATAAGTTACTTTCTGAACTGGACTTCCGTTGAATTTAACATAAGTGCTCTTTGTTGCATCTACGTACTTACCACTGTTCATAATCTCAGATGCTTTTGCTTTCAGCGCTGCTTTTGCCTGAGAGTCTAATGCCGAATTGCTGATGCTGTATCCTGAGATAGATGGAATTGATACGTTAGATAATGAGCTGCTAACTACGCTTTTGTCAGCTGCGTATGTGCTTACAGTTGCTGTTCCTACAGTAAGAGTAGTAGCAAGTGAAAGTACAAGTGCTTTGGTTAACGTTCTCTTCTTCACTTTCGTTTCCCCCTATTAATAATAATTTTCAGTTCTAATTTTTATCATACCATATTTTTCTTTTTTTTCAACCTTTTGTGAACATTTTGTGATGATTTTGTGTCTTTTTTCTTGGTTTTATGGGATTTACATTTTTTGTTATTTTCCCAGAGTATATAAGCATTTTCTTCATTCCATATTTTCATCACAAAACCAAAACAAGGTGCAGCTTTTATATGCCACACCTTGCTCTTTTCATTCTACACTATGACCTGTCGGATCTAAGCTTAGAATATTATTTTTTGATATATGCTTTTGCATTTGCTGATGCTGGAAGATTTGGAGTTGTTCCTTTCTTCACCAGTTTGATCTGTACTGCTTCAACACCATAAGCAAATCCTGCTGTTCCTGCTTTTTCGCCATTCTTAGCCCATCCGAGCCATCCAACGTTTGCAGAATGTACTCTGTAGTAGATATCATATTCATCCTTAACACTTCCGTCAAGGTCGATCTTGATAGCTTCGATCTGAAGAGCTCTTCCCTTGGTTCCGATCATTTCACCATTCTTAGCCCATTTATTCTGCCATCCGATATTCTCAACATGTGCATCATATTTGATAGTGCCATCTGGTAATGATGGTAATGAAATTCTAAGTGCTTCAACCGGTTTTGCTTTTCCTACAGTACCACATGTAGCTCCATCGTATACAACAGCCTGATCACCAAGATCACGAACATGCGCCTGGTATTTTACAAGTCTGCTTACCATAGAGTCTTCGTAGTTAGATTTTGGATCTGATGGAAGGTTTGCAGTTTCACCCTTCTTAACAAGAACGATCTGAATTGCTTCTAATCGGTAATTGTATCCGGCTGTTCCTGCTGATTCACCATTCTTAGCCCATCCAAGCCATCCGAAGTTTTCTGCATGAACTCTATAATAGATGTCATAGTTATCTGCTACATTTCCGCTAAGTCTGATCTTGATTGCCTCAAGTTTCTTGAAGGAACCTGTTGTACCAGATTCTTCTCCGTCCTTATGGCTCCAAGCTTTCTCCCAGCCTTTGTCCTGTACATGTGAGTAATACTCAACAGATCCGGAAACTCCATCTGGTAATTTGATCTTAATTGCCTCTAACTGTTTAGCCTTACCAGTTGTTCCTGCAATTGCTCCGTCTTTCTTCCATGCACTTGCATTGTCTTTATCAGCTTCCCATCCAATATCCTGTACATGTGTTACGTATGAAACTGACATGTTAAGACTCTTAGTATCTGTTCTTGTTACGCCTTCATAAGTTGCTGTTGCTGTATAAACAGTTTCACCATTAACTTCTGATTTTTCAACGGTTGCATCTACTACATGAGAATCTTTACATCTTGTACACTCAAATGTTGCTTTTACAACATAGCCTTTTTCTTTATCAGCTGTCCATTTCCAGCCATTCTTCTCAGCGATGTCATAGTTGTGGCCAAGAGCATCCACGTTTTCTGTCTTTGTATCTGTATAATCTTTTCCGTCAAATGTTGCTGTTGCTGTGTAAGTAATCTTTCCTGCTTCTGTACAGCTTGCTCCATCTGTCTTCTCTGTTACTTTTGCATCAACTTTTTCTACATGAGATGCATCGTTTTTGCATGTACGTTTTGCTTTTACTGTATAAGTATTGTTGTCACCCTTTGTCCATGTGAATTCTGGTTCACTATATTTATGACCAAGAGCTTTTAACTCAACTTCTTTTGTATCTTCAAAAGTTCCAACTTCATTGTCTCCATCTTTTACAGATACGGTTGCTGTCCAGACATCTTTACCAGCCGCTTCACAGGTTGCTGCTACGCTGGCCTTTTCATCTTTTGCAACTGTTACAGTAATCTGGTCGTCTTTTGGCTCGTCACCGCAGACACTACACTTCACGTCAGATACGGTTGCTGTGTATTCGCCTGTGCCCTTGCCGTCTGCATCTTCTTTTTCTTTCCAGTTGAATTTACCTGTATACTGATGCTTACCAGCTTCTGTTGTTTTGCTTGTTGTTGCTGTGTAACGGATTCCGTCGTCTGTTTTACCAGTTGCCTTGTAGTTTGCTGTCACGCCTTTATCACAAGTTCCTGTGTGACTTACAAGTTCTGCCTTAGCTGTCACTTTCTCAGAAAGTGCTTTGTCGATAGAATCATAGTTTGCTTTGTTTGTTTCATTTGTATCTGAGCTAAGTAAGCAGTCAAGCTTATCTTTCTGCTCGTAACAAGATTCACATCTCAGATTCTGGAATGTAACACTTGAGTTGTCATCACTCCATGTACCATCTGTTACTGTGTAATTATGTCCTTCTTTTGCATTTTCCTGAGCTTCATCCCAGATTTTCTTTCTCTTTTCGTAGTTTGTATTTGCCTGTTCATACTGGGATTTTACTGGTTCTGTAATACAAGCTCCGCACTCTGGGCAAACGTAGTTATCTGCTTCGTTAGTCTTTCCATTATCGGAAGTTGTGTAATATACTTCATGGAACTTAATATAATGATGTTCATGAGCTGTATCTTTCTGTTCTTTGCGTGTATCTGCTTTAATCAGACCACAGTCAGAACAACGCTCTTCTGTAAAAGCATTACGTCCGCAAGTTGCCGGTACAGAAACTTTTTCATAACTATGAGAGTCACCTGTAAGTGTCTTCATACTTACTTTATCAACAAAGTTTGCTGACCACATGAACTCATCATTGTCATTTGGCTGATTTCCCATAATGCTTGCGTATTTCTTGTAGTTTGTATAGTTTGGATTGTAATCTGTTTCCTCAAACTCATATCCAACACTTTCGTGATCTGTCATACTACTCTTTCCAGAAATAAACGCAAAGTTTGTTGCGATGGATACATACATTGTTCCATCTTCTTTTATTGTCAGTGCTGCTATCGGATGATTCTTTACAGTAAATGTTGCATCACTACTGTCTTTTACAGTTGTAAATGCCATACCACCAAACAATTTAGAAAAATCTCGTTTTGCAGATACTGTATTATATTCTTTTACTGTAGCAACTTCTCCACTTGTAAGATCATAGGACATTACATCATTCGATACATTAAAATAGATTTTACCATTATAAAGTGATGCTGCAAGGCCGATAGATGGGTAGATACTCTGCTCATCCAAAAACTGTGCATACAGTTTTGTAAGAGTTTCGTTCTTTTCCATTTTTCCGTCTTTATTCAACACGCTTACGAATGTATCATCGTCGTTTTCATTTTCTTTATCAGTGAAATTAATCAATGTCTCATAATCGTTGTCACCATCCGTTCCATCCGTATCTGTCAGTTTATGGCGAACTAACTTATACTCTGTTGAACTCTGACTTGACATGCTACTTGCTCTTGAGAACAAGTCTGTTGAATCATACAGATAATATGCGTATGTTCCATCTGTGTACACATTACTTGCTGCACGCGACATCCATGATGTTTCATAAGATTTATCAGTTGCCACGTCTTCGTAAAGAGATTTGATTTCTTTATAATTTCCATTGTATAAACTTGTTGTACTTGTATGGCTGAACAAGAAGAATGCATGGCTCATATCGCCATCTGTTTCAACACGATCACGGCTCATTACCTCTGTATATACATCTGTATAACAAGGATCTACATAATACCATTTTCCATTAACTTTTACCGCATTCCAATAATGGTCTGACTGGAAGTTATCTTCTGTATTACCAAACATTGTAACTTCTGACTGGAAAGATATTCTTACAAGGTCAACTGTATATCCAGCATTAATATCAATATTTCCGTTTGCATCGTAATAGAGTTCTTCTGCTGTTTTCCAGTTTGAACTACCATATCCACCGCTTGCATCCTTTAAATAAACATCTTTATCCAAGCACTGTACAAGATATGTATATGCTTTAGAATATCCAAGACATACTGACTTTCCAAAACCAAGCGCTCCAAACTGTGAGCCTTCCCAGTAATTAATAACACCTGTTTTCATTCCTGATGCTGCCTGATCTGAATACACTTTAATTGCTTCCTGGAATGTAAGATCCGGAGTGCCATCTTTGTCTACATCAACTGTTTTATCTTTGCTCTGCAATTGCTGTTGTGTCATCTGCTCAACAGTTGCTTTTACTCCCGGTGCATTTTCCGGATCTGCTTCAACACCGTTTTCTTCTGCATCTTTAATAAAAGCATCTGCCTGCTCTTTCAAAGAATCAGCTGCATCTGGAAAATTTTCCTTCACAAATGCTTCTGGATCTTTTTCAATTGCATCTTTATTTGCTTCAACATATGCAGATGCTGCATCTTCTGACTGGCCGCCTTGTATCAGAACCTGTTGAATAGCTTTTTTATAAAATGTTACAAGAAGATTTTTTTCAATAGCAGCAAAAACCTCATCATGGAAATTCTGCTCTATCTGTGGTTTATAAACCTCATAAATCGCATTGTATACATCATCTTCATGCTCTGCTTTTTCAGGATCTTTAGAATACATTGGCTTTTCTTCATCTTTTTTACCATTATTCATGATATAAGCCATATCAAATGTATTGTGGTGCGCAAGCCAATCATTGATAACCAGAAGTTTTTGGGCATCTGTCTTTGCCCCTGATTCATCAACTGCTTTCAAAACATCCGTTCTTGCACTTTCTACTTTATCTCCATAATACTGGATTCCAAGTTTATCGCCATAAGTAAATGTAAAAATCATTCCTGTCAGATCATCATAACTCACTTTACCCTCTCTGACTTAAAGTTCAAAAAGAACGGATTCTGAACTCCCAGTACATTGGCATTTGCCTGCCATTGATCCAGATACTGCTGATATTGCTTTACTACCGTATCAATCTGCTCCTGTGTCAATTTCTGGACTTTAGTATCCTCTTCTTCTGCAGCATATGTTGCAACTCTACTTGTGGCATCATCAGTACCTGCTTCTCCACCTGCAATTTCCAGATTTTCCAATTCTTTACGTAATCCCTGAATTGCTGGATTTGACTCATCAATTTTTACATCTTTCGTAAGTTCTTCTGCAACCGCTGCATTAGCGCCCTTAAACTGGATGACTGGTGTCTGTATTGAAGTACCTGTAACAGTTACCTTATTTTCATTATTCTCTGCCTGTGTAGCAACATTATTATTTGTTGCTGTTTCTGTCTTTGACGAATCTTTGTCCGTCTCTTTTGCAGTTGCTTCTGCTGTGTCAGCATCGGCATCATCCTGCGCTGCTTCTGTGTTGTCTTCCTGATCTGCTGTCTGTTCAGCTGTGCTTTCTTCTGCTGCAGGTTCTGCATAGGCAACTGCAGGTACCACACTGAATACCATCATCGCAGAGAGGAACAAGCTCAAAAGCTTTTTACTTCTCTTTTTCATAATGTCTACCCTTTCTTTTGTTTTTGGATTAGATACTTAACATTATTTGTCCCTTTTTCCTCAGACCACCTCGTTTCTTTATTTTATATTTATACTCCTCCCTATCTATATGCTGATGTAATCACTTTTTTGCATATATCCTTGCATATAAAATAGTTATTTGGTGTCAGTTCTAATATACCACTGTTAATCGTTTTATTCAAGAATTACTCATGTTTTCTTAGATAAACAAACTATTAATAAAACTTCCCCGTATTTTAACATCATTCAAAATACGGGGACATTATCTGCTTCTTTTATGTTCTTCGTCAGGCGGAATATCCGCAATCCACTTCGCTGCTTACTTGATTGGTTAAATTATCTGTATACTTATGCAACAGATGTATCTTTCTTATTTGCTTTCTTCTCTTCCATGATTGCCGCTGTCAGTTCTTTTCTGTTTGTCTTAAAGTGGAAGAATGGTCTTTCTTTGATCACACGGATCTCTACCGGATATTCATAATCTTCCAGTGCTTCTTTTAATCCTGCTTTAATTTCATCCAGACTCTTTGTTCCATCAGGAATTACAAAGAAGTATGGAAGGACATATCCTTCATGCTCATCATCTGGTACAAAACAGAAGAATCCATCTTCTACACCAGCCACACGTACTGCCTTTGTCTCCATTCTCATCATATAAAGCTCTCCGCCACCGAAACGCTCGGTTGTTCCACGTCCAAGGATATATACAATTCCGTGCTCATTGATGTAAGCCTTATCGCCTGTATGTAACCAGCATTTTCCATCTGGATGATTGATCAGTGCTTTTTCTGTAAGTTCAGTACCTCTCCATCCTGCATAATGAAGCATCATAGCCGGACCTGTCATACATAATTCTCCGATTTCTCCGTAGTTCATCTCTTCCAGATCATCTGAGAATACTGCCATAGTGGTTGCAGGCATTGGCATACCTACGCAGCCATCTACCAACGGGAACATTGGATTCGGCAGTGTAAAGTTAGAACATCCTTCACTCTGTCCATAACCTGCACTTAACGTTGCCTGTACGTTATGTTTGTGGAAGAATGCTTCTACTTCCTGTGTCTTTCTTTCGTTCATTGCCTCTGCACCTGTTCCCAGGGTTCTTAAGTGAGACATATCATAATCTTCCGGAATTCTGTCACTCTTCATGAGGATCTCACACAGCATCGGAACCAGTGCCCAGAAGTTTGGCTTCTGCTCCATGAACGCGATATCAATATCTTCCAGCGGGCAAAACGGATCCAGTACCATAATCAGTCCTGCTGACAATGGGAAGATCGTCATGGATACTGTAACTGCGATCAGTGCCGGTGGCAAGATTGGCAGCCACCATCTCTCCTGTACATCTGATGGTGGGATAAAGATAGACATCTGGAATGCAATTGCTACTATATTAGAAGATGAATGAATAACCAGTTTGGAGATTCCTGTAGAGCCACTTGTGTAAGCTCCAAATACTGCTCTGTTTGCATCCTCCGGTGCCATATAATCTTCTGTATAACCTTTTCCAAGTGCCAGAAATTCGTCCCATGTAAGATCGCCTTCTGTTGTCTCTGTCTCATCCACATATCTGGAAGCAATCTCTTTTTCTACATAATCTGGTACCGCATCTCTGTCTGCATAGTCATACGGAGAAATCTTTATCATACGGGTCATCGGTGTTGTTTTACGGAACAATTCTTCATCTGCCTTTGATGTATAATCCATGACAAATACTGTCTCTGAATTTGACTTTCTGATTGCAAAGCATAATTCTTCCGGAATATCATCTCTACAGATGATTGCTGCACCGATTCTTTCTGCTGCAAGCAGAAGGATGTAATGTGCCGGAACTGTCTGTAAGAATAACGGGATTCTGTTTCCTTCGCCAAATCCAAGAACTTTTAAAGACTTAGCTGCTTTGTCAACTTCTTCCCATAATTCCTTCCATGTGATCTTATTTCCGTAATATTCAAATGCGATTTTGTTCTCATCTGGGTTCTTTGCTCTTAAGAATTTTTCAACTGTAATTACCGGTGTCTCCATATTACGGAGTTCTTCCGGATAGAATTTTAACCACGGTTTGTCAATACTTGCTTTTCCTGTTAACTTTATTCCTGTACTTTCCATTTCTTCTTTTCTCCCTGTTAAATGAAAATTTTTATTCGTAAATATGTTTCGTATTCTATCACGGAAGTTTTTAATCCTCAATAGAATTGGTAATTTCTGCATATTGATTCACTTGAATCAAGTTTTTCAAGATTTTTTCATCTTTTCAGGAGACAATTTTGCTTATTTCTATGATTTTCTTGCATTTTTATACTTCCTCTCACTTGTTTTCTTATTATCCTTAAAGTACACTAAGTTATATGGTATCAGAGGGGGCATTATATTATATGAAAGAAAAGAACCGTTTCAGCGTGCTTTTAGAGCACCTGACTTCTATGGCAAATTTAAAAAATTACGTACTTGCCAAAGCCGTACAGTACGATGAATCTTATATTAGTAAATGGATCAGCGGCAAGCTGCTTCCAACCGAAAAGAACCACGAAACTATCTTACAGAATATCAGTCAGTGTATCGTCGATTCTCTTACTGATGATAATGTAAGAACTTTTTTAGACGAGTATCAGGTACCGGATATTTCCGATCTGCAGCCTGCAATCTATGACCATCTGGAATCGGAATACAGCTATGTAAAAGAACTCCAGACCACTACCGGAGCTGAAGTAGCAACAAAGATTTCCTATTATCCGGAACTGACACTGGATCAGTTTATATTCAAGATGAAGCATCCTGCACTCCGTAAAGTACAGTCTCTGAATGTATATGCGATGGTTGATATTCTAAATGTAGACACGAATTATCAACTTCTGATTGCAGAGTTTAACAGTGTGCATAATGACAGAGGGCTGGTGCTTCCGGGTGTACATTTTTCCCTGATGATCGATCTGGAATCAACAAGTCTGGATCCAATATATACTGCTGGATTTTTGATGAACCTGCTTTCCAACCTTTCAAACATTGATTTTAATCTCTATTGTGGAACGCAGGCTCAGAGAAAAATGGTATTTGCTATCAAGGATATCTACTCCCTGTCCGGCATGCTAGTGGATCAGAGCCACTGTCTTGCTGTTACAACGATTGAGGATTCGTCTCTGTCAACAGAACTTTATTATAAACTCCGTCTTCTTTGCAGCAAAGAAGCATTACTTATCCGCAGAAGCTCAATTCCCGAGATGATCCGCACCTACGAATACGAGCATTCTCTCTTTGCTCAGAGTCCGGCTTGTCTATGTGGACATTTTACGGAGCATTTTCTTCCATCAGACCTTCACCGTGAACTGGTGGATAAATATGTATCCGAAATTGGAAAAATTAATCGTACCGCTCTTGAAAAAATGCATGCAATCACTGCGCAGATTCTGACAGCAACTCCTGTCAGAGCCTTAATCTATGTCTCTGTATTTACAGACTTTACGGTTACCGGTGAACTGGATTTTTACGGGTACAGAATCCACCTTACACCAGATCAGCGTCTGCGTTATCTGAAGCACCTGAAGCATTTGCACGAAATCTCAGATTCCCTGCAGCTTAAGATTCTGCCAAATGGTCTTTTGTCTGATTATCAGCATATACCACGGCCAACTCTGTTTCTTGCAGATGACTTTTCTTATCTGAGACTTAAGAAAAACACACCAGATTATAATATCTGTATTCCTAACAAAATTATTTTGAACCGGATATTTACTGAATTTTACAATACCACCTGGGAATCCGATGCTTGTATCGCTCCGGATGCTTGCCTGACACATGCGATACATTCCGTAGAGATCCTGAAAGCAGAATCCGTCATTACGCCTCATCAGCCAAGATTGGATGATTACTAAAATTCAGAAATATTTTTATGAAATATATCTGTTGTATTTACATCTTCACATTGCCTTGCTAATGTGTTAAAATATTCCTAATAATTTGCTGCAATAATATTCAAAGAATTATAGGTTTAACCTAACACTAAAGCAATCCAAGTACATCAGTGCGTGGCAAAATTTACTTTTAACACTCACATCATGATATAAATAATAAAATTGGAGGTATGAATCATGACACGAGAAGAAGCATATGGAATCCTTACAAAATATATGAAAGGCGAACATTACATCACTCACTCCCTGGCAGTAGAAGCCATTATGAAGGGACTTGCAAAACGTCTTGCTCCGGACGATGTAGAATACTGGGGAATCGCAGGACTCCTGCATGATCTTGATGAAGAACAGTGTGACTGGCAGCACGACTTAAGTGTGCATGGACCGACTTCGGTTGAAATTTTGAAAAAAGAAGGAATTGATGATCCTGTTCTCTTCGGTGCGATCTGCGCTCACAATCCAAAAAGCGGTGTGAAAGCAAAGACCAAGATTCAGTATGCACTTCTTGCTGCAGATCCTATGAGCGGATTTTTAAAAGCGGTAGCACAAATATACCCAGACAAAAAGATTGCCAGTGTAAAACGCAAATCTGTATTAAAACGTTTTAACGAAGCCCGGTTTGCCAAGGGTGCTAACCGTGACTATATGGAAGCAATTGAATTTACCGGATTATCTCTGGAAGATTTGATTGATATCGGTCTGGAAGAAATGTGTGCGATTGCGGATCAGCTTGGATTATAACAGCTTCCTCTGAACGTACGGCAATAAAAACCCCGCCTGTCTTAACTTTGTAAAATCAGTTAAGACAGGTGGGGTTTTATTCTGTATCCTTCAAGAAAACTCAACCGTTAGCACTCCATACAAAAAAATACTAACTGTTTCGTTTCTATGTTCTAAGAAATTTTTATATTTCTTTTTACTCTTCTGGTACAACGATCAGTTCTTTTGTATAATCGTTCAGTACTTCGCATCCATCTTCTGTGATAAGTACAAGGTCCTCGATACGAACACCAATGTTCTCATCTGGAAGGTAGATTCCTGGTTCTACTGAGAAGCACTGTCCAACCTGGATAATATCTGTGTTAACAGATGATACATCACCAAACTCGTGATCTTCCAGTCCGATAGAGTGTCCTGTTCTGTGTGTGAAATATTCTCCGAATCCTTTTTCTTCGATATAATTTCTTGCAGCAAGGTCAACATCGCACATTCTGTTACCTGGTTTTGCAGCTGCAATACCACGTAAGTTAGCCTCTAATACTACATTATATACTTCTCTTGCACGGTCAGATACTTCACCGATGAATACAGTTCTTGTCATATCTGATGCATAATTGTCTTTGAAGCCACCGATATCAAGGATTACGCAGTCTCCACGTTTTCCTTTGGAATCATCTGTTACATGATGTGGATCTGCAGCACCATGTCCATATGCTGTGATTGGATCGAATGATACGTCTTCGCATCCAAGTTCTTTGTAGATTTCACGCATCTTTGCATTTAATTCTTTCTCTGTTAATCCTTTTGCTACCCACGGAATAATCTTGTCCATAGCAATATCATTTAACTTAGAAGATTTTCTCATCAGATCTTTTTCTTTTTCATCTTTTACCATACGGATGTAATCGATGATCGGAGATCCGTTTACGAATTTGCTTCCTCCGCCTAACTCCTGCAGACGAATGAGGAATTTTGATGGCCATGTCTTGTCGATTCCCATAGTTTTGTCTTTGTCTACGTATCTGCTTAAGATTTCTACTCCATCTTCGATATCATCATAGTAGATAATATCTACCCCAAGATCTGACTCCTGTGGGAATAATTTGTTGATTACCATCTTATGATTTCCGTTCACATTCAGATAAAGTGCCAGAAGTCTTTCTCCTGGGAAAATCCATTTTCCTGTCAGATAGAAGATCGCAACCGGGTCAGAAACGATCATCTGTGGAATCTCATGCTCCTCCATTGATTTTAATACTCTTGTAAGTTTACCTTGATCCATAATAGTACCCCAACCTTTCTTAAATGTTGACAGAATCTGTTACTATTTTTCGCCGATTCTCACTGACAATTATTATAGACTTTCTGAATATAAAAGTCAATTTATTCTATTGTTCTTTCACGGATATCTGAGTATACAAAGAAGCTGTCAGATGTAAATTGGTGTGCTACCTGTCAATAGAACAATAAAAAATAATAAATTTTTGTATCGTCAA
>ERZ827037.2001-NODE-2001-length-18962-cov-3.421801_pt1 | contig 18962 bp, 15 predicted proteins | sample MGYA00519924_ERZ827037 | MGnify/ENA primary metagenome ERZ827037 (study PRJEB31778, sample SAMEA3449250) | human gut metagenome | biome: human gut; feature: human-associated habitat; material: faeces | place: United Kingdom | collected 2010/2012 ...
TGGTGGATTTCGACGGCGACGGCGAGTACAACGTCTGGGAGATCGATCAGGACAAAAACCTGAAAGAGACCGTCAAGGACTGATAACAACCTTTTCTGATCGGCGGACCGGAACAGGCGGGACTCAGGTCCCGCTTTCCGGCACGCTTCCATCTCGAATTCGTTTGATACCCTCTTCATTTATGCCTTGGCAATCGTTCGCATACCTGCTTCCGGTCGTTCCGGCGACCGTATTGGCCGTCTCCGATCTTCGTCGCCGGACCGTCCCGGTAAGCTGGCTCACCGCATTCGGCTTGTGCGTACTGTCGCCGTCCGTGTTTTTGTCATCCGTAGGAACGATACTGTACAATATGCTGACGAACATGCTGCTGCTGATCTGGGTCTTCGGCGGAGCGTGCATCTATCTGAAGCTGCGCTACCGGCGACCGTCGAGCCTCTTTCGGCAGTATGTCGGTTCCGGCGATCTGATTTTCGCCTTGCTGCTGACACCGCTCGCTCCGTTGCCTCAATATCTGTTGCTGCTGCTGGGGGGATGCTTGGCCGGACTGTTCTACTGGCTCGTCGTGCGTGTCGTCGTACAGAAAGAGACGACGATTCCGCTGGTCACGTTTCTGAGCCTGCCGCTGACCGCTTATTTGTCGTACCGCTTTTACCTTTCACTGCCATGACCCTTCCCAAGCGCATACCGACCGAGATCGTGCAGTTGTTTTCCTCCGCCGAGGCATGGAGTTACCGGCTCATACCTTACGCCCGTAAGGATGGAACCGTGCTGTGTGCCGGAGAGCAGGGGCACGACTACGCTTCCGCGTCTCAGGAGATCGAGGTGCTGTCCGGATTCCGGGTGCAGATCGAATCGGTCGGGCCGGACGAGCTCTCCCTGCTGCTGAACCGCTACTACCGCCGGGAAGGGACTCGCCCGATATCGGGGCGGACGGCCGACTTGAGCCGCATCGGCAGCGGACAGGGCTTTCTTACGGACCTGATCGGCGAAGCATTCGACGAATATGCGAGCGACATCCATTTCGAGCCCTACGAGGAGCGCTGCCGCATCCGCCTGCGCATCGACGGCAAGCTCATCGAGAAGTACGTGCTCGACCGGAGCGGCTATGCTTCGATCGTCAACCAGATCAAGATCATGGCGAATTTGGATATTTCGGAGCGCCGCCTGCCGCAGGACGGGCGCATCCTCTACCACCGGGGCGATCGCAAGTTCGACCTGCGCGTCTCGTCGCTTCCGACGATTTACGGAGAGAAAGTCGTGCTGCGCCTACTGACGCGCCATGCCGAGTTGCTGGAGCTCTCGAACCTCGGTTTCTCGGAGCGGCAGCTCGCCGACTACGAGTCGGCCATCGCGCGCCCGCACGGCATGGCGCTGATCACCGGACCTACCGGCTCGGGCAAGAGCACGACGCTCTATGCGACGCTCCGGCGGCTGAACCGCGAGTCGGGCAACATCCTTACGATCGAGGACCCGGTCGAATACACGCTCGAGGGAGTGAACCAGGTACAGCTCAAAGAGGAGATCGGCCTGACCTTCGGCGCTGCGCTGCGCACCTTTCTGCGTCAGGACCCGGACATCATCATGCTCGGCGAGATCCGCGACGCCGATACGGCGGCGATGGCGATCCGCAGCTCGCTGACGGGCCATCTCGTGTTCTCGACGATCCATACGAACAGCGCATGGGGCAGCGTCTCGCGGCTGCGGGACATGGGCGTGCATCCGTACCTGCTCTCTGGCACGCTGATTCTGTGCGCCGCACAGCGGCTCGTCCGCCTGCTGTGTCCCGACTGTAAAAAGGAGGCGGAACTGACCGAGTCGGAGCGGGAACAGGTGTACGGACCTCGGCCGGTTCCTTCCGATAGAAAGGAGGCGGAGGACGGCGCGGGAGAACGGATATCGGAAGCAGCAATCCCGGTCGACAATGTGGACGCGAACCGGACGGAGCCTTTCCCGCCGGCCGACCCGCGCAACAGCACAGGTATCTCCGCTTCGGAGAAAACCGGGCCGCAGCCGGCCGGGAAGACGGAAGAAGCCGCAGCCGGCTTGGCCGGGAACAAAACACCGGTCTCCAGCGTCACCTGTTGCGAAACGATGCGGGGAGAGTCTTACGAGCGCATGCCGCGACAGGACCGGACACACGGCCATCTCATGCAGAAGACGGAACAAGAAACCTCCGTGCTCCCCGGTAAACAGGACCCGGAGGCGCATTCGCACAAGCATTACCGTCCCGTCGGCTGCGAGCGATGTTACTACACGGGCTACCGGGGCCGCCGGGCGATCTACGAGGTGATCCCGATCGACGACGAGCTCGCCGAGGCCATTCGCGAGAGCCGTCCCGACATCGCTCCGCTGCTCGAGAAACGTGGCATCACCACGCTGAAAGATTCGGCCCTCGATCTGTTCCTTTCCGGGCAGACGTCGCTCGAGGAGGTACTGCCGCTGCTCAGGGAGTGAATACGGATCACGCATCGATAATCCATACGCCGCTCATACTCCGAATCGCCTTTAAACAACGACCCGATACGACTCGCAACTTAAACGCAACTTATGAAGAACCTATACCTCTTTTCGATTCTGCTGGTCTGGACGCTGTGTCTTCCTGCCGCCGTGTCGGCGCAGACCGACGGTGCGAACCGTATCGCTGCGATCCGCGCCCGGCTCGACACGCTGACCCGGCGCGACGAGGCCTACCTCGGCGAGGTGGATCTGTCGGTGGGCGAGGCTCCGCTCTCCGAGCTGCTGCGCTCGGTGGCCCAAGTGGGCGGTGTGAACCTGAGCGTGCGCGACGGGGCGAACCTGACGGTGAGCTGCAACTTCACGCGGGCCCGCATCGACGAGCTGTTGCTGTTTCTGTGCGAGCAGTACGGACTGGACGTGCAGGTCATCGGGAATATCGTCTCCGTCTTTCCGTACAAAGCGCCTGTCGCTCCGCCGCCCGAACCGTCGGTGCGGTTCGACCGCTCCGACTCGACGCTCAGCTACGACCTGATCGCCGTGCCGCTGCGCGAGGTGGCCCGGCGCATCACCGACAGCACGGGCGTGAACCTGATCGTCCCGCAGACGCTGTACGAACGGCCCGTATCGGGCTACATCGCAGCAATGCCTTTCGCCGAGGCGCTCGGCTCGCTGGCCGAGATCAACAAACTGGAGGTTACCCCCGTCAAGGGCAGCGGGGCTTGGGCGTTTTCCGAGTCGCCCTCCGAGACCGGAGGCTCGCCCGCTCCCGCCTCGAACTATGTCCGCCGCCGGCAGTTCGCAGCCTCTCAGCTTTCGGTGGACAGCACGGGTCGGATCACGGCCATGATCGACCGGGGCAACATATACGACATCATACTCGATGTCTGCGAGCAGTTGAAACTCGACTATTTCTTTATCACGCCCGTCAATGCGCAGACGAGCATCTACCTGAAAAACACCGACGCGAAAACGCTGTTCGACCTGCTGCTCACGGGCACGGCTTACACCTACTACGAGGAGGGAGGCGTCTATATGTTCGGCGAGGCGAAACGCGAGGGCCTGTTCTCAACGCGCATCGTCCCGATGCGCTACCGCACGGTGGACAAGCTCACGGAAGCGATCCCCGACAACCTGAAAAAAGGGGTGCAGACGGCCGCTTTCGGCGATCTGAACAGCATGATCCTGAGCGGCGACCAGCGACAGGTAGCCCGCATCGAGCAGTTCTTGCGCTCGATCGACCGGACCGTGCCGCTCATCACGATCGAGGTGATGATCGTCGACGCCTCGAAGGACGTGCTGCTGGAGGCGGGTCTAGGCCTCGGATTGGGTACGGAGCCAACGCAGACCGCAGGCACGCTCTCCCCGGGTCTCGACATGACGCTCGGGGCGGAAGCCGTCAACAGTCTGGCAAGTAAGATAGGTCTCGTAAAGCTCGGAAAGGTGACGCCGAACTTTTATGCCAGCCTGAAGGCGATGGAGCAGGACGGCACGATCGAGCTGCGTTCGACGCCCCGGCTCTCGACGCTCAACGGCCGCGAGGCGGTGCTCACCAGCGGTCAGATGCAGTATTACAAGGAGACGAACAATACTTACATGGGGACGCAGAACCCCGTGCAGTCGACCTCTTATGTCTGGAAAAGCGTCGAGGCGAACATGACCCTTTCGATCACGCCCTATGTGAGCGAGGACGGCCATATCACGATGACGATCGACCTGTCGCAAAGCGAGTTCACCGACCGTACCGAAAAGGAGGCTCCGCCGGGGACTACCACGCGCAGTTTCCGTTCGATGGTGCGCGTGAAAAACGAGGAGACGGTGCTGCTGGGCGGCATCGACCGGCAGTCGCACGAGAAAAGCTCGCAGGGGCTGCCCTTCATCGCCCGCGTGCCGGTGCTCAAATGGATCTTCGGCACGCACAAGAACAACAAACAGGAACGCCGGCTGAACGTGTTCATCAAACCGACCGTGGTCGAATAAAAATGAAAAACAACCCCTCGTCAAATCGCCCGACCGCAGGTCTCTGTCCCGGAAACCCCGACCGGAACGAGCGCCTTGGGAAAGCATACTGAATCATGAAAAGAAAACTTTTGCAACGACTCGTCGGTCCTTCGACCGTGCTCTGCATCCGCTTCGGGGATGCGGAAAACTACGCGATGCGCCTGTTCGTACTCGGTCTCGATCGAAGCGGTCTCCGAATCCTGCGGGAGTGCGCCGATCCCGACGCCGATGCGCTGAAAAAGGAGTGTTCGGGCCGTCCCGTCCTGATTTCGGTCTCCGGGTACGGAATCGTCACGAAGCCGACCGAAGATACGGCGATCGTCGAAAAGGTGACCTCGGATCCCGAAACGTTCGCATGGAGCTTTTCGGACGAAAAGGAGGATTCAGGGAGCATCAGCTTCGTTCGCCGCGAGCAAGTCGAACCGCTCGGGCAACGGCTCGCGGCGAACGGCATTCCTTTCATGGATATTCGCTACGGGCGAGCGGCGGCAGATCCCGAGCAAGAGGCCCTACGGCAGGCGGAACGTTTTTATCGCGATACGTTGAAATGGCGCACGCTGCTGCGCCCTACACCCGAAGGCCGCATGGTCGCTAAAGCGGCGGAACGCCGCCTGCGGCTGCCCGTGCTGGGCCTAATGTTGCTTCTGCTCGTAGTCAATACGTTTGCTTCCGGTTCGCTTCGAGAGCGTCGCGCACAACAGCGGACCGTGCTTGCCGCCCGGGGAAAGAGGCAGGACGCATCGCAAGTCCGCTCCGAGCAGCGGCGGGCGGCCGTAGCGGCGTTTTCGCATCGGCTGCCGTACCGCCAAGCCCTGCTGCTGGACCGGGCGGCCTCCCATGTGCCTTTGTCGGTCACGCTGACCTCGCTGGCCGTGCAGCCTCTTTCCAAAACGTTGGAAGAGGGCAAAGACCCCGTATTCGCTTCAGAAACCCTTTCGATCCGGGGCGTAACGAACGATGCGTCGGCCGTATCGGAACTGATGACCGGATTACGCTCCGAACCGCCGCTGCACGAAGCTCGGCTCGAAGGCTTGAAGCAAAACCGCGAAAGCGGTGCGACCGAATTCAAGATTACCGTCGCCTTATGAACCGGATCGGCAAATACGAAGGAGTCGTGCGTCTGGTCCTGCTGCTGGTCGTGCTGCCTGCGGCCGTGTACCGGCTATCGTTGGGGCGTACGGTCGCACTGTGGGGCGAGGTGTGCCGGGCGGAACGGACGCTCGCGGAGACGGATTCCGCTTCCATACAACCGGATACTCCTGCCGCTATGCTCGATACGGAGGAACTGATCGCCGGCGGCGGCCTGCTCGAGCTGTTGGAGCGCCTTGACCCGGATAGCTCCGTCCGAATCGTCAGCTACACGCCTTATCTGACCCGCAAGGGCGACGACTTCACGCTGCGCACGGCCGAGATCGTGCTTTCGGGAGGCTTCGTTCCGCTGCTGTGGACCCTCGATGCGGCTGAACGGGAACTCTCCGGCTGCCGTTTGCTTTCTTCAGGGTTCAAAACGGTCCGCCGGGGACGGCAGACCTCGCTGCTGTTGACCCTCGTTGTCCAGCAACTGACCGATAAACCGTAAACCCTTGTGATATGAAATCCGATCCGACAAACCGTTCCCTCCGGCCGTTTCGGCCCGACACCCGTCGATCCGACCGCAAAACGCCGATCCGGACAGAAAGGCTCTCCGCAGACTTTCCGGCAGGCGGGGCCGATACGTGCGAGTCCGAATCCCGGCCGACGTCCGGGACGATCCCGATCCGTCGAACGGGCTCCGCCGACCTGTTCCGGACGGCCTGCGCGCTTTTGTTTTTGCTGCCGTTGCTTTCGGGCTGCGACGACATTTTCGAGCAGGATATCGACCGGGCCCGGATCGAAGTGGTCGCACCGAAGCACGACGCGCATATCGAAGCCGGCGAGGTGACTTTTCTCTGGCGGCCCCTCTCAGGAGCTCGCAGCTATCGGCTCACGGTCGTTTCGCCGAGCTTCGCCCGCGCTTCGCGCGTATGGGCCGACACGACATTGCGCGCCGATTCCCTCCATGCGGCCGACCGCTTCTCGCTGACGCTCGACAAAGGAAACTATCAATGGAGCCTGCAGGCTTTCAACGGCATTTACCGGAGCGAGGAGAGCGTCTATTCGCTGAGGGTCGATCCCACTGCGGCGGACGAGTCGCAATCGCTTTCCGATCCGCAAGAACCCGCAGAGGAAGGGGACGATATGCAGGAGGCGTTCGCAGTCCCGGGCAGGGAGGGTCTTTCCGGCAGCGATGGGCTCGCCATGCCGAATCCCTCGACTGAATCTGCGGGGGGCGTCGGGCCTGAGCGTCCGAACGGTCCGGAGAACCGATTCGAGTCCTGCCGTGGCAGGAATGGGATGCTTTCGATCACGTATCGCGCGCCACGGCAGACTATTTCAGGTATCGCGTTCGGGCCGGCCGAAAGACGATTGCCGACGGAGAGCGACGGCGGGTTGCGGCCTACCGGTCCGACATGGGCACTCCGCTCCGATATGCTATCGGCGAAAAAACGCTTTTCAGGTCACGAAACTCTTTCCGAGCCATGAAATCCCGTCCGCTGACATACCTGTTACTCGTCGTAGCGCTCGGTATCTGGGGCGTCGTGGCATGGAAGCTCTTTTTCTCCGGGCCGAAACCTGCGGCTTCCGATCCGGCTGCCGTGCCCGTTGCCCGGAACAATCCCCGTGCGGACATCGATACGCTGCGACTCGACTATCCCGATCCGTTCCTGCGTGCGGTTGCGACGAGACCTTCCGTCCCGGGGTCCGTTTCGGCAAGAGCGCCCGTACGGTCGAAAGCGAAGAACGAACGTCCTTCCGCCAAACTCGCCTGTACGGGCCGTATCCGTAAGGAAGGAACCGACCGTTATCTGATCTCGATCGATGGTCGGAACCATCTGCTGCGGCAGGGCGAGTCGGCCGGAGGCTTCAGACTGCATGCGGTCGGAGCCGATTCGCTATGGCTCGCGGCGGACGGTCGGAAATACGGATTGAAAATTCCCTGAGCTGTGAACTGCCCGGATTCCGATACAAAGAATATGGAGCCGGAATACGGCTCCCGGTCTCGCAGACCGATGAATACTCGGACTTGTTCCGTACTCCGAACTCCGATATCTCGACTGTTCTGTTTTATAGCTGCTAAGGTAAATAGTACGATGAAAAATACGATGAAAGGAATCGGACCATACTCGGCAAGAACCGACCGTCCGCTGTGCCGAGGGGTTCCGCATGTTTTCCCTCCGGCGGAGAACCCGGAGCCGGGTCACGGTCGCAAGGCGGTCGTCCCGAGGCCGTGTCGACCGGCCGGACGGTCTGCTTTCCGTTCGGCCTGCCTTCCCGCCGGCGTACTGGCCACGGTACTGGTCGTCTCGGCACTGATGCTGCTTTCGGTGCTGGGCGTACTCGCGTTGTGGGAGTCCGATTTTCTGTTCTTCTCCCGCGCGGGCTACCTCTCGCGGCAACGGGCGAACGTCGAGTCGGCCTTCGTTCTGTACGTCGCCGACAGCACGCTGACAGCAAGGCTCGACGAGCAGGGCGGCCTGCGGCTTTACGACGGCCTGCCCGACAGTCGGGTGCGGATCGCCGTCCGGCCATGGGGACTGTACGAGGCCGTGCGCGTCGAGGCGGCCGATTCCCGAATCGCTCCGACCCGGCTGTTCGGGTCGGCCGCCCCCTTCGCATGTTTGCCGGGCGAAGAAAGCGGTCTCTGGTATGCGACTGATGCCGCTTCGCTGTCGCTTGCGGGACGCACCTCGCTGCACGGATGCTTGAGGCTTCCCCGCCACGGCGTGCAGTACGGACAAATCCGTTCGGTCTTTTTCTGCGGCGAACGGATCGAAGGAGCCCGTACCGCTTATGCCGGCAAGGAGCTTCCGCCGGTCCGAACCGATGCCCGCCGAATGACCGACAGTCTGTTGCGCCTGCTCGAAGCTCCCGGGGCATGGATGCCTACGCCGGACAGTCTGAGCGTCGGATTCGGCGAGACGGAGCCCCGGCTGCTGGATGCCGGGAGCCTCGGGCCGGGAGCTCTGATCGAAGGCATGGCTGTACTGCTGGGAGAGGAGGTGTCCATCGACAGCACCTGCCGTCTGCGCGATGTGCTGGTCGTGGGGCGCACGATCCGCGTGGGAGACGGATTTCGGGGAAGAGCTCAACTATTCGCATCGGACACCGTTCTGATAGGGCAGCGGGTGACGCTCGGTTACCCGTCGGGGGTATTCGTCGCACGGGAGAACCCCGACCGTTACATCGAAATCGGCCCGCACAGCCGCGTCGAGGGTTATGCGATTGTCGACGGGGACGGAAAGCCCGATGTAAAACGCGCGAACTACCGGCAGGACCGCACGGCCGTACTGCGGGGACTGCTATGGGCGGACGGCGCGGCGCAGGTGCAAGGTATCGTGTCGGGCTGCATGGCGGCGAACCGCATGGTCTACTACTCTCCCGAAGGGTACTACGAAGACATGCTTTACGATCTGACGCTGCTCGAAAACCCGGCGGCGACCTATCCGCTGTGGGCGGCGGCCTACCGGAGAAAGGAGGCGGGATGGGTGCTCTAAGAAACGAAAGGACGGTGCGGAACCGGCGACCGGTCTGCCTCGGAGCTCGGCGACGGAATGTCTGCCCGTCCGGTCCATGTCTGTGTACAGGGGCATGGCCGGATATTGCTCGCCTGCCCGACGGCGGAAGCGCCTGCCGCCTCCTGTCCCCCGAGCGTTCCTGCTACGCACGGAGCCGGGATAAGAGACGGCGACAGCCGCCGTACCGCTCATGCGGCAGTCCGGCAAAACGGCAGTCGATCCGCCTTCCCGCCGCCTCGCTGCTGGAGGCGGTCGTCGCTTCAGTCGTGCTGCTGATCGTCTTCGCCGCGAGTCTGGAGACCGTCGTCCGGCTAACGGCGGGCCCCTCCGACGGAATCGTCTGCGCCGAAGCCGATTACCGGGCCGCCTGCACGGCGAGCGAAATCCGACGGGGAGCTTTCTCCGAGGGCAAGACCGAACGCTCCTACGGATGGGGAACGCTGACGGTTCTCATCGAGCCCTACGCTTCCTGTCCGGCGCTATGGCAGGCGACGCTGACGGTGAAAATCGCGGGCGGACGCAAAAGAATGGAATACCGGTATTTGGTCGGTCCGGACGGTTTCGACCGAAACACGATCATCGGCAATGAATGACTGCAAAACCGTACGAAAGCGACTGACGGAAGGACGCGCTGGCTGCCCGAGCCAACTATGGCCGGCCGCGCGCTCTGCGGAACGGGCTCGGACCTGTTGTCCCGGTCGTTCCACGCAGGGCGCTATCCGCCCGGAACGGATTACGGGGCGACGATTGCCATGTGCCGGGCACAGCGAGCAACGTCCTGCTTCGGATAGGAAGGAAGTTTACCGGCGGTGGCAGCCGGACGCTCGCTGTGCTCGTAAGCGGGCAGCTCGAACCGGGTCGGGAAACCGGCCTCGGCTTCGGATCGCGGGGAACGGACTGCCTGCCTCGACGCTGGTCGAGGTACTGATCCTGATGATTCTCAGCGGAGTCGTCTTTCTGTCGATCATGGACGGATTCGGGCTGCTGAATCGCTTTCTCGATCGCACTTCGCAGCGGATCTCCGAACAGACCGAACAGTACGCCGGTTATTTCCGCACGGTCGATCTGGCGGGAGATTCGGACAGCCTGATCTCGGAAGGCGAAAGAACATTGGCGCTCTATCGTAAAGGAGGTATCCATGCCCGGCTCTCACTAGCCGACTCGGCGCTGATCGTCCGGCAAGACGAACGCTCCGATACGCTGTTGCGGAATGTCGTCCGACTGCGGACCGTTCCCGAACCCGTCCCCGGAGCGCGGATCGATACGATGATCGTCGAGCTGCGATCCGAACAGGATTCCGTACTGAGTATCGGATTCCTGCCCCGACGTCCGCCCGATCCGCTGCTCGAGAAGCTGAGCGAGCAGGAAGCGAAGTACAGATACGAAGAAAACGAAAACGAATCGAACGAGGAATCGAAATAAAGCGAACACGTCCCCGAAAATGAAGAATCCGAAAATCTTATGCCGCCAACGACCTTCGATCCACAACACCGCACGAGACATTATCGGCCCCTGCCGGAAAACGACCGAATCGCCTATCGGTATCCGGATTGCCGCCGAGAGCGTTCCGTGTCGACTGCGGCATCGTGCACGTTCCGATACCCGATTCTGCACCGGAACGCAAGCGAATACGGGATCCCGTACTGTAACAAAGACGAGAATATCCTAAACCGAACGATCGAACTGCCATGAACCCGAACGATTCTTTCGCTTTACCCAAGCACGGAGGCCATCCGCTCAAAGACGCCCGTAAGGAGGCCATGTTCGCCGAGCTGCACTCGCTGCTCGGCTCCGGACTCGATTTCAGCCGCTCGTTTTCATTGTTGATCGAGGGAGAGCGGGATGTACAAACAAAAACGCTGCTCAGCAGTCTCTACCGCTCGGTCGTGCGTGGCGAGGCATTGGCCCGCGCCTTCGAGCGGAGCGGACGCTTCGCTCCGCTCGATTGCGGGGTGCTGCGCATCGGCGAGCAGACCGGCCGGCTCGACGAGGCGCTGGCTTTTCTGGCCGATTACTACCGCAAGCGCATCGCGCAGCGGCGTATGATCAGCGGCGCGGTGAGCTATCCGCTGATTATCCTTTTTACTGCAATCGTCGTCGTGATTTTCATGGTGTTGGTGATCGTGCCGATGTTCGAGCAGGTCTACTCGCGCATGGGAGGCGAACTGCCGACGATGACCCGGTGGATCATCTCGCTGTCGAGGGCTTTCCCGACCTATCTGACCGTCGCGGCGCTCGCGGGTGCGGGAACCCTATTGTGGTGGAAGATCTATGGCGACCGACCTTCCGTGCAGCGGTTCGCCTGCGGATGGCTGCTGAAGATTCCTGTATGAAAAAGAGCGTGCAGGCCCGTTTCTGCCGCCTGCTCGGCCTGCTTGCTTCCTCCGGAGTCCCGCTGTTGCAGGGCATCGAGATGCTCGAGGGAATCATCGTGTTTTATCCTTACCGCGTCTCCTTTGCACGGATCGCCCGCGAGCTGGAGCAGGGAGCTTGCCTGTCGGAGGCGCTGGAGCGCTTCGCGGAGCTCTACGACCGGCGGCTCGTCACGCTGCTGAGGGTAGGAGAGCAGACCGGCCGGCTACCCGAAATGCTCGCCCGAGAAGGCGACGTACTGACCGGAGAGCTCGAGCACCGCCTCCGCTCGCTGGGGAACTTGCTCGAACCCGTGCTGATCCTGCTGGTCGGCCTGCTCGTGGCCGTCATTCTCGTCGCCATGTACCTGCCCATGTTCCGTCTCGGCGGTATCATGGGATAACGGATTGATAATCTCTATGATTAAGCGTATGTAAATCATTCTGCCTATGTAAAAAAACTTATTGTTTCACATTGAACGTATCGTCAAGAACGATACGAATAATTTGATCTTTACTCAATACGCATTTATCCTAAAATCACTAAACCTATGAAAACGATTAATAAACATGTGCACTTGAAACTCATATGGACGATGACCTGCATTTTTCTTTCCGGACAATTAGTGCAGGCTCAAAACGAACCGCCATCTCTTGACATCAATGCTCATTTTTTCTCTCCGAAGAACATCGGTTTGTCTGCACCTCAAGTATCTGATTTTGTCAAATACGGAAATCTGGGGATAAATTACTATAACGGCTTGTTGGATATGGACATTGCCCTCCCCGGATACAAGGATAAGGATTTCGATCTTTCGATGTCGATCAAATATGTCTCTTCGGGATTTATTCCATCAAAACGCCCGAGCCTCGTCGGGCTCAACTGGTTTCTCAATTTCGGGGGCGTGATTTCCCGTAAAGTAAACGGGAGTCCCGACGACGTGAAAGGTTGCTATACGAAACACGATAAAAATACATACCTGAAAGATGGTCTTTGGGCAACTATTCAGAGTATGAAGTTTGACTACTACTCGGCATCCGATCTGATGCACTTCAACGTGGATAGAAACAATGCAGGAACATCCAATCCGTATTGCAAAGGAGATATCAAATATGACTTGGAACCAGATATATTCACATTTAATTTCGGAAAACACAAAGGGAGTTTTTTAATTGATAACCAAGGAAATATCAAATTGTTATCAGGAGATGACCGTTATAAAATTGATTTAGGCGGCCTCGCCGTTCAGGAGTACAGTACTACGGAAGCGCCTAAGCCATCCTTTATCAAAATTACGGCACCGGATGGATTTGTATATGAATTTGGCGGAGACGTGTCCTATCTGGAATATTTTATTCCCAACAATCCGGAAGGCATAACCGTAAGACCTCGATATATTACATCATGGCATCTAAAAAGCATCGTAGCACCTAATCAAAGACGTATAGATTTCGAATATGTTTCAGTTTTACAACCGAATCGTTATAACTATTTCACTTATTTTCACAGTGATATAGAAACAAATAGCATGTGTATAACAGATCCGTCAAAATCAACAATAAGCAGAAAGGGAGTGGGTGAATCCAAACGATATGAAATGATTGATGACATTCATATTCCTATCATCAGTCAGGTCAATGTAGACGGCAATATGGCCATAAAATTCTTGGTAAGCGACCGATTTCGTTTTTATGGCGACAGTGATGCTCTGTCCAAATGCCTTATTGGAATCAAGTACTATCATTACGATACTGAAATCCGATCGGTCACCTTTTCATATCTCGATAAAAAAGGCTATTTCTTTCTGCAATCATTAAGCGACAGCGAGCAAGGGAAACACACTTTCGACTATTATATGCCAGATGTCCTCCCGAATCCGTTGACTTTTTCAACAGACCATTGGGGATTCTGGAAGGGCGGAGATATCACCCAAATGAACGATAGTCAACTGGGCAGCTATTGTTATAATATTGAGGCGAACAGGGCCGTCGATACGGCATACTTCAACACAGCACTGCTCCAAAAAGTGGTTTATCCAACAGGCGGATACTCGGAGATCAAATATGAACCTAATGTTTACAATGTGTATCATCGAAGAGACAGCCTAAATTTCAATTACTTATCTTTTAAGACAGGCACGAAGGGAATACATGCCGGGGGTGCACGCGTCCGATCGATTACAAATAAAGACCTGAGTTCCATTTTGTCGGTCAGTACCAGAACTTTTGAATATAGGAAACCGGGGAGTGCGGTGGGAAGCGGCATACTTTTGCTGAAACCCAAATATAAAATTTATGATACGCGTTCATGGGAAGAGGAAGGCACTCCCTTATTTGATGGGGAAAAATGGTACTATTTCCATCTCCGTAATTTCAGCCAGAACAGTTTGGTTTGTGCCAATAATTACGGATTCAATATTGAAACGGACGAATATTTTATCGGCTACTCCGACGTGATAGAAAGAACCGGAACCGGCGGATACACTCACTATCATTATTCATCATGGGATGATACGCCGGACAAAACGGATGTTACAAAAAACATCATCTATAAAAATAATACCAGTATTACAGATTACCTGCTATGCGAAAAAACTCAGATGTACATTCTCAACGACATGTCCCGATTTCGGGGAAAATTGCTGTCAAAGGCGCTGTATTCTTCATCGGATAATAAAATTGAGGAAACAATTTACGAATACAATATTGAAAACGCTTGCTCGAAATACAACGTTTCGATGACTTCAACAGAATACGGAAATACGACATATAAGATTTACATGAGCTCTTGCCTGCCGGTTAAAGAGTCAAGTATCGATTCTTTGGGTATTCGTCGCGCTAAATTCTTTTCTTACAATCAGCAAAATCAATTGGTTCGTCTGTATGAATTAGGTAGCGATAGCGTGTATTACGGACAAATTAATACCTATGTAACTGATTTCCCGTCAACCTCCTTGTCTGCAATACATAAGAAATTGAAAAATAAAAATATGATTTCTTTTCCCGTATCCATAATAAAGACGGTTCGAAGGGGCGATTTATCGACCGATTTGGCAATTGATGCCTTGTTGAGTGAATTTCAGGAATTCAACGGCGTCCCTCTCGTTGCAGCGATAAAAAGACTCGAAACAGAAACTCCTTTGGAGCCTAATTCGCAAGAGTTCAACGCGGCTATGAAGGTACAAGAGAAATACCACAATTACGATAAGTTTTTCAATCCGATCTATCTCACGCAAAAGGGAGAAAAAAATGTCGTTTATCTCTGGTACGATTACGGACGGTATCCTATAGCCGAAATTCAGAATGCAACCTATGATGAGGTGAAAGCTGCTCTCGGAGGAATCCCGCCTGAGGCTTTCTCATTGCAAAATTCCGTCAGCGAGGTCCTTCTCGACGGACTGCGAACCAACGTAAATCTGAAAAATGCTCACATCACGACATACAAATACAAACCGGGGGTAGGTATTGAACGAATAACTGATCCTCAAGGAATATCGACCTATTACGATTACGATAGTTCAAACCGGCTCAAAGAGATCTATTTGATCGAAAACGGGGTCAAGAAAATAATCGAATCGTACGAGTACAATTTGGTACATCAATAATCAAAACCGGACTTTTGAAAGCAATAAATAGGTTTTAAACATTTCAACAAACAGTAAATTATGAAAAAATATCCTAATACAGTCGCAACGATATGGTTATGTTTGCTATTCATTTGGCTCAATACCGGAATATCACGGGCCTCATCGTCGATAACGGGCACGATCGGAGGAAATCAGACGATCGAATTCGGCTGCACACCTACTGTCCTGACCAATTTGGATGCCCCTGCGCCTCCGTTAGGCAAATGGACTCAACAATGGCAATCGTCGACCGACAGCGTAAGCTGGACACCTATAGCCGGAGCAACCGAGCTATCGTATCAGCCGGGAGCTTTGACTCAAACAACTTACTATCGGCGCATGGTCAAGATGAACCTCAACCTGGCATATTACAGCAATATCGTGTGTGTCAAGGTGCAACCATTATACGGGGGCAAGATATCCGGAGATCAGGCTATCGCTTCCGGAGCAAAACCGGACATGATACGGAATGTCGAACCGACAAAATCGCCAGCAGAAACTTTTACTTATAGTTGGCAAAAGTCGATTATTTTACCTGGCCTATGGCAAGCAATTCCCGGAAATGGAGAATCCCTTCAACCCGAGTCGACGACGACACCTGTTTATTACAGGCGCGTAGTGACCCATACGGCTTCATCCCAGAAAGCCTATTCGAATGTAGTCTGTATTACGATCGATAATGGCGTTATTATACCGGGAAGTATCGAAGGAAATCAGGAAATCGTGTCCGGAAGCCGTCCCGCTGAGATCCGAAGCACGACTCCCCCGCAAGTCGGGGAAGGAATGAGTTACAATATTTCATGGGAACAAGGCAGTTCAGCTAACGGAGGTTGGACGCCTATCAGTCAGGCTACCGGACTTACTTATCAGCCGGACGTACTGAGTCGCACACAGTACTTCAGAAGGAAAGTCAGCCGTCCTTCGGATGGCAAATACGCTTATTCCAACGTCGTATGCATAAAAGTAGTTCCCGGAACGATCACTGCGAGTACAGATAAAAGTTATGTTATGACGAAAACCCCGTATGTCGAAGCGAGCAAGACGGCGAGCCTCTCCGTGAAAGAATGCCTTACGACTATCCAGTACTTTGACGGCTTAGGGCGTTCGTTGGGGAAAAATCAAGTAGGCATTACACCGAATTATTTCGATTTAATATCCTTGCAAGAATATAACGGAGCGGGTAACGAATCGAAAAGCTGGCTTCCCATTATAACTACCGGCAACGGTTCTTTCCCGAATCCGGTGTCCTACCATCTGTTATCGGTGGGCTTTTACGACGATAATTATGCCTATAAGGAAACCGAGTACGAGAAAAATCCATTGAGCAGAGTGACCGGGAACCATGGACCCGGATCGAGCTGGGTAGGCAAGTATATGAAGACCGATTATACGACTAATTACATGAATTCCAGTCTATTTGATGAAGACTTCGAGATCATTACGGATCAACAGCGGGAACTGATGTGCTGTCTCTATGTGGAAGAATCGAACAAACTGAGGAAAAAAGGCTATTACCCCAACAGAGATCTATATGTAGCCAAATATACGGATGAGGACGGCAACTATTCGTTCGAGTTTAAGGACAAGCAAGGGCGTCTGGTTTTGTCCCGACAAGTGAGCGGAGGCGCTCGATTCGATACCTACTACGTTTACGACGATATGTCTAATTTGCGTTTTGTTTTGCCTCCGATGGCCTCGGACTCGCTGGATGCTACGGATGTTTTGTGGGATGAGACGACTTCCAAATTCATCGACGGATACGCCTATCTCTACCGCTATGATAAACGTCAACGGTGTACCCAAAAGAAACTTCCGGGCGCCGACTGGATCTATTACGTATACGATAAAGCCGACCGGCTGATTTTTACGCAGGATGGCAATCAGCGTGCTTCCAACCCGAACGAATGGACATTCTCGATTCCCGATGCGATGGGACGTACCGTCCTGACCGGAACGTGCGAGACGTATAACGGGAAGCCGATTGCGCCGGGATGCTTGGACGAGGCGGTCGTAACCGCTTCATACGAAGAGTCTGCGAGTACGCCGGATTACATGGGTTATGAACTGGCGAATTTTACATTGGGCGGGACCAAACTGCTGTCTGTGGATTATTACGACAGTTATGATTTCATAACGGACCCTGTCGTCGGGCAAAATTTTTCCGGTGTCCGGTATTCTGCTATCATTGGTTTCGATGCCAGAAACGCGACGGCAAACCAGAAAGGACTATTGACCGGCAAGGTAGTCTTCCCCTTGGACGATGCGATTCAGGAGACCTGTGAACAGATATACTATGACAGCCGTAAACGTATCGTGCAGTCCGTTCGGCGAAATCATCTGGGAGGTATCAGTCGGCATCTCTATAAATACGATTTCGCAGGCAATATACTTGCCGAACGGGAGATACATCAGACCGCAGCGAATTCGCGGGAGGACGTGCTCGACCGCACCTACCGATACGATCACGCGCGCCGTTTGATCGGCGACAGTACGGTGTTGAACAACGGAACACCTGCCGTAGTTACCTATGCATACGATGAACTGGGCCGTCGAAGCGTGAAATGCTACGGTTCTGGCACGGGTATTCTGACCGAAAGCTTTGCATATAATATTCGCGGCTGGCTCACGCGACAAACAAGCTCGGTATTCGATCAAAGGCTATACTATCAAGATCGTTCGTCTCTCGATCCGACTCATCCGGTCAGCTATTCGGGTAATATTTCCGCGGTAGAATGGCAACGCGACAGCTCGAATTCGGTGGCTTACCTGCTGTGTTACGATGCTCTCTGTCGGCTTTCAGGAACGAATCGCTATGCCAATGGTGTACTCGACAACCGGTTCGGCGAGACGAATGTCCAGTACGATAAGAACGGCAATATCACCCGTTTGGACCGATATTCGCCAATATCGTCGGAAAAGCTCAAATATCTGTATACTCCGGGTTCCAATCAACTGCAAGCGATCGTAGGCTCAGGTTCCCTCTGCGGATTCGCTTATGACGCGAACGGTAATATGGTCGAAGACGGCATGCAAAAAGTGACGGTGTCATACAACAAATTGAATCTTCCTGCCAGATTTGCGAATGCGCCCCGAAGTGCAGCTCGGAGCGTCTCGAACGGCAACCTTCCCGAGATAGCCGTCCCCGGTGCAACGCGAGCTCTCTATTGCTACGCGGCCGACGGAGAATTGAAACGAGTGGTAGACGGTTCGGACAAAGGACTTGAATATCTCGGTTCTTTAAATCTATATTCGTAATGGGAACGTACTGACGCTGGAAAGCGCGCCGTTCTCGGAAGGACGTATCAAACCGACATCCGGAGGACAAGAAGTGAATTACCATGTAACCGACCATTTGGGCAGTGTGCGTAGCATCGTTGACGATCAGGGGAAAGTCAGGGCGACGCATGATTACACTCCGTTCGGAAGCGGGGCCTCGCTGAGTATGAGTCTGACCGGGAACGATCGTTATCGGTTTAACGGCAAGGAGCTACAGAGTTTTGTCGATCTTGACATGCTGAACTACGGCGCCCGAATGTATAATTCGGGTCTGTGCCGCTGGAGCGTTCCGGACCCGAAGTCGGAAAAGTATTACTCGCAAAGTCCGTACTCTTTCTGCGCGAACAATCCGTTGAAGTATGTCGATCCGGACGGCAAAGAGTTTGTGGATCATAATGGAGTCAAAATTGTTATCACATACAATAGAAACGGCACGCTAAGTTTTTCCAAAAATGCTACGCCAGACGTTATCAGGGCTGCCAACGCCTTGTATTTGACTCCGACCGGAAGAACGCAACTGAAAAGAATGGATCGATCAGATATTAAAGTGTATTTGAGGATCAGTCATGAACTATATACGGAAGTTACGAAAACAGGAGCACTTTCGTACGTATATGGAGAAGCTGCACAAGGGAACTATAACGAAAGTGACAACTACG
>ERZ827037.2002-NODE-2002-length-18956-cov-4.197238_pt1 | contig 18956 bp, 21 predicted proteins | sample MGYA00519924_ERZ827037 | MGnify/ENA primary metagenome ERZ827037 (study PRJEB31778, sample SAMEA3449250) | human gut metagenome | biome: human gut; feature: human-associated habitat; material: faeces | place: United Kingdom | collected 2010/2012 ...
TCGGCAAAATCGACTGACCTTTCTTTTTTACCCAACAATATCTTTAATTAAGGGAAACGGGAAAGACCGTGCCGGACGTGGGGACGCTGTGCCGCCTGGGAGAGATCTTGCAGGTGGACTGGAACGGGCTGTGCGGCGAGATGGCGCCGCCGCCCAGACGGCGCAGGCGGTTTGTCCTGCCGGTGGTGATGGCTCTGGCAGTGTGCCTGACAGCGGCGGGGATCTGGGGCGTTGTTCACCGTCACCAGACCGACACCGCGGAGACGGACCAGCAGGAAAATCTCCGGCTTCGGGCGGTGATGCGCTCCAGTGACGGGGTCACGGTGTTTCACGGCAGCGGCCTCTCCGGCGGGAGGGCACTGGCGGAGGCGCTGGAGGATCTGGACGGCACCGGCGAGCTGCCCGTGACCGATGAACTGGAGCAGGCCTTCCAGGAGACGGCTGAGACGTGCAACTTCCAATTCCTGCCCGCTTATGCCGACGGTGTATTTTCCGACCCCAACGCGGTGCTCACCTGGATGTACCGGACCCTCTCCGGCGGTCCTGCCTTTACCACGGAGGATGCGGACCGGTGGATCGACACCTGGTTTGCAGAGGCAGTGTGGGAAAACGGCTCTACCGAGGACTTTCCCCTGTCGGAGGATGGGAGCCGCTATGTGCCCCGCAGCGCCTACGCAGGACTTTGGAGCTATAAGCTGCGGCAGCTGGAGCGGCGGGAGGACGGCAGCGTCCGGCTCACTCTGACGGTGACGCGGCGGGAGTACGACCGGGACCGGAACCCGGTCCGCCGGGATCTGACGCTGGATCTGACGGCGGCGGAGGGACAGCTGTGCTTTCAGTCCGTGGTGTGGGAGGCGGAATAGGCGCTGCGTCCACGACATGGTCCGGCAGCGCCGCCGCCAGGAGGCAGGCCGCCTGATAGAGTTCCTTCTCTGTCAGTGCCAGTTCCATTCGGGGAAGGCGCTCTGTTACCAGCGCGACCTTTCGGGAGAAGGTGCTAGCCAGGACCAGCCCCTGATCGGTGAGATGGATCTTGCCGTACCGTTCCCGCTCCAGAAGGCCCCGCTGGGTCAGAATGCCCAGCATCCGGGTGACGGAGGGGCAGGAGACCCCCAGGGCCCGGGCCACCGCCGCGGCGCCTACATTCGGAGCTTTCTGGGAGAGCGTATAGATTGCCAGCAGATAGCGCAGATGGGTACAGGTCCATTCCACGAAAAAACCTCCTCTGTGATGAAGCGAAGAGGCGCGGACAGAGTTTCCTGTCCGCGCCTTTGCCTGTGTTTCTTACTTGCTGTGACAGGCACCGCCGCAGCAGCCGCAGTCTCCGCCGCAGGAGCAGCCGCTCTTGCCGTGCTTGCGGTTATAGATGCCGCGGCCGACAATGGCCACAAAGATGACCAGAATGATGAGTGCGCCGATGAGTGTGGGTACGTTCATAAGATCCCGTCCTTTCTTACTTGGCCGCCTTGACGCCTGCGGCATGGACGGCGCTGACGCTCAGCCGCCCTTCTTCATACTTGTTTCTGCGCACGAGCAGGTAGCCCAAAAATACCAGCGCCAGCACACCGGCCACCGTGCCGATGCCGAAGGACACCTCGCCCGTCACCAGACCGCCCAGCTGATAGATCATCAGCGACACCAGATAGGCAAAGCCGCACATATAGCCGATGGCGGCCATCGTCCACTTGGGGCTGTTCATCTCCCGCTTGATGGCGCCCATAGCCGCAAAGCAGGGAGCGCACAGCAGGTTGAAGACCATGAAGCTGTATGCGGAAAGAGCGGTGAAATGGGTGGCGATGGAGGCCTGCAGGCCGGGATCGTCTTCTGCCAGATCCGCGCCCAGACCAAAGAGCACGCCGAAGGTGGAGACCACATTCTCCTTGGCGATGAGGCCCGTGACAGTGGCAACCGTGGACTGCCAGTCGCCGAAGCCCAGGGGGGCAAAGATCACGCACACGGCACCGCCGATGGCGGCCAGCAGGGAGCTGTTGTTGTCCTCCACCATGCCGAAGCCGCTCTCGGTGAAGCCGAAGCCCTGAAGGAACCACAAAATGATGGAGGAAGCCACGATCACAGTGCCGGCCCGCTTGATGAAGGACCAGCCCCGCTCCCAGGTGGCCCGCAGAACGTTGCCTGCGGCGGGGGTGTGGTAGGCGGGCAGCTCCATAACAAAGGGGGCGGGATCGCCGGCAAAGCCCTTTGTCTTTTTCAGCAGGATGCCGGAGATGACGATGGCGGCCACACCGATGAAGTAGGCGGAGACGGCCACCAGACCGCTGCCGCCGAAGATGGCGCCGGCAAAAAGACCGATGATGGGCATTTTGGCACCGCAGGGAATGAAGCAGGTGGTCATGATGGTCATCCGGCGGTCCCGCTCATTTTCGATCGTGCGGGAAGCCATGACGCCGGGGACGCCGCAGCCGGAGCCGATGAGCATGGGAATGAAGCTCTTGCCGGAGAGGCCGAACTTGCGGAAGATCCGGTCCATGATGAAAGCCACCCGGGCCATATAGCCCACGTCCTCCAGAAGGGCCAGCATCAAGAACAGCACCAGCATCTGGGGCACGAAGCCCAGCACGGCGCCCACGCCGGCCACGATGCCGTCGGATACCAGTCCGGTGAGCCATTCTGCGCAGCCCCAGCTCTCCAGCACAGACCGGGAACCGCCCTGAAGCCATTCGCTGCCCAGCACATCATTGGTCCAGTCGGTGAGGAAGGTACCGAAGGGGCCCATGGCGATCCAGTAGACCAAAAACATCACCGCCGCAAAAATGGGCAGGGCCAGGATGCGGTTGGTGACCACCCGGTCGATCTTGTCGGAGACGGTCAGATCGTGCCGGGCCCGGCCCTTCTGCACGGACTTTTCCACGACCCCGCTGATATAGGCATAGCGCTGGTTGGTGATGATGCTCTCCGCGTCGTCATCCAGTTCCTGCTCGCAGTCCTGGATATGCTTTTCCAGATGGGCTTTCAGCGCTTCGTCCAGTTTCAGCTCCGCCAGTACTTTTTCGTCCCGTTCAAAGAGCTTGATGGCGTACCAGCGAAGATACCGGTCATCCACCTTGCCCTGAATGGATTCCTCAATGTGGGCGATGGCGTGTTCCACGCTGCCGGTGAATACGTGGGGCAGCTCACCGGAGCGCTGAGAAAGGGCCAGATCCATGGCCTTTTCCGCGGCCGCCGTGCTGCCCTCGCCCTTGAGGGCGCTGATCTCCAGCACCGTGCAGCCCAGAGCGGCGCTGAGCTTTTTCCCGTCGATCCGGTCGCCGTTTTTCCGCACCAGGTCCATCATGTTCACCGCTACCACCACCGGCAGCCCCAGTTCAATGAGCTGGGTGGTGAGGTAGAGGTTGCGCTCAATGTTGGTGCCGTCCACGATGTTCAAAATGGCGTCCGGCTGCTCCCCTACGAGATAGTTCCGGGCCACCACTTCCTCCAGGGTGTAGGGCGAGAGGGAGTAGATACCGGGCAGGTCCTGGATGATGACATCCTTGTGCCCTTTCAGACGGCCCTCTTTCTTTTCCACCGTGACGCCGGGCCAGTTGCCCACGTATTGATTGGAGCCGGTCAGATCATTGAACAGCGTGGTTTTGCCGCAGTTCGGGTTGCCGGCCAGTGCGATTTTCAGTTCCATCATGCGCTCCTTCCAAAATGTTAGCTAAGACTAACTTTTCGTCTGAATAAAAGCGGCCCGCTGCCGCCTGTCTTACTGCACTTCGATCATCTCGGCGTCAGCCTTGCGGACGCTGAGTTCATAGCCCCGTACATTCAGTTCCATGGGGTCGCCCAGAGGGGCCACCTTGCGCACATGGATCTCCACGCCCCGGGTGATGCCCATGTCCATGATGCGCCGCTTGACGGCGCCTTCCCCGTGGAGCTTTACCACTGTGGCGTTTTGCCCCACCTTTACATCTTTCAGTGTCTTCATTTCCGCTCCTCCTCAAATCATGATGCGGATCGCCATGGATGCGTCCAAAGCGATCCGGCTGTCCTTTACCTGCAGGATCAGATTTCCGCCCATCTTGCTGACCACCGTGATCGTCGAATCCACCACAAAGCCAAGCTCCGCCAGATGCTGGCGGACTTCATCTTTGCCGGTGATTTTTCGAATGGTGACCGTCTCGCCGATTGCGGCCATTGTCAAAGGAATCAATGCCGTCCTCCTCTCCCAGGCAAGTGCCGGGCCTGTGTGCACACAGAAGTTAGTTAAGACTACCTCTTACCGGGTGTTAGTTTATGATAACTAACTCGAGTTGTCAAGCTTTTCCTGGCAGGGAAGAGAAAGTTAGTTTGCTTTCACTAACTTTTGGGCGATTCCTCGGTTGAAATTGCGGCATTTTTGAAGGGTACAGCCGCTGCGTCAAGGACGGACAGGAGAAATTTTGAAAAACAGGGTTGACAGTACAAACGGGCTATGGTATTCTGACTTTGCGGTTAGACAAAACTAACTAAAGGCGGGCAGAACGTGCCTGCCGACTTTTTCAACATAGGTTAGTTAAAGCTAACTATTTTCGCGATCACTTGAACCGGAAAGGAAGGAATCAGACGATGAATCGACTTGCGATCGTATATTGGAGTGGTACCGGCAATACGGAGGCCATGGCGGAGGGAATCGCCGAGGGCGCCCGGGAAGCCGGTGCGGAAGTGGAGCTGATGGGACCCGGCGAGTTTTCCGCGGCCCGGTTTTCCGAATTCGGCGCGGTGGCATTCGGCTGTCCGGCCATGGGCAGCGAGGTGCTGGAAGAGTCGGAATTTGATCCCATGTTCACGGACCTGGAAGGGGCCCTGAGCGGGAAGAAGATCGCGCTGTTCGGCTCCTATGGCTGGGGTGACGGGCAGTGGATGCGGGACTGGTGTGCCCGCTGTGAGGCGGCAAACGCCAATATCTACGATGAAAACGGCCTGATGGCCCATGAAACGCCCGACGGCGAGGCCCTGGAGGCCTGTCGGGAACTGGGGCGGAAACTGGCTGCTTGGTAATGTTTCCCCGCAGTCCGTCCCCAGCGGGCGGACGTGATGATACAATCTCCTTTTTTCCTCAAAGCCCCCGCACGGTGTGCCGTGCGGGGGCAACTCCTGTTTTCAGGGCTGTCGGCGGTGGAACGGTAGGGGAAAACAGAAAAAGACGCCCATGAAGGGCGTCTTTTTCCAAGACCGCAGAAAACACGATACGGCCATCAGGCCTGATGGTGCTTGGTGACCTTTTTGTCGATGGTGAGGATCTCGCCCTCCGGCTCATAGACCACCTTGATGTAGGCGGATACCTTGGGGGCTCCGGCCCGAATGGCCACATGCTGGCACTCCTTGACGATGTCCATCAGCTGGTCATAGTCATCGCCTTCAATGGTGGTCTCAAAGGGGCCTACATAATAATGAAGGCCGGTGCTTTTGATGTAGTCGATCACCTCGTCTACGATGCGCACCAGCTCGTCGCTGTTTTCGGCGACGGGCAGCGATTGGATGGCAACACTTGCCGTCATAAAAATCCTTCCTTTCTATCATCTGCCGCGGCGGCGGCGGGAATTACAAAGCCTCGCGCCAGTCACGGATGGTCTCATCCGCCAGGGCGGTCATCTCCGCCCAGCGGCCGGCGCTGTTTTCATCATAGATGCCCACCGTGTAAAAACCGGCCTGCTTGGCGGTGCGGGCGGCGTAGATCGCGTCCTCAAAGGCGGCGGTGTCCGCCGGAGCGGACCCCAGGCGGCGGGTCGCTTCCAAAAAGACGTCCGGGCGGTCCTTTCCGCTGCCCACGGCGTCACAGCTGAGAAGAAACGCGAACTGGTCCGCCACGCCCAAGCGCTCCAGACACAGCCGGGCCAGGGGCTCCGGTGTGGCGGTGGCCACGCACAGCCGGGCGCCCCGGCTGCGGAGGGCCTGGACATATGCAGCGGCGCCGGGCTTAAGGGGAACGTCCCGGCGGTAGTGCTCATCCATGACGGCGTTCATCTCTGCTGCAATGCCCTCCGGCGTACCGGAGAGGGAGAAGCTCTCGATGAACAGCGCGGCGGACTCCGTCATGGTCATGGGCTTGATGCGTTCCAGCACCGGTTCCACGTTTTCCGTGACGCCCTTCTGAGCCAGGAACTCCCGGCCCAGCCGCTTCCAGTAACCCATGGAGTCCACCAGGGTGCCGTCCATGTCGAAGATGCAGAATTGCTTATCCATGAGAGGCCACCATGGTCTGGGCCAGCTCCAGCAGGTGCCGGGTGGCTGCGCCGGGATCGGGCTGGGCGAAGATGGCGGAGACCACCGCCACGCCGTCCACGCCGCTGCCGGCAAGCTGGGGGAGGTTGCCGGCGTTGATGCCGCCGATGGCCACTACCGGAATGTCCACGGCCTCGCAGATGGCCCGCATCTCCTCCCGGCTCAGGGACTTGGCGTCCTTTTTGGTGGAGGTGGGGAACACCGCGCCCACGCCGATGTAGTCCGCACCGGCGGCCTGGGCGGCCACGGCGGTCTCCACCGTGTTGGCGGAGATGCCCAGGATCTTATCGGGACCGATCATGGCCCGCACGTCCTTGCCCACGATGTCGCTCTGGCCCACGTGGACGCCGTCGGCGTCCAGCTCCAGGGCGATGTCGATGGCGTCATTGACCACAAAGGGAACGCGGCGCGCTGCTGCGGCGGCCTGGAGCTGCCGGGCCTCCGCCAGGAAAGCACCGTGCTCCATCTCCTTTTCCCGGATCTGGAGGAAGGTGGCGCCGTTTGCCAGCACATCCTCCACCACTTGGACCAGGGTCTGGCCATCCTTGAGCCAGGAACTGTCCGTTACCGCATAGAGCAGCATGGCCTTGCGGATCTCATCCTTGGTAAATCTCATAGCGCACTCCTTTTTCCAGTTGTTCTTCCGTCAGGTTGAAAATGGCGTCGATCAGGTCGTTGCGGAAGGTGGCGTTGCCGGTGCCGTGTTCCAGGCGCCGGGCCTCCGCGATCTCACCGGCCACGCCCATGGCCGCCATGGCGGCACAGGCCGCGGTGAAGGGATCCTCGGGCATGGCGCCGCAGAACGCGCCCATCATAGAGGTGAGCATACAGCCGCTGCCGGTGATGCGGGCCATGGTAGCGCAGCCGTTGCGCAGAATCACGGTCCGGCTGCCGTCGGTCACCACGTCCATGGGACCGGACACCGCTGCCACGGCGCCGGTCTGACGGGCGAGAAGCCGGGCGGTCTCCACTGTGCGGGAGAGGGTGTCGGCGGACACCACGTCCCCTTGTCCCACGTCCACGCCGCGGCCCACCTGCTCCCGCAGGGCCAGGGCCCGGATCTCCGAGGCGTTGCCCCGGATGGCGGCGAAGTGAACGTGCTCCAGAAGGCGGGCGCTCTCCTGCCGGCGCAGCGCCGTCCCGCCGGCGGCCACCGGGTCCAGCACCACCGGATGCCCCGCGTGATTGGCGGACTGTCCGGCAGAGATCATGGAGTCCACCTTGCCGATGGCTCCCAGATTGCACACCAGGGCGTCGGCCCCGGCGGCGCTTTCCGCTGCTTCCCGGATGTCATCGGCCATGGAGGGGGAGCCGCCGGCGGCCAGAATGATGTTGGCACAGTCGTTGACGGTGACGAAGTTGGTAATGCACTGCACCAGGGGGGCGGTGTCCCGCACCCGGCGCAAAGCTGCTGCAAATTCCATAGATTGCTCCTTTCAGCGGTTGAGCTGGGACAGCATGCGGTCCAGCATGCCGGTGCGCTTGAGGATCAGCAGCACGGCCACGCCCATGCAGCCGCCCACCACGGCGGCGGGGGTGTAGAAGGGGATGTAGTAGAAGGGGGACTGGGCGTCCAGACCGTAGAAGAGCTTCATCAGCGGGTAGGACACCATGGCGCCCACAAAGCCGGTGCCCACGACTTCACCCAGCAGAACCACCCAGAAATTGTGGAATTTCCGGTACAGAAGACCGCCCAGGATGGGCCCGAAGATGGCGCCTGCCACCGCCTGAATGGTCCGGCCGCTGAGCATCCGCAAAATGCCGCACAAAAGCGCTGCGGCAAAAGCATACCAGGGGCCGACAAACACGGCGGCCAGCACGTCCACAAAGTGCTGGAACGGGGCCATGGCGGGGAAGTAGACAAAGGTGTTGAGGACGAAGGCCAGGCAGGCGAACATGGCCGACAGGATCATTTTGCGGGTGGCGGTGCTCCGGGAACGGGTCAGCGCCGGAGCGGCGGAATCGGTGGAATGGGACATGGTTGAATCCTCCTTGTCAAATCTGATTTCAGGAGAGATCGGGCACTGTCTGCATAGAAAAACGGAATCCCCCGCAAGGGGGGATTCCGTCTGCCGCGTCTGTTTGCCGCAGGTTTCGCCGGCGCCTGCCCGGTGAAACCTGCGGAAAGATCGATCTTCGTTGCATCCCTACGTTGGCATTACCCAAATCAGGTGAGGTCGAGGGAAACACCCTCCTCTCAGCCCTCTTTCGAGAACTCCCTTGCAAGGCACAGTATAGACCCCGGGAGGAGGCTTGTCAAGCCTTTGACAGGAGGGGGCCGGAATGGGGGATTTTTCAAAAAAGTTTCACCTGCGTTTTACACGATGCTGGTGCTATCTTTTGCAATGGACCGCTACAATAGTACCAGGGTTCACCGCAGAGGGATTTGAAAAGGGGGTCTTTCCATGCTTCCCTGCCAGGCAAACTGCCCGGACCACGCGCCGGGCTGTCACAAAAGCTGTCCCCACTGGGCCGCTTATCAGGAAAAACAGAACGTCCAGCGGCAGAAAAAGAAGGATTATCTCAACTATTACAATGAGCTGTGCGCCACCATGACGCGGCAGTTTTCCGCGCTGTGTGTCCGCCGCCGACCGGTATGAGCGGCGCGGCACGGCGGAAAAACTGCCGGGGCACCGCTTATATCACGCAGAAAAGGACGCCTCGTTTTGAGGCGCCCTTTTGTTGATATGCGATCAAATCGGCCCGGAGGGAGAGGTCTCTTCCTGGGCGTGAAGCTGGTCCTGTTCTGTGATGGCGGTCAGGTTTCCGGCGAGATGCCGGTACATGGCCTCCCGGGCGGTCTCCGGGTCATGGGCGGCGATGGCATCCACGATCTGACGGTGGGTGTCGATGGTCTCCTGATAGATACGCTGGTCGTTGAGGCTGCCGAACAGCTGCACGGAGTAGGCGATCACCGGCAGCAGCTTGGGGACCACCCGGTTCTGCGTGCAGCGGGCGATGCGGACATGCAGAGCCTCATCCCGCAGCAGGTGGTTTTCTCCGGCGTGGATCAAGTCCTCGATCTCCCTGCAGAGGGCCCGCAGCTCCGCCACATCCTCCTCCGTGGCATGCTGGGCCGCAAGAGAGGCGACCCAGGGCTCCATGATCAGCCGGATGTCCAGCAGCTCGTGGGCCAGACGCAGCTGGTCCGGCATGTAGGCAAATCCCAGAGGATCGTTGACGACGCCGGTATGCCGGGCCACGAACGTCCCCCGGCCCCGGCGGATCTCCAGCACGTTCCGGGCCACCAGCAGCTTTACCGCCTCCCGCACCGTGCCGCGGCCTACATTCAGCTGCTGGGCCAGTTCAAACTCGTTGGGCAGCTTTTCCCCATGGGTCAGCTGGCGGTCAATGATCAGCTGGCGGATCTGCTCGGCCACCTGCTCCGCCAGAGGGACCTCCTTGTCTTTCACGGTTTCAAAAAGATACTCACCCATGCTTGCCGCCCATCTTTCTGTCCGCCGGAACCGGCGGTTAATTGGTAGGACATCCTACGTACGTTCTCTCTTATATAGGTATACCGGATTCCCCCGGCAGAGTCAAGAGTTTGACAAGCTCTTAACGACTCAAACGATTACGCCGCAAGGGTTTAGAGAACTGCCCAATTTTTTTCAAAACATTTGTTGAATAATATGTCTGCCCTTTTTCAGAAGGAGCAGTTATAATGGAGACATAAGACGTGCGACGTCTCGGACGGCTGCGAGGGTTGGTCCGGCGGCGTGGAAAACGGACATTTATTTTGAAAGGGGAACTTCATTATGAAAGCCATCAAGTTTGCAGAGCCCTGGAAGGTTGCCTGTGTCGACCAGGAGATGCCCACTCCCAAGGAGGGCGAGGCCCTGATCAAGATCCACTGCGCCGCCGTCTGCGGCAGCGACATCGGCGCCTTCCGCGGCACCAACGGCCTGGTCAGCTATCCCCGGGTCATCGGCCACGAGCTCAGTGGTGAGATCGTCAGCATCCCCGACGATCCCGCCCAGAATCCCAAGGGCCTGAAGGTGGGCGACCGGGTGGCCGTGGATCCCTACATCTACTGCGGTCACTGCTACGCCTGCTCCATCGGCCGCACCAACTGCTGCACCAGCCTGAAGGTGCTGGGCGTCCATGTGGACGGCGGCATGTGCGAGTATTTCTGCCACCCCGCAAACCTGCTGGTGAAGCTGCCCGAGGGCATGAGCTATGAGATGGGCTCCCTGGCCGAGCCTCTGACCATCGCCCTCCACGGCATCCACCGGGGCAGCCTGAAGGCCGGCGAGTATGTGGCCATCCTGGGCGCCGGCCCCATCGGCCTGTACGCCGGTATGGCCGCCGAGGCCTACGGCGCCCACGCCATCATCATCGACATCGTCCAGGAGCGGCTGGACTTCGCCAAGAAGATGGGCGTGGAGTACATCATCAACAGCAAGGAAGTCGACGCTGTGGAGAAGGTCCGGGAGATCACCGGCGAGGGCGCGCAGCTGGTCATGGAGTGCTCCGGCGCCAACATCCTGATCCGCCAGAGCCTGGACATGGTCTGCCACGCCGGCCGCATCACCTTCACCGGCTGGCCCAAACAGGAGACCAGCCTGCCCACCGACATGATCACCCGCAAGGAGATCGACATCCGGGGCGCCCGCACCAGCGCCGGCGAGTTTGAGGAGGCTCTGGAGCTGCTCCACAGCGGCAAGGTCAAACTGATGGACACCGTCACCAAGATCATCTCCATGGAAGAGGCCCCCGATACCATCATCGACAACGAGAAGAACCCCGGCGATTACATCAAGGTCATCGTCAAGGTCGCGGACTGATCCCCAGCCGGGGAGGGCGGCGCCCTCCCCGGCACCATGTGCTGTAAAGAGGAGAAGCAAACCATGAAAGAACTATATTGTACTGACCGGGCGGGCATCTCCCAGGAGAAAGTCGTCTCCATGTGCGAAGAGCTGCTGGCCCAGTATCCGGACGTCAAGAAGGCGCTGATCGTGCCCCCGGATTACACCCGCTGCTACAGCTACGCCGGTGAGATCACCAAGATCCTCTATCCCCGCCTGAAGGCCATGGGCGCCGAGGTGAAGGTGATGCCCGCTCTGGGCACGCACATGCCCATGAGCGACGAGGAAAAGCAGAAGTTCTTCGGCGGCGTGGTGCCCGACGAGGACATCCTGATCCACCACTGGCAGACCGATACCACCGTCCTGGGCACCATCCCCGAGGAATTCGTCAATCAGATCAGCGAGGGACTGTACTCCGCCGAGATCGAAGTGGAAGTGAACCACCTGCTGGTGGACGGCGGCTTTGACCTCATCCTGTCCGTGGGCCAGGTGGTGCCCCACGAGGTGGTGGGCATGGCCAACTACTCCAAGAACCTGTTCGTGGGTCTGGGCGGCCGCGCCATGATCAACAAGAGCCACATGCTCTCCGCCATCTGCGGCCTGGAAAAGGCCCTGGGGACCCGGGACTGCCCTGCCCGGGTGCTCTATGACTATGCCCAGCAGCACTTCATCGACGGCAAGCTGCCGGTGGTGTTCCTGCAGACCGTCACCACCCGGGACGGCGAGGAGCTCCACCTCAACGGACTCTATATCGGCGACAGCCGCGTGCCCTTTGAGAAGGCCTGTGAGCTGGCTCAGGAGCTGAACATCGTCCATGTGGAGCGCCGGGCCAAGAAGGTGGTCACCTATCTGGACCCCGAGGAGCTCAAGACCACCTGGGTGGGCAACAAGGGCGTTTACCGCACCCGCATGATCGTGGCGGACGGCGGCGACCTCATCATCCTGGCGCCGGGCGTCCGGGCCTTCGGCGAGAATGAGGAAATGGACGCCATGACCCGCAAGTTCGGCTACAAGGGCCGGGACTACGTGCTGGACCTCTTCAACAAGGGCGCCTTCGGCGATGACAAGATCATGAGCGCCGCTCACCTGATCCAGGGCAGCAGCGACGGCCGCTTTACCATCACCTACTGCACCAAGCCGGAGCTGATGAGCAAAGAGGAGATCGAGAGCGTGGGCTACCAGTGGGCCGACTACAACGAGGTCAGCAAGCGCTATGATCCCCACACCCTCAAGGAGGGCTGGAACACGCTGCCTGACGGCGAGGAGATCTACTTCATCGGCACGCCGGCCCTGGGCCTGTGGAAGTGCGACGACTGACAGCGAGGAACTGAAAAACGGGCGGAGACCCGACTGCATCCGGCGGCTGCTCTGCGGCCGCCGGACCATTCTGACGGAGGTTTGAACGTATGAAACTCAACCGTGCTTCCCTGGCGGACAAGGCCGGATGGGCTGCGGCCCATGTGGAGCTGCCCCAGTACGATGTGGCCGCCGTGGCCGAGGCCACGAAAAAGGCACCCACCTGGGTCCACTTCGGCACCGGCAACATCTTCCGCGCCTATATTGCCGCTCTGGCCCAGCGGATGCTCAACGAGGGCCTGACCGACAAGGGACTGCTGATGGCCAACACCAACGATCCCGCCATTCTGGACATCGCCTACACCCCCTTCGACAACCTCTGCATCGCCGTGACCCTCAACCCCGACGCCACCACCAGCCGGGAGATCATCGGCAGCATCGCCGAGGGCATCAAGGCCGACAGCTCCGACGAGGCGGCCATGGCCCGCTTCCGGGAGATCTTCTCCGATCCGGGTCTGCAGATGCTCTCCTTCACCATCACCGAGAAGGGCTACAAGCTCTACAATCCCGATGGGACGCTGCTGCCCGCCGTGGAGGCTGACATGAAGGAGGGCCCCCACAACACGAAAAACGCCATGGCCACCCTCACCAAGTTCCTTTACTGGCGCTATCAGGCCGGCGGCTTCCCCCTGGCCGTGTGCAGCTTTGACAACTGCAGCCACAACGGCCAGACCTTCCACAACAGTGTGGCGGAGATCGCCGAAGTCTGGTGCAGAAACGGTCTGGTGGAGCAGGGCTTTGTGAACTGGCTGAACGATGAGAGCAAGGTCAGCTTCCCCTGGAGCATGATCGACAAGATCGTGCCCCGCCCCTCCAAGGTGGTGGAGGAGAGCCTCACCGCCGACGGCATCGAGGGGATGGAGGCCATCGTGACGAAAAAGGGCGGCTACACCGCGGCCTTCGTCAACGCCGAGCGGCCCCAGTACCTGGTGATCGAGGACAAGTTCCCCAACGGCCGTCCCCCGCTGGACAAAGTGGGCGTCATCTTCTGCGACCGGGAGACCGTCAACAAGACCGAGCGGATGAAGGTCACCACCTGCCTCAACCCCCTGCACACCGCTATGAGCGTCAACGGCTGCATGCTGGGCTACACCAAGATCGCCGACGAGATGAAGGACCCGGACATCGTGGCGCTGGTCAAGCGCCTGGGCTATGTGGAGGGCCTGCCGGTGGTCACCGACCCGGGCATCGTCAAGCCCAAGGACTTCCTGGATGAAGTGGTGGAGCAGCGGCTCCCCAACGTCTTTATGCCCGACGATCCCCGCCGGATCGCCACGGACACCTCCCAGAAGGTGGGGGTCCGCTTCGGCGAGACCATCAAGAGCTACATCGCCGAGGGCCGGGACCTGAGCACCCTGGTCAGTGTGCCCCTGGCCCTGGCGGGTTGGATGCGCTACCTGCTGGGCGTCAATGACGCAGGCGAGGAGATGGAGGTCAGCGACGATCCCCTGAAGGAGACGCTCCAGGCCCAGCTCCAGGGCATCGTCTGGAACGACCCCGCCAGCTACCATGGCCAGCTGCGGCCCATTCTGGCCAATGCCAGCATCTTCGGCGTGGACCTGACCACCACGCCCCTGGCCGACAAGATCGAGCAGATCTTCGTGGAGGAACTGGCTGGTCCCGGCGCCGTCCGGGCCACTCTGCGCAAGTATTTGGCAGAGTAACGAACCCTCTCGTCTCCAATCAAAAAGCCCCGCCGTCAGGCGGGGCTTTTTTGCGTGGCGGCGCACTTGTGCGCGGTTCATCTCGATCGTTGACGGCATTGACTGGAGCCGCTGTCTTCCCGATACATCCGGATCTATTTATCATTCTTTTTGCGAACTGCAAGTGTGACCGCTTCAAATTCCAATAAAGGTTTATCGGGGGCGGGCATCTCTTTCGGTTTTTCTATGCCCGTCACATCATAATATTCATCACTGTACTGTATCTTACTGTCATCAAAGTTCTCTTGAATGGATTTCACATATTCATATGGATCGTTCATCGGGGCTAATCCGAATTCCTGCTGAAGCATCTTCACAGCCGCTTTCTGTTCGCCAGTAAGAATCTTCTTTTCCTTCGCCACATGCTTGTTGAACCGTTCCCGCGTCATCCATACAATTTGCTCCACCGGATTGACAGTGCCGCAAGCCAAGATTAAGCGGATAAAATCCTCAAAATCAGCCGCCAGCGGATATACATTCTGGTCTGCACAACTCTCGGGGTTGCAAGCAAATACCATCTCTCCATACTCGGGCAAAAAGCAATATAAGATGCATCCCTCAAATCCGATCGGCTCTGCATTGACAGGATAGCAGTAGTATGGCTGCGTAATGTCCCCCGGCTCCAAACACAAAAGGCCTTTATCTATGGGGAGCGCCATAAACTTTTCATAAGTTGTTCGCATTGAGATGCCTCCAAAAATCCTTCTTGGGATTCTATGATTGGAAAATAGCATATCACAGGGCGTCCTGTTCAGGTTATTCCCACTCGCCGGGTTAAATCCATTTCTAAACTTTTTTGTATAGAGGATCTGATCAAACGCGGTTTTATTTGATGCAGATCATCCTTAAATTCTCCAATACTATTATTTTTAATAGTACTTCTATTTTAATATGGTACTTGTAATTTTTTATTATAAAACCTAAAATTAAAATTGTAAACCGTAAAGGGAGACATGTTTATGAATGTGATTATATTTGGGGCGACTGGAGGAATTGGGAAGTGGGCTGTTAAGCATGCATTGCAAAGTGGCCATCATGTCACGGCCTATGTGCGCAACGCACAAAAGATAACAGAAACGAATCAAAATTTGACGGTCATTCAGGGGAATATTTGCGACCAGCAGGAAATGACAACGGCACTATCCGGACAAGATGCCGCGGTTTGGTGTGTCGGAATCCCTATGAAGAAAAGCTATCAGAAGATGGAGTCCTTAGAGGGACACAAGACTTTGATAAAGGCCATGGAAGCAAATCAAGTGAAACGATTGGTTGATTGGGGAACACCAAGCGTACATTTCGAACAGGATAAAAAATCATTGATCACGGTGGTTCCGGGAATCATGGCGGGGCTTCTTTTTCCCCAAGCGAAAAAAGAGATGCTGGCAATTGCTAAAGTCCTTCGGGAATCCAACTTGGACTGGACATTGGTGCGTTTTACGGCACCGAAAAACACGTGTTACACAGGAAATGTAAAAGTTGGCTTCGGCGATACAAAAATGAACGTTTCCATTTCACGCGAAGACATCGGTGCATTTATGATAAAAATGCTGGATTCGGATACGTATATTCACTCCATGCCCATTATAGGGAGCTGATCATCATTTTGATCACTATGGCACGATGATAATTTTGCAACTTTGATAAGACGATTTTTTATCAAAGCCACGGAAATACATCCATTCTTGAGAATCGTAAGAATTATATCGGCAGGCTTCAAATAGCAAAAAGAGAGCTGACTGACGAATCAAAATCAGTTAGCTCTCTTTTTGTAAATCATGAAAAATGCTGCCAAATCGTTGCCGCGAAGGGACTTATTCCCTCCAAAACCCAGTCATATCAGGCTTTTCCGGGCTTCTGAACTTATTCCCACTCGTTGCAGGGACTCATAACTTAACGAATTTTGCTTAGGAATTATTTACTCCTGTTCTTCTGAGAATTTTGATTCTCCATATTATCGTAGCTGTACGATGGATGCTTATCAAAATCTTATCAGCAGTGATAAACGCTATAACGAGCGTAAAGTAATTATTGCAGATGGTTCTCGCTCCAGCATGAGTATATTACAACATAACGTCACGTTTTTGCAAAGTTTGTTATTCGGAGTCTAAGAGTTTTATCCTCAAAATGCATGTATTTCTGCTTGAACTTTTGATACATTATTTAAGTAATCTCTTGCGCATCCTATTAGTTCCTTTTATCTCTTAATAAGTTTGCTGTGATCAAACATAGATTTTTGTCAGAAAACTAAAGGGATTCCTTATTGTTCGATTCATCCCCATGCCATTTTTCTAGAACCGCTTCTACTTCTCGGATCAACTGCTCCTTGTTCGGCATATACAGCACATACCGGGAAGCAAAAATGTTATTGGAAAGTCCCCCTAATGCATACTCAGCGGCAACGCCATCCTTATCTGTACATAGGATGATACCGATGGGCGGGTTGTCATCTGGATCATTCACCTCGGCAGCATAGTAGTTCAGATACATGTTGATCTGCCCTGCGGCCTCCGGTGTCAGTTTAGTGGTTTTTAGCTCGATCAGCACATAGGCCCGGAGAATCTTGTTGTAAAATACCATGTCCACATAATAATGGGTATTGTTTATCGTTACCCGCTGCTGCGTTCCGACAAACATGAAGCCACGACCAAGCTCCAACAGGAACTTTTCGATCTGCTGCACTAATGCCTGTTCCAAATCACTTTCCATGACAGGCCTATTTTCCGGCAAGCCCAAGAATTCAAACACATAAGGATCACGGATAATATCCTCAGGCTGAGCAATCTCATTGCCATGCAACGCAAGTGCTAGCACCTGTTCTTTGTTGGCATCTCCACGAGAGAGCAGCAAACGTTCAAAGAGGGAACTGTCAATTTGTCTTTTCAGTTCCCGGACAGACCAGCCAGAATTAACCGCTTCTTTCTCATAAAAGCTACGCTTGTCTGGATCCGAGATTGACAATAACTCGCAATAATGCGACCAACTCAATTTTCCAGACACTGTCTGGATTTTACCATAGGACTGATAAAACAGTCGCATATTGTAGAGGTTCGCTCTCGAAAAACCCTTACCAAACTCCTTGGTTAGTTCTTTAGAAAGCTCTTTCAAGGTCTGCTTGCCGTAATCTGCTCGCTCTGGCATACTCTGCTCATACTCGCAGATAATGCGGCCGATGTTCCAGTAGGTGTGCAGCAGTTCGTTGTTCACCTGCCGAGCCACATTGCTACGAGCGGTGTCCAAAATCGACCTAATTTCTTTAACAACGGGTACTATCGTCGCTTTTTCTGTTAAGTTAGTATTTTCCATATTGCACCGCCTCTGTAATTATATGTAGCCCATTTCCTGGCAATGGTCGGATATGGCTTTCTTAAAATCTTTCAATTTTGTCTGATACCCTCTATGCTCGGTAATCAGACTACTGACACTCATTTCATTACACACGAGAAGTTCGTTCACAGAAAGCTTAAAGGACTGTATCATTTGCTCAGCAATGACATCTTTGGGATTATCATATCCATCATATTCGCCACAACAAAAGCTCAGTAACACTTCTTTGCACCACTTGCGTATTAGCTTGTCCATGCAACTATGAATACACGATATGGATGTAAAGACGCTGCTTGCTTTGGCATCGAATCCTTCTTCTGTCAAGATTTCAAACTTGCCAGATGCATGTGCCATCTCATTTCTCGTATCAACCAACTCGCCAACAGCAGAAATCTGAGAGCGATCCAATCCGATAATTTTGAACAGCCTTGCAATGTCTTTTTCTGGAATCAAGCTATATGCAAATATTGAATCTGCATCTTCGATTTTTAAGTCTCTTTCCCGCCCATTGTACGGTCGGGCAAATACGATAGCGTCCTTGTAGCGTTCTGGCTCAATTTGTCCTATTTTCCACGCCGTACAGTAAATGTAGGTCATATAAAGGAGATGGAGCCCAAAGTATGCAAACTGGTATTGTCCATATTTATAGTTTACTGCAATGAGATTGGTAATGTTCTGGATGTAGTTGTTTACATCCTCTTCATCGGCAGGATCAATAGGAAGATAGTTCAATGTTTCTTGTAGATATGGTACCTCTGTATAATCAACTACATCAGACACTTTACTCACCCCAGACTTCCTTTATACGAGTTTCAATTTTTGCGGTGAAAACTTTTATGAGCTGCTTAGATGGCTCAATTAGAGATTGCTCATAACTTATCTGGTCAAGTATTTTCTTCTGTTCCTCAAGAGGTGGAACGGGAATGCGATACTGTTTGACATAGTTAATGTCAACACGCTGTTGGCCAGCAGTGCCAGTCATAAATGCCCTTCCACCCTCTATAAACTCAGGCGTGTTAATATGATAGAAAATCCACTCAGGGTACACAAGAGAAGTGTTAGCTCGAATTACGATATACTCAGTTGAGCCGAAGCCGATACCATTTGTCAGATTCCGGGCAATTCCAGCTTTACCGTTTTCAAAGCAAGGAGTAATCTTTGCGAGAAGAATATCATTATCTTTGAAATAGGTAAATCCGGAAAGAACTTCGGAGAGCTTCCGATTTTCTTTCGGTGTAAAAGAGGCGTCGAAAGTATTAATATCGGCCATGGGAACGAACGAAACCTCAGTATCTTCTGGCAAATCTTTCACTTCATCTTTTGAAGGCTTAAATGTTGCTATTTCTGCTAACATTTTGTAAGTATCTGTCTGACAGATGATCTGAGGAGTGTAGTTTGACACAACAGCTCGAGCTCCTGTAATGATGTGCTGGTATCCCTCAAGTTCTTCAACCATCTTCTGTTGAATAGTTACAGGAATTTTGTGTATTGGGAGCTGTAACAAGTATTTAGCATCTACACGAGGAAGCTGCCCTCCACTGACTCCATTTAGAACCATTTC
>ERZ827037.2003-NODE-2003-length-18955-cov-8.430106_pt1 | contig 18955 bp, 15 predicted proteins | sample MGYA00519924_ERZ827037 | MGnify/ENA primary metagenome ERZ827037 (study PRJEB31778, sample SAMEA3449250) | human gut metagenome | biome: human gut; feature: human-associated habitat; material: faeces | place: United Kingdom | collected 2010/2012 ...
GAAACTGTGCAAAACATCAGAGAGCTCTTACAGTAGCAATCAAGAGAGCAAGACATATCGCTTTAATGCCATACGTTCAGGATTAATCGGATATGATCAGAACAGGATTTCCATTTTGGAAGTCCTGTTTTTTTACTGTTTTTCTGTCTGGCAGACGATTGAAAAAGGAGTCATTTGGGGTTAGAATAAGAAAGAGAAAGTTTTGAAATCTAAAAAAGAATTGGAGAATCAATTATGAAAAAACCAGTTTTAGTAATTATGGCAGCAGGAATGGGAAGCCGTTATGGCGGACTTAAACAGATCGATCCAGTTGATAAAGAGGGCCACATCATTATGGATTTTTCCCTGTTTGATGCAAAAAGAGCCGGATTTGAGAAGGTTATTTTTATTATAAAGAAAGAAAATGAAGACAGTTTCAGAGAAGCAGTAGGAAACCGTATGGCAAAATATATGGAGGTTTCTTATGTATTTCAGGATATCAACAACATTCCGGAAGGTTTTGATGTTCCGGAAGGCAGAGTGAAACCGTGGGGAACCGGACATGCAGTCCTCAGCTGCATTGATGAGATCGACGGGTCATTTGCTGTTATCAATGCAGATGATTATTATGGAAGACATGCGTTTGAAGCAATTTATAATTATCTGTCTGAGCATGAGGATGATGATAAGTATCGTTATGCGATGGTTGGATATCTTCTGAAGAATACAGTAACAGACAATGGTCATGTGGCAAGAGGAATCTGTACGACCAATGAAGAGGGGGAACTGGTAAATATTACCGAAAGAACCCGCATTGAGAAGCGTGACGGTAAGATTGCATTTACTGAAAATGATGGAGAAACCTGGGAAAATTTACCAGAGGATACACTGGTTTCCATGAATATGTGGGGATTTACGAGAAGCATACTGGACGAGCTGAAAGCAGAATTTCCACAGTTCCTGAAGAAAGGACTTACTGAAAATCCGATGAAGTGTGAATATTTCCTGCCGGCAGTCGTAAGCAATCTTCTGGAGGCAGACCGCGCAACAGCAGCGGTTCTTCCGTCGGCAGATAAATGGTACGGCGTAACTTATAAAGAAGACAAACCGGTTGTCGTAGAAGCGATCCGCAATCTGAAAAAAGAAGGTCTTTATCCGGAAAATCTCTGGGAAGAGTAGAAATTTGTTAAAATTTAGTAAATAGTTCATTTGATTTACTAAAAAATACAAATAATTTAGTAAAAACACTTCCATATAGGCAGAATGTGTGCTATAGTGTGTAAAGAAAAGTAAATGATTCTAATTTCAGGAGGAAAAAATCATGGCAATTTTAGTAACAGGCGGAGCCGGATTTATCGGCAGTCACACATGTGTAGAGATGCTGAATGCAGGATATGAAGTTATTGTAGTAGATAATCTTTGCAATGCTTCTGAAGAAGCAATCAGACGTGTAGAGAAGATCACCGGTAAGAACGTTACATTTTATAAAGCAGATATCAGAGATAAAGAAGCACTGGATCAGATTTTTGACAAAGAAAGTGTAGAATGTGTCATTCATTTCGCAGGACTTAAAGCAGTCGGAGAATCTGTTGCAAAGCCACTTGAATATTATCAGAACAATATTGCAGGTACACTTACACTTTGTGATGTTATGCGTAACCATAATGTGAAGAACATCATCTTCAGTTCTTCAGCAACGGTATATGGTGATCCGGCATTTATCCCGATTACAGAAGAATGCCCGAAGGGAACCTGTACGAATCCTTATGGATGGACAAAATGGATGCTTGAGCAGATCCTGACAGACCTGCATAAGGCAGATCCGGAGTGGAATGTTGTTCTTCTTCGTTACTTCAACCCGATCGGCGCACATGAGAGCGGACTGATGGGAGAAGATCCGAAGGGTATCCCGAACAACCTGCTTCCATATATTGCACAGGTTGCGATCGGTAAGTTGGAATGCCTGGGGGTATTTGGTGATGATTATGATACACCGGACGGAACAGGTGTGAGAGACTACATCCATGTAGTTGACCTTGCAATTGGACACGTAAAGGCGCTGAAGAAGATCCAGGAAAAATCAGGCGTAAGCATTTACAATCTTGGAACCGGAGTAGGATATTCAGTACTGGATGTATTGCATGCATTTGAAAAAGCATGTGGAAAAGAGATCCCTTACCAGATCAAGCCAAGAAGAGCCGGAGATATCGCAACATGCTACTGTAATGCAGAAAAAGCAAAGAACGAGCTCGGATGGGTTGCAGAACGCGGAATCGACAAGATGTGTGAGGATTCATGGAGATGGCAGACAATGAATCCGAATGGATACGAAGCTTAAAAAAAGAAAGAAAAATGTGTCAGGGTGAACGTTGCCCTGGCACATTTTTTAGTTCCCTAATATCCGGAAAGGTGATATAATACAAATATCTATAGGTTTTAAGAGGGCTGAAAGATGAAAAAGGATATAAAGTTAAAGGGACAACTGAAATTGTATATGCAATGGCCGGGAATTATGATTCTTTTCCTTATCCTGATGAATATCTGGATCTTCAGGATGGATCGAAAGGCCGGGCTGCTTATGAGTGCGTTTGTGCTGGTTTATGCAGTCGTCATTGGCATTATGTATTTTTACAACAAGTCTCTGATTCTGGCAGACATGGTAGAGTTTGCAGCGCAGTACGGAATTGTCCAGAATACACTTCTGAAGGAACTTTCGATTCCGTATGCGATTTTACTGGATGATGGAAAAATCATCTGGACGAACACACAGTTCCGGGAAGTCCTTGGGACGACTATCCGGAAGGATACCTATCTGAGTAAATATATTCCGGAGCTAAACCGGGGCGTATTTCCAAAGGAAGACAATGAATCGGTAAGCCTGGAATTCAATTATCTTGACAGAGATTATCAGGCTGAGATCCAGTGCGTATCGGTCGAAGGTTTCAGTGAGACAGAGCAGCTTCTGGAGATACCGGAGGAAAAGGAATATTTTATTGCGATACATCTTCAGGATGTGACAGAGCTGAACCGGTATATCCGGGCGAATGAAGAGCAGCGGCTGGTGGCCGGACTGGTTTACATTGATAACTATGAAGAGGTCATGGAAAGTGTCGAGGAAGTAAGGCAGTCTCTTCTGGTGGCATTGATCGACCGTAAGATCAACCAGTATATTGCGGATTTTTCCGGTATTGTGAAGAAGCTTGAGAAAGACAAATATTTTGTTGTAATTAAAAAAGAAAGCTTCAATCGAATGGAAAAAGACCGTTTTTCTTTACTTGATGAGGTAAAAGGAGTCAGTATCGGCAATCAGATTCCGGTTACACTAAGTATTGGGCTTGGACTCAGTACAGATACCTATGCTGCAGGATATAATTATGCCCGTATAGCAATCGATCTTGCACTTGCAAGAGGCGGAGATCAGGTAGTTGTGAAGAATAACAAAGGAATCAGCTATTATGGCGGAAAGCGTGAGCAGACTGCTAAGAATACCCGGGTAAAAGCAAGAGTAAAAGCAGAAGCACTCCGGGAGTTTATCACCGGAAAAGAGCGTGTGATCGTAATGGGACATAAGATGGCAGATGTGGATTCATTTGGTGCGGCAATCGGTATTTACCGGGCAGCAAGTGCGATGGAAAAGAAAGTCAATATTGTCCTGAACGATATTTCTGTGACACTCAGACCGCTTTATGAAGCATTTACTGATGATCCGAAGTATCCGGATGATTTGTTTGTGACTTCCCATGAGGCGGAGGAACTGGCAGATGACAATACAATGGTAGTTGTTGTTGACACCAATAAGCCAAAGATGACAGAATGTGAACGCCTGCTTCGTCTGACGAAGACGATTGCAGTTCTGGATCACCACAGACAGAGCGATGAAGTGATTGAGAATGCGGTTCTGTCGTATATTGAGCCATATGCTTCCTCGGCGTGTGAGATGGTAGCAGAGGTTCTTCAGTATATCGGCGATGATCTGCGTTTGAATTCCATGGAAGCGAACAGTATGTATGCAGGTATTCTGGTTGATACCAACAATTTCATGTCCAGAACAGGAGTCCGGACCTTTGAAGCAGCTGCGTACCTGAGAAGATGTGGCGCAGATGTTACTTATGTAAGAAAACTCCTCCGTGATGATATGGCATCTTACCGGGCAAAAGCTGCAGTAATCAGCAGTGCTGAGGTATATCGGGATGTATTTGCGATCGCGCGAGGCGAACATCTGGGAATTGAAAGTCCCACTATTATCGGAGCACAGGCGTCAAATGAGCTTCTCAATATTGAGGAGATCAAGGCTTCTTTTGTACTGACTGAATATAATGGTAAGATTTACATCAGTGCACGTTCCATTGATGAGATCAATGTACAGATCATTATGGAGCGGCTCGGTGGAGGCGGTCATATCAACACTGCCGGTGCCCAGTTTCCATATTCCGATATGGAAAGAGCGATTGAAACTCTGAAAAAGACAATCGATATTATGATAGAAGAAGGAGATATTTAAGATGAAAGTTATTTTATTGGAAGATGTAAAATCCCTTGGAAAAAAAGGCGAGGTTGTAAATGTAAGTGACGGATATGCAAGAAACTTCATTTTCAAAAAAAACCTTGGACTGGAAGCAAATGGAAAGAATTTAAATGACTTAAAGCTTCAGAAACAGAATGAAGAAAAGGTTGCACAGGAGCATCTGGAAGCAGCGCAGGAGCTTGCAAAGAAATTAGAGGCAGCAAAAGTAGAACTCAAGATCAAGACCGGGGAAGGCGGAAGAACATTCGGTTCTGTGTCTTCGAAGGAAATTGCAATTGCAGTAAAAGAACAGCTTGGATATGATCTTGATAAGAAAAAGATCCAGATCAAAGAAGCGATCCGTACACCTGGAATGCATCTTGTACCGGTCAAACTTCACCAGAAAGTGACTGCTGAATTAAAAGTGCACGTTGGGGAAGCTTAGGAGGATCTGAGACATGGATGAAGCACTCATTAAGAGAGTACCGCCACACAGCATAGAGGCAGAGCAGTCTGTTGTTGGAGCGATACTGATGGACCGGGATGCGATTACAGTAGCTGCCGAGATCATTTGTGGAGACGACTTTTATCAAAAGGCATATGGTGTAATTTTCGATTCAGTGATAGAACTTTTTAATGAGGGAAAACCCGTTGACCTGATTACACTGCAGAACCGTCTGCGTGAAAAAGCTGTTCCGGAAGAGATCAGTAGTCTTGAATTTGTCCGGGATCTGGTAACAGCAGTTCCAACCTCGGCAAATGTAAAGTATTATGCTGAGATCGTCTCTGAAAAAGCAACGTTGAGGCGTCTGATCAAGATGAATGAAGCGATTGCGGATGAATGTTATCAGGGGCAGGAGCCGCTGGAGGCGATCCTTGAAAGGACAGAGAAGCAGGTTTTTGAGCTGGTGCAGAACCGCGGAGGAAATGGTGAATACGTGCCGATCAAGCAGGTAGTGTTAAATGCCCTTGAGAAAATTGAGAAAGCATCTAAGAGTAAGGGAACTGTTACAGGAATTCCGACAGGATTTATTGACCTGGATTACAAGACATCCGGTCTGCAGCCCTCCGATCTGATCCTGGTCGCAGCCCGTCCTTCTATGGGTAAGACGGCGTTTGTACTGAACATTGCACAGCATGTGGCGTTTAAACAGAACCGTACAGTTGCCATATTCAGTCTGGAAATGTCAAAGGAACAGCTGGTAAACCGTCTGTTCTCGCTGGAATCCTATGTAGATGCACAGCTTTTAAGAACCGGTAATCTGAAGGATTCTGACTGGGAAAAGCTGATCGAAGGTGCCGGAACAATTGGAAGATCGAACCTGATCATTGATGATACACCGGGTATTTCGATTTCGGAAATGCGTTCCAAATGCAGAAAATATAAAATGGAACATAATCTTGATCTGATCATCATCGACTACCTGCAGTTGATGAGCGGAAGTGTTGGTGGACGTAATGAGTCCCGTCAACAGGAAATTTCCGATATTTCCCGTTCCTTAAAAGCGCTTGCCCGAGAATTAAGTGTGCCGGTCATTGCACTGTCACAGCTGAGCCGTGCGGTTGAGCAGAGACCAGATCACAGACCGATGCTTTCTGATCTGCGTGAGTCCGGAGCAATCGAGCAGGATGCCGACGTGGTTATGTTCATTTATCGAGATGATTATTATAATAAGGATACGGAGCATGTCAATGAGGCAGAGATCATTATTGCCAAACAGAGAAACGGTCCGATTGGAACCGTAACGCTTACATGGCTTCCGCAGTACACGAAATTTGCCAATTCAGAACGAAAAGTTGTGGATGGGGAATGAGAAATTATGAAATGAAAAAGACAGGGAACAGAATCAAAACTGTTCGCTGTCTTTTGACTTTTATGTGGTTTCGCCAAATAATTTCCGCAGGTAATGTCTGGCGGCAGATTTTGAAGCTTCTTTCCGGAGCGCCTGCTGCTGACGAAGTAAATGATCAAGCTTCCGGTAACGGTCTTCTTCCAGGCGTTCTTTTGCCTGTAAAAGAAAATCCATTTCCTTTGTTACTTTTTCAGATACGGATTTGCCGAGAGAACCCTCCAGGATCTGGTTGTTTTCCAAAAGAATTTTTCGGAGAGACTCTTCGAGCAGAGGCTGATAAACAGAAAGAGAAAGGTTGTCTGCTGTATAAACAGAAAGAGCCGGATCCTGGGGGTCAGCAACTTCGTTTATCGAAGTGGCAGCCTTTGGTGCATCCGATTTTCTGGCCTTCAGAAGTGCTTTTGTGCGAAGCATGTCCGGAAGGAGCTGTTTGATCTCCTTCAGGAGTAGTCCCTGTTCTTTGAGTTCTTTGATACAGCTAAAAAGCTGTATATCTTCTTCCGTATAGTGCCGATGTCCCATCTCAGTGCGTCCGATTGGAAGATCAAGCTCTTCCTCCCAGTAGCGAAGAACATGTGATTCTACGCCAACGTGTTTGGCAGCTTCTGAGATCATGTAATGAACGTCGCCCATACGATAACCCCCTTATTAAAATAAGTATGTGATATAGATTGAGTACAAGTCTATTGTAGCATAAGAAGAAGAGATGGAAAGAAAAATCGTTCGACAAATGTTGCAGAGGGAAGAATGTCAGATAGGATGATGCTTACTGGATCTGTATTTGGTTCAGACGTATACATAAAAAGAGACGATCTTCAGATGAAAACCGTCTCTTTCTTACTGTCTTATTCAATCTACGTGTTCTGATTACTCAGCGCTGATTGCTCCTGTAGGACATGCTGATTCGCAAGCGCCACAGTCAACACATGCAGAAGCATCGATCTGCATATGATCTGCACCCATAGAGATTGCTCCTACTGGACATTCGCTTTCGCAAGCTCCGCAGCTTACACATTCGTCTGAAATTACGTGTGCCATGATATGTATCCTCCTTATTATTATGAAAAAGTTAAAATCAATATGCCTTTCGCATAACTTTATTCTAATACAGAACTTGAAAATATACAAGAGGAATTTATGCTTAAAAATAGATACAATCGAGTTAGAAATGTCAAACTAATAGCGCGAAATGGGCATTTCTTTGGTTAGAAATATAAAACCAAAAGGTTAGTAATATAAAACTTACAAATGAAAACAAAAAGAATTTATGAAATCTTAAGAAATTTTTCTACCTTTCCCGGGCGATTTGGTGTATAGTGGGTACTGTACCATTTTATAACCAATAATGAAACTGATTTTAAGATAGAGAAAGTGGAGTGGATTTATGAAAAAACGGTGGAGTATACTTTCGGCTGTACTTTGTGTGGCACTTTTGACTGGTGGATGTGGAACTGGAAGCAAGAATGATGCAGGTACAGGAAAAGAGCAGACATTCAGCCATGAGACAAGGGAAGAGAATGAGCATCAGAGTAACCTGGATGTTTTACAGCCATCTGCATATGGCAATGTGCAGGGACTGAATCTGGAGAAAGGAAGCTCGATTTCTATTATAGGAAGAGGAAGTTCTTCCGCATACTGGAAAGCTGTTCAGGAAGGTGCAAAGCAGGCGGTAGCGGATATTAATACAAACCTGGGATATAAAGGGAATGATAAAGTAAAGCTTGTTTATTCTGCGCCGGAGACAGAGAATGATGTAGATGATCAGGTAAACATTCTGGATGAGGAGCTTGCACGCTATCCGGTTGCAGTCGGGATCGCAGCAGTTGATTCAGGGGCATGTGAGGTTCAGTTTGATCTTGCTGCAGAGAATGGAATCCCGATCGTAGCATTTGATTCCGGGACCGATTATCAGAATATTGTCTCCATGATCGATACAGATAATACAACCGCAGCCGCAACAGCAGCAAGTAAGCTTTGCAACAGTATCGGTGAGAGTGGTCAGATCCTTGTAATCGCACATGACTCCAAGTCTACTTCTTCTGAAGAAAGAGAGCAGGGATTTGTACAGGAAGTGGAAAAGAATGATCCGAATGTAACGGTTGCAGAGATCTGGCATCTGGATGATCTGGATGCGATCTCGAAAGAGATCAATGCAGATTCATCTGAAAAGAATTCCCAGGAGACTGCAGATAATGTGCAAAAAGCCGAGGAAGAGAACGCAGATAGCCGGGATACCCAGACGGCACAGCAGGATGCAATCAAGTATCTTCTTGAAAAGTATCCGGATGTAAAAGGAATTTTTGCAACCAATGAAACAGTAGCAGACCTTGTGGTGAATGTTCTGGACTCTATGGATAAAACAACAGGGGAAGACCGAATCAAGGTAGTGAGCTTTGACGGCGGGGAGGATCAGATGAAGCTTCTGGAAGATGGGAAGATTGATGGACTGATCGTTCAGAACCCATACGGAATCGGCTATGCAACGGTTGTTGCCTGCGCAAGAGCAGTGCTTGGTCAGGGAAATGAAGCAATGGTAAGTACCGGATATACCTGGGTTACAAAAGATAATATGAATAAAGATTCGATTAAGAAGATGCTTTATTAGTAAGAAGAAATGTCTGAAATCTGTGGGAAATGGGTTTCAGACATTTTTATATAAAAACGGTTGTGAGTGACATATTATTTATGCCGTCTACAACCGTTTCTTTTTGCTATTTTTTCGTCAGTGGAAGGGAGAAGATAAATTCTGTTCCAACTCCCTCGGTACTGATCACATTGATATTTTCATTGTGTGCCTGAATAATTTCTTTTACGATCGAAAGTCCAAGTCCGGTTCCTTTTTTGTCTTTTCCGCGGGAGAGATCACTTTTGTAAAAACGTTCCCATATTTTGTTGATACTTGATTTCGGAATGCCAATTCCATAATCTTTGACGGAAGTATATACTTTGTCACCGCGCGGTGTGGTTTCAATCGTGATCGTAGACTCCGGATTGCTGAATTTGATCGCGTTGTCCAGCAGATTGTATAGAACCTGTTGGATTTTGTGCCGGTCAGCATGTACATACAGGGTACGAGTTGCCAGAAGAAGTTCGATAGAAATTTTTTTGGCAGTGCAGGTACCTTCGAAAGAAGCTGCTGTGTTACGGATCACTTCGTGAATATCAAAATCTGTTTTATTAAGAAGAAGATCCTTCGTATCAAATTCATTCAATGTCAGCAGATCGCGTGTAAGGTCAGTAAGACGTTCTGTTTCAAATAAGATGATATTTAAGTATTTGCCCTGCATTTCAGGTGGAATCGTGCCATCCGCCATGGCTTCAACATAGCCCTTGATGGAAGTCAGAGGAGAACGGAAATCATGGGATACATTTGCCACAAATTTCTTCTGGTAATCCTCCATATCTTTCAGTTGGGAAGACATGTAGTTGAGAGATGCGGAAAGATATCCTATCTCATCCTGCGTATTAACCGGGATGACAACATCCAGATTGCCGGAAGCATACTGCTTTGCTGCATTCGTAATCTTGACGAGCGGGCGGTAGATCAGAAAATGTACACCCAGCAAAATAATGAATGAGAGCACATAAATGATCAGAATCACGATATACGTGTTACGCATCAGAACAGAATGTGCGTCTGTGATCTGCGAGTAAGGCTTATGTACAAGTAGATATCCGTGGGTTGAAAAATTCTCTGTGACCGGAGCAATCACGGTGATCATTTCTGAGTTGAAGTACCCGTGATAATCACCGGTCAGATAAGTGGAGCCGCCGGATTCGGCAGGATCAAAATTTTCAATCCGGGAAGGGGCATACGATACATCGCCGGATTTGGCAGATGCAAGCAAAGATCCCTCATTATCAACAAACCAGATATCTGAATTCAGATAATCGCTCATACCATTGAGCTGTGTATAAACATCTGCCAGAGCAATGGTTTTGGAAAAATAGTCCGGCAGATAATTGGATGCAAGCAGATTCGCCGACTGATACATATTGCCGGAAATGCTGCTTTCCAGATAGTGGGTTGTCAGTGTGGATGACAGGGATGCCACTGTAAAAATACTTAAAAATCCGAGAATAATATATAAGAGGATAAATTTAAGGTAAAGAGTACTTTTCATTACTTCACCTCAAATTTGTAACCGATTCCCCAGACGGTACTAAGTCCCCAGGAAGGATGATCCTTGATCTTCTCGCGCAGACGCTTAATATGAACATCAACGGTACGGGTGTCGCCGACATACTCATAGCCCCAGATCTGGTCAAGGAGCTGCTCGCGTGTGAATACCTGGTTTGGTGAAGAGGCGAGGAAATACAAAAGTTCCAGTTCTTTTGGCGGCATATCTACATTCTTACCATCAACGGTTACTGCGTAATTGGTAAGATTGATCTCGATTCCCGGATAGTCAACAACCTTTCCGCGGCTGGCGGCAGGAGTTTCTGGTTTGGCAGGCTGATAGCGTCTGAGTACCGCTTTTACTCTTGCGACAAGCTCCTTGGAATCGAATGGTTTTAAGATGTAATCATCAGCACCAAGCTCCAGGCCGAGCACCTTGTCAAATACTTCACCTTTTGCGGAAAGCATAATGATGGGGGTGTTGTGCTTACTGCGGATCTCACGACAGACCTGATAGCCGTCGATGCCCGGGAGCATCAGGTCGAGCAGCATCAGGTTTGGCTGATAGGATTCAAATGCGATAAGTGCTTCTTCCCCGTCGTGTACGATCATCGTATCGAAGCATTCCTTTGTAAGGTAGAGAGAAATCAATTCTGCAATATTCTCGTCGTCATCTACAATTAAGATTTTCTGTTTAGTCACCATGATAGTTCCCCCAATGATTATTTGAATTCTACGATAGTTACACCGGCATCGCCCTCCCCGAAAGCTCCCAGCCGGAAGGATTTGATGTGTTTCTGGCGGCGCAGATACTGATGGATTCCGTTTCTGAGTGCGCCGGTTCCTTTCCCGTGTACAATTCGTACCGGACTTAAGTGTGCGATATAGGCATCATCCAGATATTTATCAAGTTCGGCAACTGCTTCATCGACTGTCTTGCCAAGAAGATTGATCTCCGGACTGACATGCATGGATTTGCCCATCTTCATCTTGCCACTGCTGGTTCTGCGCATCTGCTTTGCAGTAACCGTAAGCGGTTCTTCGATCAGTTCAAGATCGGAAATATTGACCTGCGACCGGAGAATACCCATCTGGACAAACAGGTTGCCTTTGGCATCCGGTAGTGAATTTACCGTTCCGGTCAGATTCATGCTCAGTACTTTTACAGAATCGCCCAGATGGAAATCGCTTGCTTTGTAAGCTTTGGAAGGTTTTTTCTTTTCCAGACGGTTTTTATTTTCAGTTTTGGAAAGCTGCTTGCGGATTCGTTCTCTTTCTTTTTCCATCTCGGAAGCGGAAATACTGGCTTTGCCGAATTTGCGGAAGTTCTTCATCGTCTCATCAGCAAAATCTTTGGCTTCCTGAACAATGTCGGTTGCTCTGGCATTTGCCTCACGAATGATCCGGTCGCGCTGTGTATCCAGCTTTTCCTGTTGGTTCTTGAGTTCGGACTTGAGACGCTCCATCTCGCGGCGGTAAGAAGCAACCTCTTCCCGCTCTTTTTCGATGGTCTTGCGGCTCTGTTCCAGATCAGTAAGGAGATCTTCAAAAGATTCATCCTCCTCGGTCAGATGCGTTTTGGCATCCTGGATGATATAATCCGGAAGGCCGAGTTTTTCGGAAATCGCGAAAGCATTACTTTTTCCAGGAATACCGATCAGAAGATGGTAAGTAGGGCTCAATGTCTCCACGTCAAATTCACAGCAGGCATTTTCTACTCCCGGAGTAGAAAGAGCAAATACCTTCAGTTCGCTGTAGTGTGTCGTTGCCATAGTGCGGATTCCACGGTTATGCAGATGTGACAGAATGGCGATAGCGAGTGCAGCACCCTCAGTCGGATCGGTTCCCGCACCAAGTTCATCGAAAAGGACTAATGAATTCTCATCCACATGATTTAGGAAAGAAACCACATTTGTCATGTGAGAAGAGAAGGTACTTAAAGACTGTTCAATACTCTGTTCGTCACCAATATCAGCATAAACCTGGTTAAATACAGCAAGTTCTGAACGGTCAAGTGCAGGAATGTGCAGACCTGCCTGGCCCATCAAGGTAAAAAGTCCCACAGTCTTGAGGGAAACGGTCTTACCACCTGTATTCGGACCGGTTATGACGAGAAGATCAAAGGTATCTCCAAGTGTCAGACTGATCGGAACAACTTTTTTACGATCCAGAAGAGGGTGTCTTCCCTCACGGATCCGGATCCGGCCTTCGGTGTTAAAGACTGGGCGGCTGGCGTTCATATCCAGTGCCAGTGCACCTTTTGCAAAAATAAAATCCAGTTCTACAAGTGCTTTGTAGTTCAGACGGATTTCTTCAATATATTCAGCTGCATCCACACTGAGGCGGGCAAGGATCACCTGGATTTCTTCCTGCTCCTGGGCATATAATTCTTTCAGATCATTGTTCAGTTTGACAACGGCCATCGGCTCAATGAAAAGTGTGGAGCCGGTTGCTGACTGGTCATGGATCAGACCATTTACCTGGCTGCGGTACTCGGCTTTTACCGGGAGACAGTAACGGTCGCCACGCATGGTAATAATGGCATCCTGGAGATAGGTGCGCATGGAACCGTTCAAAAGTCCGGTCATGGTAGAATGGATCTTGTCATTCATGCCGTTAATACTGCGGCGGATCTGCTTTAATTTGCTGCTGGCATCATCGCTGATCTCGTCTTCACCAAGAATGCAGCGGTCAATTTCAGTAGAAAGTGGTGTAAGCGGCGCAAGCTGTTCAAAATATACATCCAGACAATCTGCCTGATCGTCTGCATTTTCATGACGGCCGTAGGATTTGATCCGGGCGGTTGTCTGAAGAAGCTTGCCGATCCGGAGGAGTTCCGGTGCGCTTAAGGCACTTCCGATCTCCAGGCGCTTAAGAGAGTCGGAGACAGCATAGCAGCCGCTGAAAGAAGGAATTCCCTTCTTTACAATGCGGGTAAATGCTGCGGCAGTCTGTTCCTGTGCAGTGATGATTTTGTTAATGTCGGTCATCGGCTTGATCCGTCGGCAGAATGAAGCTCCGCCAGGGGAAGAAGCGTGATCGGTCAGCATCTCTATAATTTTTGGAAATTCCAATTTTGTTAAAGATTTTTGATTCATAATACATTTATACCTCATATTTTGTCTGGTTCTATTCTAACTTATTTACCGTCTAAATGAAAGTGGAAAGGTGAAATTTCGTTGAACATTTGCGGGGAATCATGTATACTAAAACCAGGTGTGGCTGAAAGCACTCCGGAGGCATAAGGAGAAGCACAATGTCTGATAATCGGGAGAATAAGCATAACGAAGAACCGCACGACAGTGAGGAAGAAAAATATTCGTTTTTGCAGGAAACAGTAAAAGATGAACAGCGAAGTAAAAAAGGAATCATGGGAAATCTGTGCAGACTTGCAGGAAGAGGACTGATTTTTGGACTTGCAGCAGGTCTTGCGTTTTATGCCCTTCGCCCATGGGCGATGACACATCTGGGCGGAGAGAAGGTAACGATTCCGCTGGATCAGGAGGAAACTCCGGTTGAGAATGAGACGGATACCAAGGATCAGGAAGCACAGGAGGAAGAGATTCAGTATCCGGATCTAACTGTCGAAGATTATCAGGAGATGAACCATGCATTATACCAGGTGGCATTGTCAGCAGGAAAAAGTGTGGTTGAGATTTATGCCGTGCACCGGGATGAAGGCTGGGAGAATGCAGGGGAGCAGGCTGTATCGGGAGTTATTTTCTGGGATAATGGAGCAGATCTTTTGATTGCGGCACCGGCAAGAATTGTAAAAGATGCAGAAGCACTGAAAGCCACATTTTCAGATAATACTACATATAACGCAACTTTGAAAAAGCAGGATCGGAATCTTGGACTTGCGATCATTGCGATTAAGAGATCAGATCTGTCGGATAGTACGAGGAACCAGATCCAGACGGCGATGCTTGGTAATTCTAATGCAGTGAACCGTGGGGACGGCGTGATCGTTCTTGGTGAGCAGTTTGGATATGCAGGTGGTGTCGGATATGGGATCATCAGTTCCACCAGAAATTACCGGACAGTGGCGGACGGGCAGTACCGGCTGCTTGATACAGATATTGCAGGAAGTGAAAAAGGGAGCGGAATTCTGTTTAACACGGCGGGTGAAGTGATTGGAATCTGTGACCAGTCAGAATTGCAGAGAGACGGAAATCTTGTAAGTGCCTATGCGATTTCGGATATCAAGGAAGAGATCGAACTTCTGGCAAATGGACAGGGAGTTCCGTATATTGGCGTTCACGGAGTTGTAGTGACGGAGAAGCTTGCCGGCGAACAGGGAATCCCGAAAGGCATTTATGTCAGGGAAGTAGAGGCTGATTCGCCTGCGATGCAGGCGGGGATCCAGAATGGTGATGTGATCACAGAGATTAACAAGACAGATATCACCGGTATAGCAGGATTTCATAAACAGATCGCAGAAGCCGGAACCGGTACACAGATCAGGATCAAAGGGCAGAGGCGTGGCGCAGATGGTTATGTCGATGTAACATTTGATGTGACAGTTGGAAGTAAAGAATAGATTTGCAGATAAAAAGCAACCATAAATTTAAAATATAGAGCAGGAAGAGGAATGACATGAGATATATTGAGACATTACACGAAGGCGAGACAATCAGAAATACGTATCTTTGCAAAGGGAAAAGAAGTGCGGAGACAAGGAACGGAAAACCATATGACAACCTGATCCTTCAGGACAAGACAGGAACTTTAGATGGAAAGATCTGGGATCCGAATTCAAATGGAATTGCAGATTACAGCGAAAAAGATTTTATTGAAGTTTACGGGGAGATCATCAGCTATAACGGCAATCTTCAGATGAACATCAAGCAGCTCCGTGTAGCAGACGAGGGAGAATACGATCCGGCGGATTATATGCCGACCAGCGAGAAAAGTGTGGATGGAATGTATGAAGAACTGATGCGTTATGGAAAGCAGGTGAAGAACCCGTATCTGCAGCAGGTGATCCGGTATTATTTTGTAAATGATGAACAGTTTATCAAGAGCTTCAAGGCACATTCTGCAGCAAAGAGTGTACATCACGGATTTGCCGGAGGACTTCTGGAGCACACATTAAGCGTAGTGAAATTCTGTGAATATATGGCAGGGGCATATCCGATCCTGAATAAGGATCTTCTGTATACAGCGGCAATGTGTCATGATATCGGAAAGACACAGGAACTTTCCCTGTTCCCGGATAATGATTATACCGATGATGGGCAGCTACTCGGTCATATTGTGATCGGTGTGGAAATGCTGGATGATGCAATTCGTGAGATCCCGGATTTCCCAAAGAAGCTTGCCAGCGAATTAAAGCACTGTATCGTAGCGCATCACGGAGAACTCGAATACGGTTCGCCGAAGAAACCGGCGCTTGCTGAAGCAATGGCACTTAATTGTGCAGATAATGCTGATGCAAAGATGCAGACACTGACAGAGATTTTTAAGGCAAAAGATACAAAGGACTGGTTAGGTTATAACCGTCTGTTTGAATCTAACTTAAGAAAGACCAGTATCTAAGAGAAGTTCTGAAAGAAAGATGAGTATAAAAATGAAGAAAAATGACGTAGTGACGGTAGAAGTTACAGATATCGGAATCGGTGGTGAAGGAATCGGAAAGGTTGATGGATATATTCTGTTTATCAAGGATGCAGTCATCGGAGATACCGTTGAAGTAAAAGTAATGAAAGCAAAAAAGAACTACGGATATGCGAGATTAATGCGGATTGTAAAAGAATCCGCATTTCGTGTATCTGCACGCTGTCCGGAGGCAAGACGCTGTGGCGGATGCCAGATTCAGGAGATGGATTACCGGAAACAGCTGGAGTTTAAAAATACAAAAGTAAGAAATAACCTGATCCGTCTTGGCAGTGTGGAAGAAGAATTGCTGGATCAGATCATGGAGCCGATCGCAGGAATGGAGGAACCGTTCCGTTACCGGAATAAAGCACAGTTCCCGATCGGAGTGGATAAAGAAGGGAATCTGATTGCCGGATTCTATGCCGGAAGAACCCATCAGATCATCCCGGTTCCGAACAGGGACTGCGTACTTGGAGTACCGGAGAATAAAGTGATCCTGGATCAGATTCTGGACTACATGCGGGAAGAGAAGATTTCTGCATATGATGAGGAACGGCACGAAGGGCTGGTGCGCCATGTCCTGGTCCGGTATGGATTTACAACAAAAGAGATCATGGTTTGTTTAATCATTAACGGGGATAAGCTTCCCAGCAGTGAAAAATTGTTGGAAAAGCTGACAAAGATTCCGGGAATGACAAGTATTACTTATAATATCAATAAAGAAAAGACGAATGTGATCATGGGATCAAAGGTTTGTCCGCTCTGGGGACAGACGTATATCACCGATTATATCGGTAATGTCAAATACCAGATTTCACCGCTGTCTTTCTATCAGGTGAATCCGGTACAGACAGAGGTACTTTACGGAACCGCACTGGAATACGCCGGGCTTACTGGAAAAGAGACGGTTTGGGATGTGTATTGTGGTATCGGGACGATTTCCCTTTTCCTTGCGCAGAAAGCACAGAAAGTTTACGGCGTGGAAATCGTGCCGCAGGCAATTGAAGATGCAAAGCATAATGCTGAGATCAATGAGATTACAAACGCGGAGTTTTTTGTAGGAAAGGCAGAAGAAGTGCTGCCGGAGTATTATGCGGATTATGCAAAAGAGCATCCGGGAGAGCATGCGAGAGCGGATGTGATTGTAGTCGATCCACCGAGAAAAGGATGTGAGAGAAGCGTACTGGATACGATGGTTCAGATGGAGCCGGAGAGGATCGTATATGTGAGCTGCGATTCAGCGACTTTGGCTCGGGATGTGAAGTATCTGCGGGAGAATGGGTATGAGATCAGGAAGGTGAAGGCGACTGATATGTTTCCGATGAGTGTGCATGTGGAGACGGTTGTCTTGCTTTCCAAGGGTGAGGTCGACTCGAAAAAGATTCGGGTTGAGTTCTCTTTGGAAGATATGGATATGTCCGAATTTCAGGATGGGGCAACCTATCCGCAGATCAAGGAGTATGTGTTGGAGCATACCGGGTTAAAGGTGTCCAACCTCTATATCTCACAGATTAAACGAAAATGTGGGATTGGGGTTGGTAAGAACTATAATCTGCCGAAGTCCGAGGATTCCAGACAGCCCCAGTGTCCGCAGGAAAAAGAGAAAGCAATCCGAGAAGCATTCAAATATTTTGGGATGATCTAACATCCCGCAAAATGGAGGTTTCTTATGGATAGATTGATTTCTTGTGAGTTTAACATGGATACCGCTTGTGTGGAACTGAAATTTTTAGATGGCAGCATGATTGCCATTGATACCATCGCCGTGGAGAATGAGGTTGCTGACAATATGTATCAACGGTCAGAACTGGATTATCTAATCTACAATGATCCGGTTGGATATGCAGACTTGATCTTGAACGGTGATCCCGAAATTTATCTAAAAACTGTAACTGAATGTAAACCCTTAGATTAAAACTCAGCCCTCTGCCTTTTCCTTGGCAGAGGGCCGTTTTTTGCTTAACAGTTATTGAGCATCCCTTAATTGCTCTACAACACTGCATTTCGCTGCATTGTCATACATCATGCAAGGAATCAGCCACCCCAGCAGAAGAAATACCGGAATTGTCAGCAGGACAGGCAGAATGGTGAATCGATACTCAAAGAACCAGAACATACTGCCCAGCATTTTTCCTGCAAGAGGTCCCACCGCCAGCGACAGAATAAAGGCCGCCGATACGGAGGACATTGCGTAAAACAATCCCTCGTAGATCAGCATGGTTTTGAGCTGCCGGTTCGTCATTCCTACAGCCTGAAGCACAGCAAATTCACGGCGGCGGGAAAGAATACTGGTCATCATGGCGTTGAAGAAATTTAAGAGTCCCACCAGCCCGATGATAGCACAGAGGATACCACCTACCAGAAGGAACATCTGCCGGAACTGAGCAAACTCAGAGCGAGCCGTGGCCTTGCTTTCATACATCAAGGGTGAAAACTCACCGGCAGTGAGCTTCGATAGATATTGCTCTGCTTCGGCCTCGTCTGCGTCGTCTGCTGTGTCGAACAGGTAGAGCATCGGAATGGCCGCACCGCCGCTGTCCCTCTGTGCGGTATCCACAGACAAAACTGTCTCATATCCAATACCACCATAACGATAACTCATGGAATACGGAAGCTCTACCAAGGCGCAGACCGTGTACTCTACATCTCTGGCTCCATACAGTTTTTCCTGAAAGTACTCCTCCGGTGTATCTTCGGTGCGGAGTTCCCCGGTGCGGCTGTCGATATATTTCACATCGTCCGCATAGGTGGTGGTGATCGTGTCTCCCACCTTGGGGTAGTATTCAAGATTGGGCAGATTACCGTAGTCATCTAAGGAAACCGCAATGGCAATAGCGTTATTGTTTGGCTCCAGCATAGGAGAAATATCTCCGTCGAGCACTTGCAGCTTGTCAAACAGAC
>ERZ827037.2009-NODE-2009-length-18926-cov-12.369244_pt1 | contig 18926 bp, 19 predicted proteins | sample MGYA00519924_ERZ827037 | MGnify/ENA primary metagenome ERZ827037 (study PRJEB31778, sample SAMEA3449250) | human gut metagenome | biome: human gut; feature: human-associated habitat; material: faeces | place: United Kingdom | collected 2010/2012 ...
AAGTGCTTGAAAGTATAGTGTTTATGCGGATAATCGCAAATTAGATATAAAATTTCCTATAATTATTTTAACAATTCGTTTATTTTTTCTTACATTTGGATGATTAAACGTTTTTTTATTTTTTTGAATGGGTACATACTTATTCAAATCTTTAAAAGGCTTTTTATAATCATAGGCATTCTTTTTATAATCATAACTTTCAGAAACTGTATGATAATTATGACTTGCTTCACTATGTACACTTGTATCAGGGGTTACTTTTTTTATTGGCTCAGACTTACGATAAATTGTAGGACTTCCACAATTAGAACAATATTCTTGATAAGGATAAATAAGTTTTGAACATACTGGACATGTTGTTTTCCCAATTTGTTTATGTCCACATAAATGACATTCAATGCTATTTCCTATTTCTGCTCCACAATATTTACATTTCATATTCCCACTCCTTTTTTCAATCATAACATAAAAAAGACCGCTTGGGTCTTTTAAGATAATTTTTTATATAAATGATTGCCGATTGTTTGGATAATTTGTACAAAGATAATAAGAATGATACTTGTAACAACAAGATAAGGAATCTTGTAGGCTTGATAGCCATAACGAATCGCTATATCTCCAAGTCCTCCTGCTCCTAAAGCACCACCCATCGCACTATAACCAATAATACTAATCATTGTAAGCGTAATTCCTGATAAAATAGCAGGAATTGCTTCTTTTAAATAAATACGATAAATGATTTGAAAATCACTAGCTCCAAATGATTTAGCTGCTTCAATTAACCCAACATCAACACTTCTTAATGCACTTTCAATGACTCTAGCAACAAAAGGAATAGCTGAAATTGTAAGTGGCACAAGAGCTGCTGTCGTTCCAATCGCTTTACCAGCAATTAATCTTGTAAGTGGAATCACAATGACCATTAAAATAACAAATGGGAAACTTCTAAAAATATTAACAAGAATATCTAAAATTGTATAAACGACCTTATTTGGTTTTAATCCATCCGGTGCAGTGAGTGTTAAAATAATTGCTGGAACAAAACCTAAAATAACAGCAAAGAAAGTTGATCCAATGACCATATATAACGTTTCATACGTTGCTTTTAAAATAACATCACTCATACAATTTCCTCCCATGTAATTTTTTCTTGATCTAAATAATTTCCTACTGCTTGTAGATCTTTTTCATCAATATTGATAATAAGGCTTCCCATCATGGAACCTCTAAAGTTTTCAAGTTTTCCTTGGCAGATATCAAAGTTGATATCAAGTGTTCTAGCAAGTTGTGTAATCGTATGTGATTTGGAATTATTATTTGTAAAGAATAATTTAATATTTTTACCAGTTTGTGGCAGAATTTCAATATCATCGCCCACAAATTTTTGAATTTCTTGATTTGGTGCCACAAAAAGTTCTTCCGGTTTACCCACTGATAAAACACGTCCATCTTTAAGAAAAGCGACTTTATTACAGATTTGTTTAATAACTTCCATTTGATGTGTGACAACTACAATCGTAATATTCATCTCTTTGTTGATTTTTAATAATAGATTTAAGATATCTCTTGTAATTTGTGGATCTAATGCTGATGTAGCTTCATCACATAAAAGAATTTCGGGATTTAAAACAAGTGCTCGAGCAATCGCTACTCTTTGTTTTTGTCCTCCACTTAATTGACGAGGATAAGCTTGACTTTTTTCTTCTAATCCCACCAATTTCAAAAGTTTTTCAATTCTCTGTTTATTTTCTAAACTATGAGGATCTTGTTTCCAAAACTTTAATGGTAATGCAATATTATCATAAACATTTAATCTATTTAAAAGATTAAAGTTTTGAAAGATCATACCCATTTCTTTTTGAATATTACTCATTTGTTTTTTATTTAAAGATGAAATTGCTTGTCCATCAACAATCACTTCTCCTTTTTGAAAATTCTCTAGACCATTGAAACAACGTAGCAATGTTGACTTACCTGCTCCACTTTGTCCAATGATTCCAAAAATATCTCCTTTTTCTATCTTAAAAGAAATATCTTTGAGCACTTCTAAAGAGCCATAACTTTTATACAAATTTTTTATCTCAATCATAAACCTCTTCCTCTCAACCAAAAAAACATTTTCCTATATGGCAATATCCTTGGGGATTCTTTTCTAAATATTTTTGATGATATTCCTCTGCTTCATAGAAATTATCGAGTGGTTGTATCTCAACAACCACTTTTTCTTGATAATTTTTTTGAATTTCATTTGTTTTATTTTGAATAATTTCTAAGTCACTTTCATTTGTATAATAAATACCTGTACGATAAGAAATACCTTCATCTTCACCTTGTTTATTTAAAGAAGTAGGATCAATTATTTTATAATAATCATTCAATATTTGATTTAAACTTCGAAGACTTTCATCATATTCAATTTTTACCGTTTCAACATGTCCTGTTTTTTCTGCTTTAACATCTTCATATTTTGGATTTTCAGTATGCCCATTAGCATAACCTACTGTTGTTTTTATAATTCCATCAAATTGATCAAAATATTTTTGAACGCCCCAAAAGCATCCTCCAGCTAAATAAATAACACTCATTTTAAATCTCCTTATTTTGTAGGATCTGTAAAGACAGCTTGAACAGAACCTTTATATTTTTTGATATAATTTTTCACTTTTTTAGATTGTAATGCTTTCTTTAAAGCTTTTGTTTTAGCTGTATTTTCATTTCCTTCTTTAACTACTAAGTAATTGATATAAGGTTGTGCTTCTTCATCTGTAAAACTTTCTGTTAATAAAACGTTTGTGCTATCTCCTAAATTATGTTCTAATGCATAGTTACCATTAATAACTGCAACATCTACATCTGGTAAGTTGTTTGGTAAATTGGCTGCTTCTAATTCTTCAATTTTATAATTATGTGGATTTGCTGTAATACTTGATGCTGTATAAAGTGTATCATCGTTTAATTCAATTAAATTATTTTTAGCAAGTAAAGCAAGTGCTCTTGATTCATTTGAACCATCGTTTGGTACAGCAATTGTAGCTCCATCTTTTAAATCATCTAATGATTTTAAGTTTTCTGAATAGAGAGCCATTGCTTCATAATGAATACCGGCTATGGCTTTTAAATGTAATTTTCTTTCTTTATTTTGTTCTTTTAAATACGCTAATGTTTGGAAATAGTTAGCATCTAAATCTCCATCTTCTAATGAAGTATTAGGTGTTACATAATCTGTAAATTCAGTCACTTCTAATGTATAACCTTCTTTTTCTAACTCATCTTTAACGACATTATTTAAGATCTCCGCATGCGGTATAGCTGTTGCTCCTATTTTAATTGTTTTATCATCGTTTGATGATCCATTAGCACATCCTGCAATTGATAATGCGAATGCTGCTGATAATAATAATTTTAATCCCTTTTTCATTTTTCTTTTCCCCTTTTTCTTTTATTACAATACAACAAACAAAAAACTCGTCCTTTATACAAAGGACGAGTTACCTCGCGTTACCACCTTAATTTAAAATAACCTCACGATTATTTCCTCATCGAGTACCATCATACTCTATCACTTTAACGGGTGAATCCGTCATAGCCTAACCAACTTGGCTCGGTATGCAACTCCAAGGCCATTTTCATTTATCTTCCATGTTTCTTTTCCACCAACCAAGAACTCTCTAGGCATTTTCAATAAATTACTTTCCTTTTCAATGTCTTTTTGTATTGTTGCTATCATAATATACCTCTATGAATTAGATGTCAATAATTTTTATTCATTTTCATCTTTTTCTACATAATTTACATCAATAACATCGTCACTCCCATTACGGTAAGCTTGACCTGATTGATAAGCAGCTTTTTTCTCTGCGATTTCTTTTTCAATTCTTTCATTATATTCTTTCAATTGTTTTTCATATAAGTATCTTCTAATAAAAGAATAAATCACAAGAATAGCAATAATGATCCATGTAATAGGACTAAATAATAAATTTAATAATAAACTTAAAACTAAAATAACAACTGCAATAACTAAAATAATTTGATAAATTGGCATTTTTTTACTCCTATTTAGAAAAATTAAATAATTCCTTCACTTCTACTTTCAAACCATCCGCTAATTTTGAAATAGCTTTTAAAGAAATATTTCTCGTACCTCTTTCAACATCTGAAATATAATTTTTAGATAATCCTGAACGAAATGAAAGTTCTTCTTGAGAGATATGTGCTCTCACTCTTAATTCTTTAATTCGTAAACCAAATAAAATGTGAATATCTTTATTCATTTTGCATTTGCATTAATTGTGCTGCTTGTTCACTTAATTTTTTAAAACGATGATGCAATCCCGATTTACTAATCGTCAGACCTGTTTCATCTTGATAAGCATTACACAATTCATTTAATGTATAATCTGGATATTTTTTACGAATCAAAGCAACAGTTCTTGTTTTTTCATCAAGCATATCAAGTCCCATAAACATCTCAATAATACTGATATCTTCTAATTGTTTATTAGAAGAAGCCATTGATTTGACCTCATTAGCAATATCACAGTTATTCCATCTGTTTACAGTATTTGACATACTTCGATCAATACGAGTACTTTCAAAGTTCATCACCGATTGGCTCGCACCAATGGCTCTTAAAAAGTCTCCTATCTTCTCTGCCGATTTTAAATATATAACATATTTTTTTCTTCTTTTTGTCATTTTGGCATTTAAATGAAAATAATTCATTAATTCTTGAATAAATAACGCATATTCTTCTTCATCAACAGATAACTCTAAATGATAATTCGATGTTTCTGGGTTATTGACAGATCCTCCAGATAAAAAGATACCCGCTAAAAATGCTCTTTTACAACATTCTTTTTGAATTATTTTTTTATCAGGAAGTGTATGGAAACCTAATCCATTCATTAAACCTAAATCATCTAAGATTTCTCTTGCTTTTGAGACTTTAAGAATATAGACATTATTTTTTTGTAATTTCATTTTTCTAGAAACAAGAAACTCTATATGAGGATGATACACTTCTTTTAACATTTTATGAACTTTAGATGCTATTTTTGCATTTTCTGTTCTTATTGTAAGTAATAAACCTTGATTTGATAAAGAAAGTGTTCCATTGACTTTAATAATTGCTGATAAAATAGCTTTTTGACAACAAATATCAAAATCATTAAAAACAACTTCCTCTTTAACTTGTCTAGCAAATGATACTTTCATTAATGAACAGCATCCCTATGTAGACGATGAACATGATACTTTTGACTATAGTGATCTGCAAAATAATTTGTTAAGCTCACTGAACGATGTTGTCCACCAGTACATCCAATACCAATGACAACATGCGTCTTTCCTTCTTTATCATATTCTTCTAATAAATAATCTAATAAATCTGTCATTTTTTGAATAAAGACTTGGGTTTCAGGTTTATCTATTACATAATCATAAACTTCTTTATCGTTTCCAGTAAGATTTCTAAGTTCCTCTATATAGAAAGGATTTGGTAAAAAACGCACATCAAAAAGTAAATCTGCATCTTTAGGTATACCATGTTTATATCCAAAGGATACAAAACTTATTCTAAATGGTTCTATAGATTGGTGATTAAATTGATTTTCTAATAGTTGTTGGAATTTATTTCCTTTTAAATGAGTTGTATCAATAACCATATTTGCTTCTTTAGAAATAGGTCTTGCTAATTTTCTTTCATATTCAATAGCTTCTACAAGTGTAGAGGCTTTATTAGAAATCAAAATAGGATGTGTTCTCCTTGTTTCTTTATATCTTTTTAAAATAATATTATCATCACAGTCCAAGAAAATAACCGACACATTTAGCCAATCTACATTATTTAAAAAACGAATGGCTTTTGGCGCATCAGCTAAACTTACTGCCATTGCTATTCTTTGATAATTCGTATTACCCTTTAAAAATTCTGAAAATACTCCTAATAAAGCAATTGGATAATTATCAATACAACAATAAGCCATATTTTCAAAAGCGGCCATCGCTGTTGTTTTTCCAGCACCTGACATACCTGTAACAATGACAATCTCAATTTTATCCATAATACCTCTCCTTTCTATTTTTCGTATCTATTCTATCAAAATTCATCTATAAATAAAAGCCAGATGTAACCATCTGAACTTTTATTTTAATGAAGCAATGTATTGTCCAGCAATAGCACCATCATTTGTAGCCGTAACAACTTGTCTTAATTGTTTATTTCTTACATCCCCTGCTACAAAGATTCCTTTAACAGCTGTTTCCATATTTTCATTTGCATCTATATAACCTGCTGAATTGACAATTCCTAATGATTTTGCACATTGTGTCATAGGATCCAAACCAATAAATGGGAAAATACCATTGACCATTAATTCTTCTTTTTCACCTGTCTCACTATTTTCTAAAACAAGACCTTTTACTTTGTTATCTTCTTCTAAAATCTCAGCTGGTTTTCTTTTAAAATGAACTTCAATATTTTCACTTTTTAATAAACGGTCTTGAATAATTTTATCAGCTCTAAAAACATCTCGTCTTACAATTAAATGTACTTTTTTACATAATGTTGCAAGATACATTGCTTCTTCAAGCGCTGAATTTCCACCACCGATAACAGCAACTTCTTGATTTTTAAAGAAAGGACCATCACAGACAGCACAATAAGAAATTCCACGTCCAACAAGTTCATTTTCTTTTTCAAGATTCATTTGTCTTTCTTTTGTACCTGTCGCAATTAAAACATATTTTGTTTGATATGTTTGTTTAGCAGTGACAACTTCTTTGTAATCTCCGTAATCTTTAATATCTAAAACTTCACCATATTCCATTTTTGCTCCAAAACTCAAGGCACTTTCATACATTGTAAAAGCAATTTCTGGGCCTGGTGTTGCTTTAAGTCCAGGATAGTTTTCAATTTGGGCAGTAACATTTAATTTACCACCTGGAGCTGCATTATCAAATATTAAAACATCTAATCCCGCACGACTCGCATATAAACAAGCACTTAACCCCGCAGGTCCAGCACCAATAATTATTAAATCTAACATTTTTCTTTCTCCTTTATATAATTTATAAATTCTTGATAATCATTAATTAACAAATCTGGATGTTCTTTTTCTATAAGAGCATATCCTTTAGGTGACCATTTCACTCCTACTGTTTTAATTTCCGCATTTTTACCCGCTTGAATATCAGTTACATTATCACCTACGTAATAACCTTCTTGACAATTTAATTTTTTTAATGCACATAATATTCCTTCAGGATCAGGTTTTGAACGTTTCACATCATTTTCTCCAATGATGACATCAAAATATGGTGTTATATTAAATAAATCCAATCCTAATATAGCTGCTTCTTTATATTTTGTTGTAACTACAGCTAGAGGAAAGTCTTGTGCTTTTAAATATTTTAACATTTCTTCAACATATGGATAAATTGTGACATAATCTTCATGATGTGCATGATTATATTCTCGATAATATTGAATTAATTCATCCACTTGATCTTCTTCTACATATCGACTAAAGGTATTTTTTAAAGAAGGCCCTAGAAATGAAAGCAGTTCTTCTTCACTTAAAGTATAACCTGGTTTATATTTTTTAAATGTGTGTATAAATGATTTTTTTATTAATAAATTTGTATTTAAGAGTGTTCCATCTAAATCAAAAATAATTGCTTTTTTCATACTTTTCTCCTTAATGTAAATTATTATATCTATTTTACAAAAAAAAGATAGTCTTATGCACTATCTTTCCTCCAATACATCTTGTCCTTTAAAATGACAATAAATAAATCCTATTAAACCAACAATAACAAATACAATAGAAACAAGTTGTGCTGTTTTTAATCCAAAAACATATAAACTATCTGTTCTAAATGCTTCTATGAAAAAACGAATAACTCCATACCAAATAAAATAAGTAAAAAACTGAATTCCTTGTTTTTGTTGGTACTTTCTAATAATAAAGAAAATAATTAAAAAACCAATCACACATCCTAAGGATTCATATAAAAATGTAGGTTGATAATATTGACCATGAATATACATTTTATCAATGATAAACTGTGGTAAATGAAGTGCTTTTAAGAAACTTAAATCAACTGCACTTCCATAAGCTTCTTGATTAAAGAAGTTTCCCCATCTCCCACATGCTTGGGCAATAAGGACACCTGGCATGATGGCATCCCCCGCAACAAGAAATGAAATATTTCTTTTTTTAAAGAAGAAATAACTATAAATAAGTCCTGTGATAACTCCTCCTTGAATAGCAAGTCCTCCATGATTGATCATAATGATTTCCATCGGATTATTGGCATACAATTCATTCCACATAAAAATCACATACCAAATTCTAGCACCAATGATTCCTACAAATAATAAACCAAAAACATAATCGGAAAGTATTTCTTTTGAATAACCTAATTTTTTAAAATGATATTGCCCTAAAAAATAAGCAATTGCTGCACCTGTCAATATACAAACTGCATACCATTGTATAGAAAGTGGTCCAATTTCTATAAAGGTATTAAAACTTGGGAAAAATCTCATTGTTCTTGTTTATTATGATCAATATTTTTAAGAATACGTTCAACAAATTCTTTACTTGAATCAATACCTACGTCACGTAAACGCATATTCATAACTGCCGCTTCAATAATAACCGACATACTACGACCACTTGATACAGGAACAACTATTTTAGGAATTTTAATTCCTAAAACATCTTCTGAAATATCATTTTCTTCAACCCCTACACGTGTATATTCACGTGATGGTACCCAACGTTCTAGCTGAATCACCAAATCAACATCATTTCTATCTAAAATAGCAGAAATACCAAACATCTTAGAAACATCAATAACCCCAATTCCTCTAATTTCTAATAAATTAGCAAGAACAGCAGGTGCTTTACCAACGATTTTTTGTCCTATACGATAAAGTTCTACAGCATCATCAGCAACTAATAAATGGCCTCTTTTAACAAGTTCTAAAGCAATTTCTGATTTACCGATTCCACTATCCCCTTTAATAATGACACCTTTACCATGAATATTTAGAAAAACACCATGCATTAATGTTTCTCTTGCAAGTTTTTCTTCTAAGGTATTCATAAGTTCACTTGATACAACACCTGTAATCATTTCTGTTTGAAAAATTGGAAAGTTTCTTTCATCAGCAATATTTTTTAATACTTCAGGACAAGCATGTCCTTTACAAATTACAATACAAGGTACTTCTTCATTAATTAAACACGGAAAGATTTCTTTTTGTCTTTCTTCTGTCATCTCAGCAATAAAAGCCATTTCTTTATCACCAAAGACAATAATTCTTCTAAAGTCACTATGTTTAAAGAATCCTGCTAATTCAAAACCTGGTCGATTGATTTCACCAGTTAAAATAACTCTTTTTAAAGATTCTTCATTTCCTGTAACTTGTTGATAATTTTTATTATTCCCTAATAATTTTTCTACTGTAATTGATTTCATCTTTTTTCTCCTTAAAGCATTGATTTCAAGAACTGACCTGTATAACTTTTTTCACACTTTGCTACTTTTTCTGGAGTACCTGTAACAACAATTGTTCCTCCTCCAGCTCCACCTTCAGGTCCTAAATCAATGATATGATCTGCTACTTTAATAACATCTAAATTATGTTCAATAACAATAATTGTATCTCCTTGATCAACAATACGTTGTAAAACATCGATAAGTCTTGCAACATCATGACTGTGTAATCCAGTTGTTGGTTCATCAAGAATATAAACAGTTTTTCCTGTTGACTTCTTTTGTAATTCACTTGCAAGTTTAACTCTTTGAGCTTCTCCACCAGAAAGAGTTGTTGCACTTTGACCAAGTTTAATATAACCAAGACCAACATCATAAAGTGTTTGGATCTTATTTCTAATTTTTGGTAAATTATCAAAGAAATCTACCGCTTCTTCTACTGTCATTTCTAAAACATCATAAATATTTTTATCTTTATAAGTCACTTGTAAAGTTTCTTCATTATATCGTTTACCTTCACATTGTTCGCAAGGAACGTAGACATCTGGTAAAAAGTGCATTGAAATTTTCTTTAGTCCATCACCTTGACACGCTTCACAACGACCACCTTTAACGTTAAATGAGAATCTTCCTTTATCATAACCTCTCATTTTCGCTTCATTTGTTTGTGCAAATAAATCACGAATATCATCGAAGACACCTGTATAAGTTACTGGATTTGAACGTGGTGTTCTTCCAATTGGATCTTGTGAAACTTCTATGACTTTATCAATATTTTCAATTCCCAAGATTTCTTTATGTAAACCTGGTCTCTCTTTTGATTGATAAACATATCTCATTAATGATTTTCCTAAAATATCATTCACTAATGTTGATTTACCACTTCCTGATACTCCTGTAACGACATTGAATTTACCAAGAGGAAATTTAACATTAATATTCTTTAAATTGTGTTCCTTAGCCCCTTTGACTTCAATAAATAAGCCATTCCCTTTACGTCGTTTTTGAGGAACTTCAATCTTTCTATTTCCAGATAAATATTGTCCTGTAATAGAATCTTTACAATTCATAACTTCTTCTGGTGTTCCTGCACAAATGACTTTTCCACCATGAACACCAGCTCCTGGACCAATATCAACAATAAAATCTGAAGCTCTCATTGTATCTTCATCATGTTCAACAACGAGAACGCTATTTCCTAAATCTCTAATATCTTGTAAAGATTTGATAAGTTTTTCATTATCTCTTTGATGTAAACCAATAGATGGTTCATCTAAAACATATAACACTCCCGTAAGACGTGTTCCAATTTGAGTTGCTAGACGGATACGTTGAGCTTCTCCACCAGATAATCCTCCTGCACGTCTAGCAAGTGTTAAGTAACCAAGACCAACATTATTTAAGAATGTAAGACGATCATTGATTTCTTTAACAACTAATCGAGCAATATTCATTTCATAGTCTGTTAATTTTATATTTTGAATAAAATGTAAAGCGTCCTCAATTGATTGCTCTGTAAATTCAGCAATATTTAAACCACCGACTCTTACAGAAAGAACTTGATCATTAAGTCTTCTTCCCTTACATGTAAGACAAGTATGTTCTGACATAAAGGATGCATACCATTCTTTTGACCATTTTGAAGTTGTTTCTTCATATCTTCTTGCAATTAATGTTCTCACACCTTCAATAAATTTTGTTGTACGTGAGACATTTCCACTATCTGATACGATTTCATAACTAATAGGTTCTCTCGAACCATCAAGAATATAACTTAATTCTTGTTTTGTAAAATCTTTTAATGGTTTATCTAAATCTATTTTATATTTCTTACAAAGAACTAAAAATCTTTGCCATTCAATACGATTTGTTCCTACTGCTGTTTTAAAATAACGAAGTCCACCTTCATTAATTGATTTACTCCAGTCTGGAATCAATAAATCATCATCCACTTCATTTTTAATCCCTAATCCACGACAATCCGGACAAGCTCCTAATGGATTATTAAATGAAAATAAACGTGGTTCTAATTTAGGAACAGAAAAACCACAAATTGGACAAGCAAGATGTTCACTAAAAAGTTCTTCTGTTTTTGTTGTTAAGTTTTGAACAATGACTTCTCCACCCGTTAGTTTCAAACCGACTTCTAAAGAATCTACTAAACGACTACGATAACCTTCTTTTTTGATAATACGATCAATAACGACATCAATATCATGTTTTTTATTTTTATCAAGTTCGATTTCTTCATCCAACATGTAATTTTGTCCATCAACAACCACACGTAAATAACCATCTTTTAATAAGTCCGCAAAATAATCTTTAAAAGTTCCTTTCTTTCTTTTAACAACTCTTGCGACAACCATTAAACGATCGCCATCAGCGTATTGGTCAATCGTATCTGCCATTTGTTTAATTGTTTGACTTTCAATAACAACATCATGTTTAGGACAATAAGCTTTTCCTACACGTGCATATAACAATCTTAAATAATCATAGATTTCTGTAACTGTTCCTACAGTTGAACGTGGATTGTTAGAAGTTGTTTTTTGATCAATTGCAATAGCAGGTGATAAACCTTCAATCGCATCAACATCTGGTTTTTCCATATTGCCTAAAAACTGTCTTGCATAAGCACTTAGTGATTCTACATATCTTCTTTGTCCTTCAGCATAAATTGTATCAAAAGCTAAAGATGTTTTCCCTGAACCAGAAAGACCTGTCATAATAACAAGTTTATTTTTAGGAATATCGATATTAATGTTTTTTAAATTATTTTCTCTTGCTCCTCGAATAATTAATTTATCTTCCATCTTTTCTTCCTTTCAATAATTGAATAACACTTTCTTTGTCATGCCCTCTCATTTGTAAATCATAGGCCCAATCAAGTAATTCTTTAAAATCTTGATTAGGTTTAAATCCTAATTCTATTAAGAGTTTACCATCCACAAAAGGTTTTAATGTATGATTTCCACATCTTGAAACCTTTTCTTCAACATAAGTATCTAATGTTGAAATTGTTTCTGGACGATTTGCAAGTCGTCCTAACTTATCACATTTCGACATACATACTAAATCGTTTAAAGGAAAAATTCCTTCTATTCCTTTTAATAATTTATAGTAACTATAATCTTTGCTTTGATCTCTTACCATATTCATCAAATGCATATGATAATAGATCATTGTACGAATATATTTTTTCATTTTTTTATTTGTAAAAAAATGACTAAAATATTGATTAAAAACTTTTACACCACTTTCATTATGCCCTGGTGCTTTTCCTTCAGGAGTTGTTACTAATGGTTTTCCTATATCATGAAGTAAAGCACTCCACATGAAAGCAAGTGGCCAACTTGTTTTATCTTTACATAAAGCAGCTAAGTCAACAACTAATAAAGTATGATTCATCACATTTCCTTCAGGATGAAAATCTAATCTTTGAGGACATGTTGCTAATGTTTCTAAAGGACGAATAAGAGCATTGAGTTCTAATAAGAATTTTAAACCCATTGATGGATGTGAAGACATCAATAACTTATTATATTCTTGTTGAATTCGTTCTAAAGATAAATATTGTAAAACTCCTTCATTGACCATTTTTTGACAAATCTCTTTTGTTTTTAAATCCACTTGAAATTCAAAACGAGCCATAAATTGAGCTAATCTTAATACTCTTAAAGGATCTTCATAAAATGTTTTTTCATCAACCATTTTTAAACATTTATTTTTAATATCTTCTTGTCCTTGATAATAATCTATCAGCTTTTCATTTTGATAATCATACATCATTGCATTAATTGTAAAATCTCTTCTACGACATGCTATTTGCATATCTAAATTTTTATGAACTTCTACCTCAAATTCTCGATGTGTTTGTCCTTTTTTTCTTTCAATACGAGGTAAAGCAAAATCAAAATTTGGTAAACAATCCAATTTTAAAATACCAAAACTTTTACCTACCTCGTTTACTTTTCCATATTGAGATAAAATATCAATAATCTCATCTATTTCTAGATCATAGATTTCTACATCTACATCATGGTAATCTACCTTTTGATACATCACCATATCTCTAACAATACCACCTACAAGATAAACTCGACCCTTTTTAGATAAAGAATCTAAAACACTTTTTTCTAAATGATTAAACTCAAACTTCACCTTGCAACTCCAACATCATATCTCTAAGTTCCATTGCTCTTTCAAAATCAAGTGCTTTTGCTGCTTCTTTCATTTGTTTTTCAAGTTCTTTAATAAGTGTTTCTTTATCTTTCTTCTTCGCTTTCTTACCTTTTTTAACAAGAGAAATGGCTTCATCCACATTTTCTTGTCCATGGATAGCTTCTCTAATTTCCTTTTTGATTGTTTGAGGAATAATACCATGTTCCTTATTATATTTTTCTTGTATTTCACGACGTCTTGCTGTTTCATCAATGGCCTTTTGCATAGAATCAGTAATTTTATCACCATACATAATAACTTTACCATGACTATTTCTAGCAGCACGTCCAATAGTTTGAATCAATGATCTTTCCGATCTTAAAAAACCTTCCTTATCAGCATCTAAAATACAAACAAGAGAAACTTCTGGTAAGTCTAATCCTTCTCTTAACAAGTTGATACCCACTAAAACATCATATTTTCCAAGACGTAGATCTCTTAAAATTTCTGTTCTTTCTAATGTTTTAGTATCACTATGCAAATAAGCAACTTTTAACCCAAGTTCTACAAGATAAGCACTGAGGTCTTCTGCCATTCTTTTAGTAAGTGTGGTAATCAATACACGTTCATTTTTTTCAATACGTTGATGAATTTCATCAATAATATCATCTACTTGACCATCAATAGGTCTTACTTCTATGATTGGATCTAATAGCCCTGTTGGTCTAATAATTTGTTCAACAACTTGATGATGAACCTTATCTAGTTCATAATCACCTGGCGTTGCAGAAACAAAGATAGCTTGATGAATCAAATCTTCAAACTCTTCAAAAACGAGTGGTCTATTATCCAAAGCACTTGGAAGTCTAAAACCATATTCTACTAATGTTTCTTTACGAGAACGATCCCCATTATACATTCCTCTAATTTGTGGAAGCATAACATGACTTTCATCTACGACAAGTAAAAAATCTTTAGGAAAATAATCAATCAATGTATAAGGTCTTTGACCTGCTTTTCGTCCATCGATATGTCGTGAATAATTTTCAATTCCTGGACACATTCCCACTTCTCTTAACATTTCCACGTCATGTCTCGTTCTTTGATCAAGACGTTCATACTCTAATAGCTTTGTTTCATCTTTAAAATACAGTAATCGTTCTTCTAATTCCTTAGAAATCGTATCACAAGCTTTTAACATTTGTTCCTTTTTCGTTACATATCCATAAGCAGGATAAATAGTATACGTATTATAAGAACCTAAAATATGTCCTGTAAGGGGATCTACTTCACAAATACGTTCTACTGTATCTCCAAATAATTCAATACGAATCAAATAACTTTCACTATGTCCTGGAACAATTTCAATAACATCACCACGAACCCTAAAAGTTCCTTTAGTTTGTTCAATATCATTTCTTTGATATTGACGATCGACTAAAAATGTCAATAATTCTCTACGATCAATATCTTGATCAACACGTAATGAGAAAATCATTTCTTTATACTGTTCAGGATTTCCAAGTCCATAAATAGAAGCAACAGAAGCAACAACAATGACATCTTCTCTTTCAATAAGTGAATTCATTGCTGCTGAACGCAACATTTCAATTTCATAATTTGTTTTTGCATTTTTATCAATATAGAGATCTCTACCTGGAATATAAGCTTCTGGTTGATAAAAATCGAAGTTTGAAATAAAGTACTCTACTCTATTTTCAGGAAAAAATTCTTTTAACTCTGAATATAATTGTCCTGCTAATGTTTTATTATGTGCTAAAACCAACGCTGGTTTATTATATTCTTTGATAACATTAGCAACAGTAAATGTTTTTCCTGTTCCAGTTCCCCCAAGTAAGACTTGTTCCTTTTTACCTGCTTTTAAACCATCTACAAGTTCTTGAATAGCTTGAACTTGATCTCCCATTGGTTGAAAAGGAGAAACGAGTTTAAACTGAGACATAGTTTCACCACCTTATTTTATGATTTTCATTAACTGATCATACTGTTTATCATTTTCATGATTATTGATATAAATCATCATTCTTGCAACCAGCATTTGTTTATCACTTTGACTATACTCTCCATCTACATTTAAATGATTATCTGTTTCAAATTGTTGTAATGCTGCTTGTGTATTAACTGAAAAATAACCATCTTCTCGATCAACAGAATATCCTAAAATATTGAGCATCTTTTGCATAGATTTAATACGTGTATTTACACAATCAACTTTTAAGGTTTCTTTTACATCTTTTGTTGTAATTCCTGATAATGAAACATTATCAACTTCTTCATCAGGTGTTAGACCCTTTCCATTAATACATGTTCCATTAGGAATCATCCATTTAGCATACGTATACTTTAAAACTGATCCATCAGAAAGCGTTTTTTGAGTTTGTGCACTTCCTTTTCCATAAGTTGTTTTACCAATAAGTTGATATCCTTTTTCACTTTGTAAAGCTCCTGCTGTTAATTCAGAAGCACTTGCTGTATTTTCATTTACAAGAATATAACCATTTTCAAATTCATATTTTTTATCTGATTCTGCATAATATTTTTTTGCTGCACTATTTTTTTCTTTCATTTGATAAATTACTTCATCTGAAGTAAAGAATAAATCTAAAATATCTGTAGCAGCTGTTAAATAGCCTCCACCATTATCTCTTAAATCAATAACTAATGTTTGAATATTTTTCTTTTTAAACATTTCTAAGGCTGTTTCTACTTGCTTAGCAGTATCTGTTCCAAAAGTTGATAATTCAATATATCCAAAAGATACATTTCCTTGTTTTCTTATTTCATAAAAAGCAGAAGTATCTAATGCGCCTCTTGTAACTGTCACCTCACTTGTTTTTTGATTACTTAAAATCGTTAATGTAACTTCTGTTCCATCTTCACCTCGCACGTAGTCTCTTACTTGATCAGTACTTGCTTGTGCTAATTCATTTCCATCCGCTTTCGTGATAATATTGCCAACTTTTAAGCCTGCTTTACTTGCTGGTGAATCACTATATACTTTAGTAATCATGGCCCCTTGTTCTACCATAGAAAAACCTACACCGATGCCTTGATAATTTCCAGCAACTGTTTGATTAAATTCAACAGCTTCTTTGCTTGTTAGATAACTTGAATGAGGATCATTTAATCCTGCAACCATTCCTTCAATAGCAGAGGTATTTAAATTTACGTCTTGATCATTCGTATTTACCCAATACTTATCTAAAGTATCATAAACTTCATTAATAATACTGCTATCATTTGTACTTTTAACAATAACATTCTTTTTTGAAACATAGCCTGCAAAATACCCAATTGCAAGACAGACAATAATCAAAATAACAATTAAAACTTCTTTGATTGGTCTTTGTTTTGTTTCTTGTTTTACTTCTTTTTTTGGCGGTCTAATAAAATCATCCATCATTTTCACCTCACCATAACATATTATCATATTTTAAAGTGCATTAATATCATTTATCAAAACCTATTTATTAGTTTCTTTTTTAGACACATTATATCGTTTTTTTATTCATAAGTCACGCTTTTTGCATAGCTCATTTATTTTTTTGGCGTATTTTTTGAGTAATTGTCTTCATATATGAATGAAATGGTTTCACCTTTTCTTGATGACCACCAACATATTCTTTAAAACATTCTGCAAAATATTCTTTTTTTGTCTTTTGATTAAATAATGTTCTATATTTCTTATATAACTTTGTAAACTGTTTAGAAGAACTAAATTGATGTTTTTCATCAAAATAATGACCTAATTCATGAATAATTACTCCTTCACTTGTCACATTATCAAGATGTGGATGAACTAAACGAATCGTTTTAGGAGGAATCATTTCCCCTGAAATAATCAAATCATTCTTTTTAATACTGTAGTTATAAAGCTCTATCTTCCCGCCAGTATTAAAAAAGATTTCTAAAAACTGTTGATCAAAATGATAATGGTATCCTCCTTGGAGTTCTTCTTTAATATAGCTATCACCAAATTCATTAGTTTCTAACCAACTATCTTTAAATTCTTTTTCTACATAAACATGTTTTTGGATTTCTATCATTGATGTTTTAGAGGAACACCCTGTGAGAAGTAATAATAAAACACATAATATTTTTTTCATTTCTAACTCCTTTTATTAAACTTTAAATAAAAAAGGTATTTCTACCTTTTATAATAATTGATAAATCATAATCATGAATGGCATTGTAATAATACTAAAAATAACCCCCATTACATTCATAATACTTGCATACCCTGGATGTTTATTATAGAGTTGTGCAAATTGTGTAATTGTTGCCGCTGGTGGTGCAGATGCAGCTAAAATTGTAATCAACAAAATTTTGTCAGCATCAACTGTTAAACGAGACATACCTGTAAATTTAAAAATAAGAATCATAATTAATGGAAAGACAACTAATCTAAATAAAGAAATTAAATATGTTCTCTTTTCTACAAAAATACTCCTTAAATCCATTTCTCCAATAAGCATTCCAATAACAATCATCGCTAATGGTCCCATCATACTTCCTACTTTAGAAAAAGTATCAACAAGTAAAGATGGTAATTGTAATTGAAACATAAAAAGACAAATTCCAATAATGATAGCAATAATATTAATATTTAATAGAATCTTTTTTATATCAAATGATGGTTCATTACAAACAAGACTTTTAGCATGTGTCCATAATAAAATAGTTTGTATAACCATATAACCACTTGAATAAATGACCCATTCATTTCCTAAAATGGCTCCTACTAAAGGAATAATTAAATTACCAGAATTTGAATAAATAAGTGTTGCTTTTTCAATAGGTGTAAAACCAAAAATTTTTCCTAATAAATTAGCAAATGGAATAAAAATGATATGTACTAAAATAGCCCCTAAAAAAGATATTCCTAAACCAATCAACTTATCTGATGTAAAATCAATCATAAAAGAATTGATAATGGCACAAGGGCATGCAACATATAAAAGTAAAATAGATAATACTTTACTATTTTCCGCTGTTAAAACTCGACCTCTTACAAGCAAAAAGCCAAAAAAGATCATAATAAATAATTGACATATTTGTTGAATTAACAAAATACTTAATTCCATTATATTCACCTCAAGGGATAGTTTATACTAATTATTTTAAATATGTAAAAGCTTTCATTATTTGAAAATAAAAAACCACTTAAGGGAAAATTCTTAAAACATAAAAAAAAGAAGGAACTGGCAACGAGCTATTTTCGCACAATGTACTAT
>ERZ827037.2012-NODE-2012-length-18891-cov-4.017573_pt1 | contig 18891 bp, 20 predicted proteins | sample MGYA00519924_ERZ827037 | MGnify/ENA primary metagenome ERZ827037 (study PRJEB31778, sample SAMEA3449250) | human gut metagenome | biome: human gut; feature: human-associated habitat; material: faeces | place: United Kingdom | collected 2010/2012 ...
CGGCGGGAGAGGATCTGGATGACCCGCTGGATCTCCTCTTCCCGACCGATCACCGGGTCCAGCCGGCCGCTGCGGGCATCTGCCGTCAGATCCCGGGTAAATTCCCGCAGCGTCTTGGCCTTGCTGTCGTCCTTGGCGGAGGGGCTGCTCCTTGTACTCTCCTCGCTCTTGGCCCGGGGCAGATCCTTGAGCTTCTGCATCAGGGCCGAATAGAGCTGCCGGGCGTCCACGCCGGCAGTGCGCAGGATACGGACGGCCATGTTGTTGCCCTCCCGCAAAATGCCGGCCAGCAGATGCTCTGTGCCTACATAGTTGAAACCGCCCCGGATGGAATCCTCCATGGCGATCTCCACCACCCGCTTGGCCCGGGGCGTCAGCCCCTGTGCGGGGTTGCTGCCGGGCAGGCCGGCTCCCACGCTCTTTTTGATGATCTCCACGATCATTTCGTCGTTCAGTCCAGCCTCCATCAGGACGCTGTGGGCGATGCCGTCCTCTTCCCGGATCAGTCCCAGCAGCAGGTGCTCCGTGCCCACGTACCCGTGGCCCAGATCACCGGCCGCTTCCTGGGAAAGCCGCAGGGCTTCTTCCGCCCTGGGGGTGAATTTATTTTCATTCATAGTATCATTCCTTTCTTTGCGGAAAGGACATCGTCAGTTGTCCTTCTTCTCGTCCTTGTACTGGGCCTCCAGGGCGTGGATCTGGTCCCGCAGCTCTGCGGCCCGTTCAAAATTCTCCTGGTGGACTGCCTTTTTCAGCTCCATCCGCAGTGCGTTCATCTGCCGCATTCTGGAAAAGCGGCTCTGCTCTTCCTGCCCCACCAGATCGTCTTTGCGCTCTTCCGTCTGGGCCGTCTGCTGCGCAGGGGATGCCGTGAGCGCCGGCATCTCGCTGAAGAAGTCGTCAAAGGGATCCTCCAGCATCCGGCTCATACGTCCCAACAGACTGGGCATGGGGGCAAAGGCATTTCCAAAGAAGGAATCGCCGAAGAGCCCATTTCCAAGGAGACTGTTTCCAAAGAAGCCGTCTCCGAAGAAGTTCTGCATCATGGAGCGGCTGTGCTGGGCGATCCGCTGGGTATAGCCCAGCTTCTCCGCACAGTCGCTGCAAAGGTGCTTCTCCTCCACATGTCCGTTGACGTTGCTCTGATAAATAAAGGTGACTTCATTCTTGCCACAATTTTCACATTTCATAATTGGTTCCTCCTATTTTCAAACGGTTTTGTTTTACGCTTGCTGACAGCACCCTTCCGGTGCCGGGGCGGGACTACACCTGCAGGATCAGTACCTGCTTGAGGATGGCAGCCCGGACACAGTCCCGCTTTTCTTTGGGTACGGCGGCCAGAGCCTTGTCGCCCACGGCGGCCAACAGTGCCCGGCCCATGTTCTCCTCCAGGGCACCGGACTGCACCAGATTGTTGAGGATGGCCCGTGCCGACGGCAGATCCACCTCGTCCCCCAGGGAGTTGATGACATGCATCAGCAGCGTTTGGTGGTCGATTTGGACCCGGGTGATGCGGATGTACCCGTTGCCGCCCCGGCGACTTTCCACAATATAGCCCCGCTCTGGGGAAAACCGGGTGGACATCACATAGTTGATCTGGCTGGGAACACAGTTGAACCGCTGCGCCAGGTCGCTGCGCTGGACCTCCAGCACACCATTTTCTGCCTCCTCCAGGCTCTCCTGCAAAAAGCTGGCGATCAAATCGGAAATTCCCACAGGTACCGTCCTCCGTTTCTATCTCTTTAATTTGACTTTGACTTTCTTTAACCTTTCTGATGATCAGTATAGCACAGCGCCCAAAATTGTCAAGACATCGATTTTGACTTTCTTTGACTAATTTGAAAACATTTTATGAACAGTTAGTTTTAGCAAACCTCTTTTTCCTGCTGTTTTCCAAATTTTTTCACAAATTTTCCATGATCTCTTTGATAGGAGCCCTTGCTTTTTCAGAAAAGTATGCTACAATAAATCATACTAATTCTAATGGAGGTGCAACCCCAATGGCTTACAAGATTACTTCTGCTTGCGTCAGCTGCGGTTCCTGCGCGGATGCTTGCCCCGCCGGTGCCATCAGCCAGGGCGATGATCAGTACGTCATCGACGCTGCCGCTTGCCTGGACTGCGGTTCTTGCAGCGATACTTGCCCCAACGGCGCCATCGTCCCCGAGGAATAATCAAAGGGATACATAAAATGCCGCAAGCCATAGGCTTGCGGCATTTTTCTTTCTGCCAGACAGTCAGTGCCTTACCCCGGACCAGATCTTGGATGCTCCGCTTCGCCCTTCTGCCAAATCGCTCCGCCGCAGATGCCCCCGGGGGGACTTGCGGCCCGGGGCGGTTTTCTTTATAATAAGGAAAAACGCGCAGGAGGTGCAGCTGGTGGAGCATTGGGAGTCCCTTTGCCCGGGAGGATACCGCTTTGTTTACGACGATGCGCTCTTTCCGCCGGGGACGGATACGTTTCTTCTCTCCTCCCTGCCCCGGCTGCGGCCGGGGCTGCGGGTGTGCGACCTGGGGGCGGGCACCGGACTTCTGGGCCTTCTTCTGCTGCAGCGGCAGCCCCAGCTCCGGGTCACCGGCGTGGAGCTGCAGGAATCTGCTGTCCGCCTGGCGGAGCGGGCCGCAGCGGAAAACCGCCTCACCGACCGCCTTTTTCCTCTCCACGGGGATCTGCGGCAGGTCCGTTCCCTGCTGGGCACCGGCAGTTTTGATCTAGTGGTGAGCAATCCCCCCTACTACGCCCCCGGCAGCGGTGCTCTGGCGGCGGAAGGCCCCCGGCAAAGTGCCCGCGCAGAGGTCTGCTGCACGCTGAAGGAGGTCTGTCAGGCGGCAGCCTATCTGCTGCGCTGGGGAGGCAGCTTCTGTGTGGTGCACAAGCCGGAGCGGCTGACAGACCTTCTATGCACACTCCGGGAAAGCCATCTGGAACCCAAACGGCTGCGCTTCGTCTGCAAGACAGCTGAGGCCGCCCCCTCCCTGGTACTGTGCGAAAGCCGGCGCGGGGGGAAGCCGGGGCTTTCCATCGAACCGCCTTTGCTGCTGCGCACTGCCGCCGGTACGCCCACACCGGAAGTGGACGCCATTTATTTCAGACAACAGGAGGAACTGCCATGAGCGGTACGCTCTATCTGGTCGCCACCCCCATCGGAAACCTGGGAGACTTCTCCCCCCGGGCGGTGGAGACCCTGGAGACCGTGGATTTCATCGCGGCTGAGGACACCCGAGTGTCCGTAAAGCTGCTCAACCACTTTGGGATCAAAAAGTCCCTGGTCAGCTATCACGAGCACAACCACATCACTGCCGGACAAGCGATCCTCGCCCGGCTGCTGGCCGGGGAGTCCTGCGCCTTGGTAACGGATGCCGGAACCCCCGCCATCTCGGACCCCGGGGAAGACTTGGTGCGGCTGTGTGCCGAGGCCGGAGTGCCGGTACTGTCCATCCCCGGCTGCTGCGCGGCGGTGAACGCTCTGGCGGTAAGCGGGCTGTCCACCGGGCGCTTTACCTTCGAGGGATTTCTGACCGTCAACAAAAAAAGCCGCCGGGAGCGGCTGGAACAGCTGCGCAATGAAGAGCGGACCATGATCTTCCATGAGGCGCCCCATAAGCTGCGCACCACGCTGGACGATTTGTGCGAAGCCTTCGGCCCAGAGCGGCGCATCGCGTTGTGCCGGGAGCTGACCAAGCTCCACGAAGAGACCATGCGCACCACTCTCGGGGCCGCCGTGGACCATTACCGGGAAAACAGCCCCAAGGGAGAATACGTACTGGTCGTAGAGGGTGCGCCTCCCAAAACCGGCGCTGCCGTGACGCTGGAGGAAGGCGTTGCCCAGGTGCTGGTCCTGCGGGAGCAGGGCATGCGGCTCAAGGACGCCGCCCGGGAAGTGGCAGCCCACACCGGTCTTTCCAAAAACGAGCTCTACGCCGCCGCGCTGGAGCAATAAAAAAACCCCCCCGCCTCTGCTCGCAGGCAGACGCGGGGGTTATTCGCATATGCTCACAGATTCTTAAGCTCCTTCAGGCAGGCAGGACAGACATTTTTCCCTTTGAATACTACAATATCCTTTGTTGCGTCACAGAAAACACAGCTGGGTTTGTATTTTTTCAGAATGACAGACGAGCCCTCCACATAGATTTCCAGTGCATCCTTCTCCGCGATGTCCAAGGTACGGCGCATTTCGATGGGCAGCACGATTCGGCCCAGTTCATCGACCTTTCTCACAATACCGGTTGATTTCACAGCTTTACTTCCTTTCCAGCATGGTTCGTCAATGGTTGTACCTGAACATACCACAGTCTGTAATATTCTGTCAATTCTTATCGAAGAAGTTTAAAATATCGTTCACATTTTCAGAGGGGGAAACGACAAAATGGCTATGACCTGGGTGTGGACCGGCATGGTGGTGCTCTCACTTCTGTTCGGTTTGATGAACGGAACGCTGGACGCAGTAGCCTCTGCCGCCATGGACGGCGCTCAATCTGCCGTGGAGCTGAGCATCTCCATGGCCGGTATTTTGTGTCTTTGGAGCGGTGTCATGGAGGTGATGCGCGTCTGTGGACTCTCTGACGGCCTGGCCCGGGCCTTCCGTCCCCTTCTGCGGCGGCTGATGCCCCAGGCCAGTCGGGACAGCGAAACACTGGCCGCTGTCTCCGCCAATCTGTCGGCCAATTTTTTGGGGCTGGGCAACGCCGCCACGCCGCTTGGGATCCAGGCCGCCCGCCGGATGGCCCGGGGCTGCGGCGGGATCGCCAGTGACGAGCTGTGTCTGCTGGTCGTGCTCAACACCGCGTCCATCCAGCTGCTGCCCACCACAGTGGCCTCCGTCCGTGCCGCCGCCGGCTGCGAGACTCCCTTCGACATCCTGCCGGCGGTATGGGTCTCCTCCATCTTGTCGGTTTGTGCCGGCCTCTTGATGGCCCGGCTGCTGGCGGCCGTGGGAAGGAGGCGGCCATGAGCCTGAGTTCTCTGGTGATCCCGGTTTTGCTGGCCGGTGTAGCTGTGTGCGGTCTGGGGCACCGTGCAGATGTGTACGGTGCCCTGACCCATGGTGCGGAGGAAGGTCTGACGGTTTTGCTGCGGGTGGTCCCCGCGCTGGTGGGACTTCTCACCGCTGTCAGCATGTTCCGGGCCTCCGGCGCTATGGACGATCTCTCCAGCCTCTGCGCTCCGGTCCTGGAACGGCTGGGCATTCCGCCCGAGACCACCCCGCTGATGCTGATCCGTCCCGTTTCCGGCAGCGGGGCCCTGGCAGTAGCCACGGAACTTATGACCACCCATGGGCCGGACAGCTTTGTGGGCCGGGTGGCAGCAGTGATGCTGGGCAGCACGGAGACTACTTTCTACACCATCGCCGTCTATTTCGGGGCCGTTGGCATCACCCGTACCCGGTACGCTGTCCCGGCGGCCCTTTGCGCCGATCTCACCGGCTTTCTGGCCGCCACACCATTCCCGCCGCCATTACCGCAGACCTCACGGGATTTTTTGTCTCTGCGCTGGCGGTGCGGCTGTTTTTCGGCGGAACGTGAAAACCGCCCGGACAAAATGTCCGGGCGGTCTCTTATTCTGCCGCCGTAGGCAGCGCTACCGTTCCATAGGTATCCTGAAAGCTGCCGTCCACCAGGAAGCGCACCGCCTCCACCGCGTCCAGCGACAGCAGCGAGCGTTTGAGCGCCTCCAGGCCGGTCTCCAGCGTGTGTTCCTCCGGCAGTGCCTCCAGCGCCGCAGAGGGAAGATTGACATAGCAGATGTCGTCTTCGACCCAGATGGACTGCACCCGGAATCCCTCCGGCAAAGCATCGGAAAGGCTCTCGTCCAGCGGACCCGCCGCCAGTGCCCTGACTACGGCATCCGCCTGTGTATCGCCTTCATAGAGATCCAGCGTCCGCTCCTCCGGCACCAGTTTTCCGGACTGATCCGGGAAGTACAGCGCGGCAGTCACTGTGCTGACCACATCTTCATTGCTGGAAAGCAGCACATCCCGTTCGCTGAAGGTCTGTTTGTCCCGATAGGCCAGCTGCTGGCCCCGGACGGTGATGGTGACAGCGGCGATCTCCCGCAGCTGGGTCAGCGTCATGGCAATGGAGTAATCCGCCAGCGCCAGCGAAATGCCGGAAAGGCTCCGGTACGCCGCGGACAGATCCACCCGGGCCAGGGAGCCATCCAATTCCAGCGACAAAAGGGTCGTCCCCGCCGGGATGGTGCTGCACAGGGTCTCATCCGTGGGTCCCTCCAAAAGGGCCGTCAGCAGTATCCTGGCTACCTCCTGCGGGTCCTGGCGCTGCTCTTCCTCCAGATGGATGATCTCCGCGCGCAGCGCATCGCCCCCGGGAACACCGGTGAGATCTGCTTCCCGGAAAAACAGTTCATAATCCCCTTCGCCCCGCTGGGAGGACACAGCCGCATAGGCACAGCCGGTGCTCAGCAGCACCAATCCGCACAGCAGCAGCGCAAAAAAACGTCTCACACTGCGTCTCCTCCCTTCGCCGCAGGCCAGCGGACCGTAAACACCGATCCGCCCTCCGGCCGGTTGGCCGCTTCCACGGTACCGCCCCGGCGCTTCACCGTATCGCTGACGATGGAAAGGCCCAATCCGGTGCCGCCGGCGTCCCGGGAGCGGGCCTTGTCCACCCGATAAAAACGCTCAAAGATCCGGGGCAGATCCTCCTCAGGGATGCCGGTGCCGTTGTCCGCCACCGTCAAAATCACGTTTTCCTCCCGGCGGGAAAGGGCGACCTGTACCGCCCCGCCGGCGCCGGTATATTTCACCGCATTGTCCGTCAGGTTATAAATGACCTGATGCAGCTCATCCGGCGTGGCCAGGACCGTGCAGCCCGGCTCAGCAGTATAGGTCAGCTCCACCTGCTTTTCCTGGGCCACCAGGCTCATCATCCGCATCACCTGCTCCAGCACCGGCAGCACCTCCACCTCGACGGGCTTTTCCAGCACGCCGCTGTCCAGCCGGGTCAGCCGCAGCAGGTCCTCCGTGATCCGGGAGAGCCGTTCCGCCTCAGCGCCGATGTCCGCCACAAACTCCCGGGTGGTGGCCGGGTCCATGTGTTCGGTCTGCAAAATGGAATCCGACAGCAGCCGGATGGCCGCCAGCGGTGTTTTCAGCTCGTGGGAAGCGTCGGAAACAAAGCGGCGGCGGGCATTTTCCGTAGTCTGGAGCCGGTCCGTCAAACTATTGAACTCCTGGCCGATCTGGGCGATCTCATCATGGCCCGCGATCTCGGCCCGGTGGCTGTACGCACCCTCCCGCACCTGGCGGATGGCGGTGAGGAGCTGGCCGATCTTCCGCGTCAGCACCCGGGAGAGCACCACGCTCAGCACCAGCACCGCCACGCCGATCATTGCTGAAAGCCGCAGGAGATTAGCCTGCAGCCCCTCCAGCAGCGCCGCCTGCTCCGTATCGTATTCATAGGCGTAGACCGCTCCGATCACCTGGCTTTGATAGAGCACCGGCGACGAGGCCCGGCTTCGGAATGCTCCGTTTTGATAGGTGCTGGTAAAGACGTCGCTGCCCAGCAGCGCCTGAACGATCTCCGTGTAAAAGGCGTACTCCCCCACGGCGCTGCCGGTCTCCCGGGTGTCATAGAGAACACGGCCGGTCTCGTCCGTCACCAAAATCCGGCTCATGCCCGTCTCCTCCACCACTGCCATGGCCTGGGCCACATTCTCCTCCGTCAGATGGTCCAGTCCCGAGAGGGAGTACACCATCACGGAGACGCTGCTCTCCAGCGTGGCCTCCTTGGAACGGAACACCAGGTCCTGGGACACCCGCAGCGGGTAAGTATTGAGCAGCAGCAGCACCGCCGCGATGATGAGGATGTAGCTCAGGCCGAATTTGACCTGCAAGCTGCTGTACATCCAGTGCTTAGCCTTTGAAATAGTAGCCCACTCCCCACTTGGTCATGATATGTTCCGGCTCTGCCGGGTTCTTTTCCAGCTTCTCCCGCAAACGGCGGATATGGACGTCCACTGTGCGGTAATCTCCGCCGTAGGCATAGCCCCACACCACGTTCATGAGATTCTCCCGACTGTACACCCGCCGGGGATTGCGCATCAAAAGCTCAATGAGGTCGTACTCCTTGGCAGTCAGCTCCACGCTCTTCCCGTCCCGGATCGCCAGGCGCTCCTCCGTGTTGAGGGACAGGTCCCCAGCTGTCAGGATGGCCCCCTGGCTGCGCTGGATCCCGGCGGCCCGCCGTAGCAACGCCCGGACTCGGGCCTTGAGTTCCAGGATGTTGAAGGGCTTGGTGAGATAGTCGTCCGCTCCGCACTCAAAGCCCATCAGCTTGTCTGCGTCCTCGCTTTTGGCGGTGAGCATGATGATGGGCACGTTGGAAAACTCCCGGATGCGCATACACGCCTCCAGGCCGTCCACCTCCGGCATCATCACGTCCAAAATCAAAAGATCGAAGGCCCGGGTCCGGGCCAGCTCCACCGCCGCAGCACCGTCATAGGCGCATTCCACCTCATAGCCCTCATTTTCCAGGTTGAACTTCATGCCCTTGACCAGAAGCTTTTCGTCGTCCACCACCAAGATTTTCGCCATTGTCCAATACTCCTTTATCTCAAGGCACCGCATCTGCGGTGCCATTCACCATAATCCATCCGTCCAGCTCCGCCAGCTTCTTTTCTCCGATCCCGCTGACTTCCAGCAATTCCTCCACGGTTTCAAAGGGACCGTTGGCCTCCCGGTACGCAATGATGCGGCCGGCCAACGCCTCTCCGATCCCGGGAAGCGTATCCAGCTCCGCCTCGTCGGCAGTGTTCAAATCCACCGGCTCAAAGGGCGGAGCCACCTCCTCCTGAGGTACCTCCGTCTCTGTTTCCACCACCACGCCTGGGTCCAGCGGAACCTGCTCCGTATGGGAGAGCACCAGCAGCAGACACAAAAACACCGCTGTCAATCCCAGCAGGCACCATTCTGTTTTCGTTGCTTTTCCTCGTTTCACCCCGTTGAACTCCCGCGTAAAGTTTGCTATACTATAAGTAGTGTCGAACACCGGCGAACTGCGCCGGCTGATTTTTCTATACATTCATGATTATATCATAATTTGCAGGAGAACAACATGAAAACAAGACGCTTTTTCTCGGTTTTTTTGCTGTGCGCACTGATCGTCACCCTCTTTGCCACCCCCCTGTCCGCCGCATCGGAAACAGAGGCCAAAACTCCTCCGGACCCCGGCATCTCCTCCAAGGCAGCACTGCTGGTGGACGCCAATACCGGTAATGTGGTCTATGCCAAAAACGAGCATGAGGAGATGTATCCCGCCAGCCTCACCAAAATCATGACAGCCCTGCTGGTGCTGGAGGCTGTGGATAACGGACAGCTCTCCCTGACCCAACAGCTGACTGCCTCCCACTCCGCCATGACCACCGGTCTGGATGAGGACGGCAGCACCGCCGGCATTCTGGAGGGAGAAACCATGACGGTGGAGCAGTTCCTCTACTGCATGCTGGTGGTCTCCGCCAATGAGGCCTGCAACGTGCTGGCCGAAGCGGTCGCCGGAGATGTGGACACCTTTGTGGAAAAGATGAACGCCAAGGCCCAGGAGCTGGGCTGTGAGAACACCCACTTCGTCAATCCCACCGGTCTCCACGATCCGCAGCACTACACCTCCGCCTGGGACCTCTACCTCATCACAAAAGAGGCCATGACCCACAGCGATTTTATGCGCTTTTGCGACACCGGCTCCGTTACCATCCCTGCCACCAACCTCTCCGAGGCCCGGACGCTCCACACCACCAACTACCTGATTGACGGCTGGCGTTCCCGGGGTTACATCAACAAGGACGCCCACGGCGTCAAGACCGGCTCCACCTCCGACGCCGGACACTGTCTGGTCTCCACCGCCACCCGGGGAAGCCTGAGCTTCATCAGCGTGGTGCTGGGCGGCGACCGGGTGACGCTGGACGACGGAGAGATCCGTACATACAGCTTTTACGATACCAACCTGCTTTTCAACTGGGCTTTCGATAACTTCTCCTATCAGACTGTCCTCAGCGCGGAGGAACCGCTCAAGGAAGTCACGGTCTCCCTGTCCAAGGTGGATCATGTGAATGTCCATGTGGGCGAAGATGTGGAGATCCTCCTGCCCAACGGTCTGACGCCGGAGGATCTGGAGCAGAAATTCACCATTGAAGAGCCGGTAGAGGCGCCGGTGAAGGCGGACCAGAAGCTGGGTACTCTGGAACTGAGCTACGGCGACACCATCTATGCTACCGTGGATCTTCTGGCCTACAATGATGTGGAGGCCTCCCGGCTGTTGACCTTCTGGCAGAATGTGAAGGACTTTTTCAGCGGCACCGTGGTGCGGATCATCTCCATCATCATTGTGGTGTTGCTGCTGGTCCTGCTGATCTGGAAAGTGGTCTTTGGCCGCCGTCGCTACCGTTACGGCCATTCCGTGGGCCGGGGCCGGAGCCGCGGTTACCGGGGCCGCCGGAGATAACAAACGCAGACAAGAAAAGAAGAACGCTGCAGAGCAATGCTTTGCAGCGTTCCTTTTTTACTGGGTTTTTACATTATATATATTATAATGTATACAACGTTTTACAGATCCTTCTTCTCCGGCAGGCCGGCGCGGTTCCAGCCGCCATCGGTGAAGAGCACCTGGCCCGTGATGCCGCTGGCCTCGTCAGACGCCAGGAAGCACACGCTGCTAGCGATCTCCTCAGGCTGCAGCAGACGCTTCATGGGGATCACCAGCATGATGTTGTCGATGTCGATGATGCCCTCATTGATGCCCTTCTGGATCATATCCGTCATCACGTAGCCGGGAGCCACGCCGTTGATACGGATGTTGAAGCGGCCCCATTCCACGCCCAGGGTGCCCACCAGGCCGTTGACTGCCGCCTTGGAGATGTTGTAGGCGGAGCGGCGGGTGGTATAGCGCTCGGAGTTGCCGGAGGAAATGCACACGATGCTGCCGCCGCCCTGCTCCTTCATATAACGGGCAGCCGCACGGGACGCCAGATAATAGGCCCGCAGGTTCACTGCCAGCACCTTATCAAAATCCTCCACCTTGAAATCAGTGGCCCACTCCCGGATCTGGATGCCGGCATTGTTGACCAGGATGTCGATCCGGCCGTACTTCTTCACCACGTCATCGATCATCTTGTCGATGGCCGCCGCGTCGCTGAGGTCCGCCATGTAGGACTCGATCTTGCCCAGCTTGCTGTACTCCTCCACCGTCTTGCGGGCGTTTTCCACGTCCTTGCTGCCGGTGACGATGACCTGGGCGCCTTCTTCCACAAAGCGCTTGGCAATGCCCTTGCCGATGCCCCGGATACCGCCGGTGATCAACGTGACTTTTCCTTCAATGCCTCTCATGCTCTCGTCCTTTCCTCGGGATGTTCTCTCCCGAATTCATACTGTTCCGCTCCGCAGACCGGAACTACATTTTTGGGACCCACCGCGGGCAATCCCCGCGGCGGGTCCTCTGGCGGATTTCAAATTGCTTACTGATTGGCAGCCAGCCACTCCTTGGCAGCCTGATCGGTGTCCAGAATGGCCTGGGTGAACTGCTCCTCGGTGATGGGCGTGGGAACATAGTTCCAGTTGGCCATGGAGGTGCACTTCTTGAGCAGAGTGGGCAGGTCCTCCTTGGTCAGCTCAATGGCGTCCATGGTCATGGGCAGACCCATTGCATGATAGAAGGGGAAGAGTTTATCGCGGGTCTCGAACTGCTTATCCAGTGTCAGCAGCACCAGGATACCCAGGGAGACCACCTCACCATGCAGGTGCTTGTGGGCGCCGGGGCAGACCGTGCAGCCATAGTAGAAGCAGTGAGCCAGAGAGTCATTGTAGAAATACTCCTCCCGGGGGCTGGTCTCCACAGTGAGGTTGGAAACCAGACCGGCGGTGATCACGATAGCCAGCGCCACCTGCTGGAGCTCATAGCCGTCCTCATGGTTGCGGATCTGCTCCATGGCCTTGACGCCGAAGTGCAAAAATGCAGACGTGCAGCTGCGGGCCACGGCCACGCCCATGAGAGGTGCGTGCTGGATGGAGAAGTTCGCCAGGTCGTTGCGGGCAGCCAGCTCGGACTCAAACTCCTTGGCCAGAGAATCGCCGATGCCAGCCCACATGTACTCTGCGGGAGAATTGGCGATGATGGTGCTGTTCATAAAGGTATGTACGGGGCAGCGCTTGGGATAGTACAGATCCTTCATGGCGCCGTCGGGATAATACATCACGCACAGCGTGGTGCAGCTGGCGCAGTTGGAAGCCAGCGTGGGGAACGCGAAGACCGGCTTGTTCAGGTGGCCGGCAGCGCATTTGGCGGTATCCATGGCACGGCCGCCGCCGATGGCAAAGATCATATCGGCGTCCTTGACCTCAGGCATGGCCTCCAGCATGGCAGCGTTTTCATAGGAAGCCTCGCCGCCGAACCAGATGGGCTCCGTCAGTTCCAGATCCGTTCCCTCCAGAGCCTTCTTCAGCTCGGGAACCGCGATGGACATTGCGGTTTTGCCGCCGATAACCGCGGCCTTCTTGCCATAGGGGCGAGCAATGTCATAGACCTCGTTGTAGCAGTCAGGACCAATGCTCCAGGCCGGCAGATAAAGAGTGTGACCCATGATTCATTTTCCTCCTTCAATTTTGAAACAGCCAGCGCACCGCATCTTTGTGCAATGTGTCAGGAATCTTGAGTTAATCATACCAGCCCGCAGACGAAATTGTCAATGCGCAAAAACGGGAAACATTTCCGCCGTCATTGCGTCAAAAAACGTCCCCTGAGCGCCTCTCATTTTTGACATCTCTTTGGGGAAAATGCGAACACAGGCTCCAAGTGGGCAGTGCTTTAGAGGCGGAAAGTGTTGTTATTTTGCCGGACGAACCGGCTTTTTTCGGGATTTTTATGTACAAAATTGCGTTTTCTTCAAAATTTCTTCACATTTTATCGGTATAATGCGCAGCATTTCATCAAAAATCCGTATGTAAATTACACAACATCCCCATGGTAAACTTGTTGGAAAAAGAGAAAACCATGAACATACCTTGACAAATTGTCCGCCGGAAGAGTAATCTTCTGGTAGTCGGGCGGGAATTTATGTGCCTTGAGATGATTATCAGGAAGCCTGTCTTACAAGCATCCAGATTTCATAATCGTACATTCCCGCTAAATCGGTACCCCCGAACGGGTACTTTGATTCTGCAAGGAGGCGTCAAAATTGCGATTTGAAAACAGATGTGCTATCGTGACCGGAGCTGCTCAGGGCCTTGGTTTTGCCATCGCCAAGCGTTTGAACGACGAAGGTTGCAAAGTCGCGATGCTGGACATCAATGAGGAAAAGGTTTCTGCTTCCGCGGCGCAGCTGTCCGGCTGCTTCGGTATGAAATGTGATGTATCCAGCGCGGAAGACATCTCCCGAGCCGTCAAGGCGGCAGCCGAAAAGCTGGGCGGTGTGGACATCCTGGTCAACAACGCCGGTATCCTTCATAACTCCTCGATCCCCGATACCACCGAAAAGGAATGGGACACCGTCATGGCGGTCAACCTGAAGAGCGTGTTCTTCATGGTTCAGCAGTGCCTTCCTTATCTGAAGGAATCCAAGTATCCCCGGATCGTCAACATCAGTTCTCTGGCTGGCCGGATGGGCGGCTTTGAAACGGGCCTTGCCTACTCCGCTTCCAAGGGCGGCATCATCGCCCTGACCATGGGCCTTGCCCGCCAGCTGAGCCCCTTCAAGATCAATGTCAATGCGGTGTGCCCCGGCACCACCGAAACGCCCATCACCAAGGCATTCACCCCCGAGGCCATGGAGCGGCTGCTCACCCGCATCCCGCTGGGCCGCCTGGGCAAGCCTGAGGATATGGCAGCGGCGGTTGCCTTCCTGGCCAGCGACGACGCGGCATTTATCACCGGTTTGCTGATGGATGTCAACGGCGGCATGTACATGGGCTGATCACCGCCAGAATGTCTGACCCTTTAAATTGTGATTGCGAGGGATGAACATGAATTATTTGGAATGGATCAACCAGTGCACACCCACCAGATGGTGGCACGATTCCGGAAATCCCGATGAGATCGAGCTGGCATTGAAGCGGGGCGCCACCGGTGTTACCACCAACCCGGTCCTCACCTTCCGCTCCTTCCAGTCTCAGCCGGACTTCTGGAATCCCAAGGTCCTGGCACTGGGCGATGATTTCCCCACCCTGGAAGCTCACGCAGAAGCGCTTTTGAAGCTGGTGGCTACCTACGCCGCCGACAAGGTGCGGGACATTTACGAAAAGACCAACGGTGCTGACGGCTATGCTCTGGGTCAGCTGAACCCGGGTCGGGCCGGCGATGCCGAGGGCATGCTGGCACAGGCCCGGCGGGTCCACTCCTGGGCGCCTAATATCGCCGTGAAGCTGCCCGCCACCGCTGCCGGTATCGAGGTCATCGAGCACTTGGCGGAAGAGGGCATCCCCATCTGCGCCACCATCAATGTCTCCGTGGCACAGGCCATTGCTGTGGCCGAAGCCTATGCCCGCGGCAAGGAAAAAGCCATTGCCAACGGCGTCAAGCCGCCGCTTTGCATCGTGGTGCAGCAGGTGGGCCGTCTGGATGACTACCTGCGGGACGTGGCTCAGGATATGAAGCTGGGCCTGGACGAGTCCGTGATCACCATGGCCGGTCTGGCTGTGGCCAAACGGTCTTACCACATTCTCCAGGAGATGAAGTCGGACGCCATCATCATGCCCGCCGGACTGCGGGGCGCCTACCACCTCACGGAAATGGCCGGCGGCCGGCTGCTCTACACCATCAATACCCGGGTCCAGGATATGATCCTGGAGGCCGATCCTCCCCAGGTGGAGAAGATCGCCGAGCCTATTCCGGCTGAGACGCTCTCGCAGCTTCAGCGGATCCCGGAGTTTGTCCGGGCCTACGAGCCGGATGGCATGAAGCCCTCCGAGTTCATTACTTACGGCGTTACCCAGAAACTGCTCAGCCAGTTTATGGAGACCGGCTGGTCCCCGCTGGAGACCTACATGTCCAGCAAGAAAACCAGCCGTTGGATCTGAGTTTCTTTTCCCGTGTCCGGAGGGACGAACCAAATCAAGGGTTTTCCAAACAGAGTTTCTGTTTGTAACCAACACTATTTTAGGAGGACGAAAAAATGAAGAAGCATCTTGCACTGGTCATGGCAGCCCTGATGATGGCTTCCATGCTGGCTGGCTGCGGCAGCTCCGAAACCACCGATACTGGCAGCGGAGACGGCAACAGCGAAGGCTACAACACCCTCAACATCATTGCAGCCCACGGCGCTGCGGAAAACACCTCTGAAAATGAGAGCTTCCTGAAGTTCAAGGAACTGGTGGAAGAGCGTTCCGGCGGTGCCGTCACCGTGGACCTGTATCCCAACCAGCAGCTGGGCGGTGACCGTGAGTACACCGAGGCTGCGACCCAGGGCAACGTCACCATGGGTGGTCCCTCCACTGCTAACATCGCTCCCTTCGTTCCCGCGATGAACGCTTTCGAGACTCCCTTCCTGTTCTCCGACCGTGAGACCGTGTACGCCGCTCTGGACAGCGAGGCTGGCCAGGCTCTGCTGGACTCCTTGGAGAGCGCCGGTCTGAAGGGCCTCGGCTACTTCGAGAACGGCTTCCGTCAGCTGACCACCAACAAGGAGATCAACTCCCTGGCCGACCTGAAGGGTCTGAAGATCCGCGTCATGGAGAACGAGGTCCATCTGGCGATCTGGGAAGCTCTGGGTACCAACCCCAGCCCCCTGGCTTTCGGCGAGCTGTATTCCGCTCTGCAGCAGAAGGCGTTTGACGCTCAGGAGAACCCCGCTGAGCTGATCTACAACACCAAGTTCTACGAGGTGCAGGATCACGTCTATCTGACCAACCACATCTACACTCCTTACATCATCTACATGAACCTGGATACCTGGAACAGCCTGAACGAGCAGACCCAGACCCTGATCCAGGAGTGCATGGATGAGGCCGTTGCCTATTGCCGCGAGATCTGCGAGGAAAACGAGCAGGCCTGCTTCGACGCCATCAACGAGTCCGGCAAGAGCCAGACCTACGAGGTCTCTGATGAGCTGCACAACGAGATGGTCACCGCCTGCAAGGATGCCGGTATCTATGATCTGGTCATCGAGAAGGCTGGCGGCACCTATGCGCAGGATCTGTGGGCCGCTGCCGGCTTCGATCCCGAATCTGTTGCCTGAGTTCTGCACTGATCACAGCGGTGTAAGTTTTGCGACGAGACTGCCGGCTGACCCGGCAGTCTCGTTGTAGAATCGGACTTTGTAAAATTCGTGTTAAAGAAAGGTGGTCAGCATAGAGAATGAAGGCCCTTCGTTTTCTGGACGAGAACATCGAAAAGATGCTTTGCGTAATCGCCCTGGCGCTGATGAGCGCCGTGATTGTGGCTCAGGTCTTTTGCCGGTATGTTCTGAACAGCTCCCTTTCCTGGTCTGAGGAGCTGGCGCGTTATCTCTTTATTTGGATGATCTACATCGGCATCAGCTATGGTGTCAAACTGGACAAGCACATCTGCGTGGACGCGGTTTATACCTTTGCTCCCAAGGGCATCAAGCGCTACTACGCCATCGTCGGCTACCTGCTGTTCCTGCTCTTTGCCGTCGCTATGGTGTACTACGGCGTTCTGGTGGTGGGCATGCAGATCAGCAGCGGCCAGGTTTCTCCCGCCATGGGCGTTCCCATGCAGTACGTGTATGCGGCGCCTGTCGTTGGCTTCGTGCTCACTGCGATCCGTCTGGTCCAGAAAGTTATCGAGGCCATCAGAGCCCCCGAGTGGGAATGAAAGGAGCGTAAAGAAAAATGGTAGTTGCTCTTTTGTTCGGAAGTTTTGCGCTTCTTTTGATTCTGCGGGTGCCCATCGGTATCTCCCTTGGTATGTCCAGCCTGATTACGATCTTCGCCAGCGGCGTGGTTCAGCCCACTTACCTGGCTCAGGGTCTGGTCACCGGTGCCGACTCCTTCTCCCTGATGGCAGTTCCCTTCTTCGTGCTGGCCGGTGAGCTGATGGCGACCGGCGGTATCTCCCGCCGTCTGCTCAACATCGCAGACGCTTTCCTGGGCCGTAAGTACGGCGGCCTGGCTCTGGTCACCGTGGTGGCGTGCATGTTCTTCGCCGCTATCTCCGGTTCCGGCCCGGCTACCGTGGCTGCTATCGGCGGTCTGACCATCCCCAGCATGCTCAAGCAGGGCTATGACAGACCCTTCGCCGGCGCGATCTCTGCCGCTGCCGGTTCCATCGGCGTCATCATCCCGCCCTCCATCCCCATGGTCATGTACTGCGTGGCCACCGGCGTTTCCGTCGGCGCCATGTTCATGGGCGGCGTGATCCCCGGCATCCTGATTGGTGTGTCCCTGTGCGTGTACAGCAGCCTGTACAGCAAGAAGCACAAGTACATCAACGCTGAGGCCGCTCCCTTCTCCTGGGGCAACGTGGGCCGCTCCCTGGTGGACGGCATCTGGGCTCTGCTGGTGCCCGTCATCATCCTGGGCGGTATCTACGGCGGTATCTTCACCCCCACCGAGGCCGCTGCTGTGGCCGTGGCCTATGGCCTGATCGTCGGCCTGTTCGTCTATCGTGACCTGAAGGCCAAGGACCTGTACCGCATCTTCGGCAGTGCTGCTCTGACCACCGCTACCATCATGGTCATTCTGGGCACCGCCACCACCTTCGGCCGGATCCTGACCCTGGAGCGCATCCCCACCATGATCGCCGACTTCTTCGAGTCTGTGGCCAAGGGCCCCATCATGCTGATGATCCTCATCAACATCCTGCTGCTGATCGTCGGCTGCTTCATGGAGACCAATGCCGCCATCATCATCCTGGCCCCCATCTTCCTGCCGATCGTGGAATCCATGGGCATCAACCCCGTGCATTTCGGTATCGTCATGGTCGTGAACCTGGCCATCGGCTTCGTGACGCCTCCTCTGGGCGTGAACCTGTTCGTGGCCTGCAACGTGGCAAACGCCAAGCTGGAAGAGATCTGCAAAGGTATCCTTCCCATCTTGGGCGTGATGATCCTCGACTTGCTGCTCATCACCTACATCGAGCCTCTGTCCACGTTCCTGCCTGCTCTGCTGGGCTATTGATGAATCCAGTTTGTTTCTGAAAAGAGCCGGTGCGGGATTTCCGAAAGGTCATTCCCGCACCGGCCTTTTATTTTTGAAAGAGAGGATTACTACACATGGAAAAGCTTGTATCCGGGAAAATTGCTCTCGTCACCGGCGGCGGTGCGGGAATGGGTGCGGCGGACTGCTGGAAATTTGCCCAGGAGGGCGCTGCCGGCATTCTGGTGGCGGATCTGAACCTGGAAGACGCCCAGAACGTCTGCGACAAGATCATGGCTGCCTATCCGGCGTGCAAATGCGTGGCGGTCAAAACGGACGTCTCCAAGGAGGCGGATGTAGACCACTGCTTTGAAGTTCTGGAGCAGGAGTTCGGCACACTGGATATTCTGGTCAACAACGCCGGTGTGACCAATAAGATCCCCTTTGATGAGATGACGCTCAAGCACTGGGAATTCACCTACGGTATCAACATCACCGGTCCCTTTCTGTTCTGCCAGCGGGCGCTGCGCATCATGAAGGCCAAGGGTTACGGCCGGATCATCAATATGGCCTCTGTTGCAGGCCATGTGGGCGGTCTGACCTCCGGCGTGGATTACGCCACCACCAAGGGCGCCATGCTGACTCTGACCCGCTCTGTGGCCAAGCAGGGCGCCGCCTACGGCGTCACCTGCAACAGCATCGCCCCCGGCAACATCAAAACCGCTATGGAAAAGGTCTTCGGCAGCGACTGGGACCCCATGGCCATCCCCATGCACCGGCTGGGAGAGGCTGATGACATCGCGGATGTGGTGCTCTTCCTGGCCTCCGATATGTCCCGTTACATGACCGGCTGCTG
>ERZ827037.2015-NODE-2015-length-18875-cov-4.737301_pt1 | contig 18875 bp, 19 predicted proteins | sample MGYA00519924_ERZ827037 | MGnify/ENA primary metagenome ERZ827037 (study PRJEB31778, sample SAMEA3449250) | human gut metagenome | biome: human gut; feature: human-associated habitat; material: faeces | place: United Kingdom | collected 2010/2012 ...
AGAACTGAAACATGAGAACTTGATTGAACTGGTTGAAGCCAAGGATATTGGCGGTGGATTTGCTATGGTGTTCAAGTGGGCCTCTGGCGATTGCATGGGAAGGATGTATCCTGCAGCGCACCATCGCTTTATGCAGCTGCCCGTTGACGCCAGACTGACCGTGTTCCATGACATACTGCGCTTTTTTGAATATATCGCCTCTCAGAACTATGTGGCCATCGACTTCTATGATGGAAGCATTCTGTATGATTTTGAGAATGGCAAAACAACGATCTGCGACATCGATTTCTTCCGTAAGCAACCTTGTTCCAATGATATGGGACGTATGTGGGGAAGTTCTCGCTTCCAGTCACCTGAAGAATACCAGATCGGAGCAACCATTGACGAGGTTACAAACGTCTATACCCTTGGGGCAACTGCTTTTGCTCTTTTTGGCGGGTATAACCGCACACAGGACAGATGGCAGCTAGGCGATGCGCTCTTTGACGTTGCCATAAGAGCCGTAAATGATAAACGATCCCATAGACAGCAGTCCATCCGGCAGTTCAAGGAGGAATGGGAGGCTGCACTTGCCATGGAAAAATGCAGGCATTCGGAAACGGGCACCCACTATTGCCCGTGAATTTGTGATGGAAATCATAGTTTATGCGCCAGACAGAGCCAACGACTCCCCAAAAAACAAGAGGTCATGACCTTTCGGCCATGCCCTCCTACTGCAATTCAATCCCTTTCTTACACCGCAATGATAATCCCGCCGTCATTGGCATACATGCTGCTGATCCCGGCTGTATCCATAATCAGCGTTTTCGCAAATGCAGCCTTTGTCTGTTCATATCCCATATCCTCTTTCCAGACCTTGGATGTCAGAAAAAATTCCTGCCTTGGAATCCTGCTCTTTTCAATAGCCTCTGCCACATATTTCTCCGTGCCGTAAACAGAAGCCGTATCAAAATGCCTGTATCCGGCACGAATTGCAGTACCGATGATATCCGCGCTGTTTCCTTCCGCAGCTTTATAAGTTCCAAATGCAGCACACGGAATCTTGACCTGGTTATTCAAAATACGATAATTCGAATTACACTCCATCTTTCTGGCTCCTTTCTCTTACTGCACAACCACGAGACCTCAAAATTAAAAAACGCCCCTTTTTGCATATCCTGCAAAAAGGGGCGAGATCATACTCGCGGTTCCACCCTGTTTGAACCGGTATTAAATACCGGAACCACTCATTTGTGATGATAACGGGATCACCGGGCTGTTTTCAGCCACTCAGAGGTAGTTTTCAAATGTTTCCGTAAGTGGGAGCTTCCAGCCTGCGACTCCCTTCTCTGTCTTCTTCCACATCCTACTCGTCTCGTCATTGTATTGAAATATTATATTCTCAACCTAATCCTCATTATAACATCACTTTTTGTTTTGTCAACCAGATTTCTTTTTTACTCTCTGAATCCACAGCCACACAGCCGCAAAAAACTCCCGTACCATATAGTTCAAAAACAAAATCCGGTTACATCCTGCCGCAATTCCCGTCAGGTTCTCATACCCTTCACTTCGTCCGATCAAAAGTGCCCGAAACAAATGAAAATTATTTGTCACAATTCCAACCGGTGTTTTCAACTCCTCCAGATAAGCTTTGCTAAACCGCAGGTTTTCCCTCGTCGTCCGCGACTGATCCTCCAACATGATCTGCTCGTCTTTTACCCCATGTTCCCGCAAATATTGTGCCATCGCATAAGCCTCTGAAACATCCTCACCTTTTCCCTGACCGCCGGATACGATGATCTTCACCGAAGAACAGACCTGATGATACAATAAAGCAGCATCCAGTCTTCTCTTTAATGAATCTGTGATCCGCTCTCCCCGGACCTGCGCACCAAGCACGATCAGATACCGGCAGTTCTTCTTTCTTCCAGGCCTCATGGCACGTACAATAAAAAACTCCACCGCAAGAAAAAGGATCCATATTCCCGCCACACAGAAGAACAAAAGCTTTCGCGTCACTTCTTCTTTTGTCGCAGGAATCATCAAAAAGTGCCCGATCCCCGCCACCAGCCAGAATCTGGCAAACGTAGAGTTCCATTTTCCGGTATAGAAACAGAGGATTCCATAATAAAAGAGAAACAGCGCCCCTGCCGTGATCAAATAAATTTCCATGCTCATCTCCCGTTCTTTTTCCGAAACATAAAAGGGAGACTCATCCGAGCTCCCTCTCATACGATATACTGCTATGCATTTCTTCCACAGCACATTTTATATTTTTTACCACTTCCGCATGGACATGGATCATTTCTTCCGATTTTCTTTCCTTTGCGGATCGTACCGGACTGTTTCTGCTCACGGTACAACTGTTTTTTCTTTTCTTCATCAAAAATAGCATTCCACTGTGGCAGTTCATATAACCAGTCTGCTTTTGCATCGATCATATTTTTGTATAACAGCTCTTTGTCAAAGATCAAATTCACTTCCGTATCCTCTGTCATCGTCTCAATCGGATTCGGCACTTTCAGACTGTCGTTGATTCCATCCAGAAATCCTACCATTGTCAGAACTTCCTGTCCATATTTTTCAGCCAGCTCTTTGACCGTACCTTTCACTTCTACATCAGGCTCTGTCAAAAGCTGCTCATAAATTCCTCTTTCAATGCTGAAATAACGACCCCAGAACTTCTCTAACTGCTCTTTGGACAGTTCTCTGTCATATGCCATATCTCTCCATTGATCTAATAAACATTTTTCACTCATTGTAAAAACTCCTTTTTCTTAGAAATTCAATCGTGGTTCTATTATATAACACTTTTCTCTGTCAGTAAACTACTAATTTTACCGCTGTATTGCAATCTTTCTATCTTTTTTATATAATAAATCTGCCGGAGCAAAAAGATGCTCCGGCAGATTTATAAAAAGATAAAAGAAAGGAATCTAATATGAAGAAATCAAAACGTATCATGGCACTGATCGGAGCAATCCTGCTGGTTCTTCTTTACGTCAGCACACTCATCTTTGCTTTTATAGACAGCGTTGTCTCTCAGAAGCTTCTGATGGCTGCCATTGCCGCCACGATCCTGCTGCCTGTACTGTTATATATCTATTCACTCTTTTCCCGTACATCTCATACGGATGACTCCGACTCGAACGAGTAATGTTCTTCTGTTAAACATACAGCTCTGCCATCGCAACGGCAGCATCCAGTTCCTGCTGCCTGCAGACTGTTTTTTTGTCTCTTTTTCTTTCGGTCTCTCGAATTTTCTGTCTTTTCTCCAGGTATTCTTCCATCGATATCATCTGTAATCTGTTCTGTATACTATTCTGACGCATAAAATACCTCCTTTTTCCGGCCTCAGCCTTATTATTTTATGATACTGCCCTCTGAAATATGTCATTTTTCTGCCTGCTTGACAGAACTTTTTTTGTCCCCCTGACACTCTTTTATCCTACTGTCAAATTGTGACGCCGATGTGGCTGATTTCTAAAGTTTTTCATAAAAATCTCTTAACATTTTTTTCACAAAAAAAGATGCTCCGCTGCCAGCTTTTGCTGGCAGATACGGAACACCTTCGTTCACCTTTTATCTTTTGCGATAAATGATATCGTCTCTTCCCGGTCCGTTGCTGACCATTGTGATCGGATATCCAATCTGTTCTTCAATAAATTCAATATACTTTCTGCAATTCTCCGGCAGTTCTTCGTATGTCTTGATTCCGCGGATATCACATTTCCATCCCGGAAGTGTCTTCAATACCGGTTTTGCTTTTTCCAGGAGATGTGTTACAGGGAACTCTGTTGTCACTTCTCCATTGATCTCATAGCCTACACATACCGGAATCTCATCCAGATATCCAAGTACATCGAGTACTGTAAATGCTACATCTGTTGTTCCCTGCATTCTGCAGCCATATTTGGATGCAACACAGTCAAACCATCCCATTCTTCTTGGACGTCCTGTTGTAGCGCCGAACTCTCCGCCGTCACCACCACGTCTTCTAAGCTCGTCTGCTTCCTCTCCAAAGATCTCGCTTACGAAAGCTCCGGCTCCTACTGCACTTGAGTACGCTTTACATACTGTAACGATCTGCTTGATCTCGTATGGTGGGATTCCTGCTCCGATCGCACCGTATCCTGCAAGTGTTGAGGAAGATGTAACCATTGGATAAATTCCGTGATCCGGATCTTTCATGGATCCTAACTGTCCTTCAAGAAGAACTGTCTTTCCTTCTTTGATTGCCTCGTGAAGATAAAGAGATACATTAGCTACAAACGGCTCTACCATTTTCTTATATTCCATCAGTTCGTTATATAACTCATCAGGATTAATCAGTGGTTTGTGGTATAAATGCTCAAGCAGTACATTCTTCTGCTCTGCCACGCGCACAACCTTCTCCTTCAAAAGTTCATCATCAAACAGCTCACTAACCTGAAAACCGATCTTTGCATACTTATCTGAATAGAACGGAGCAATTCCTGACTTTGTGGAACCGAAAGATTTTCCTCCGAGTCTCTCTTCTTCATATGCGTCAAAATTCTTGTGATAAGACATTACCATCTGTGCTCTGTCGGATACAAGAATCTTCGGCATCGGAACACCTTTTTCTACTATAGACTGTACCTCTGCGAAAAGACGCGGCACATCCAGTGCGACACCATTACCAATGATGCTGGTCGTATGTCCATAGAACACACCTGATGGCAGTGTATGCAGCGCAAATTTTCCGTAATCATTCACAATTGTATGGCCTGCATTCGCACCACCCTGAAAACGAACGATGATATCTGCCTCTCTGGCGAGCATGTCTGTGATCTTACCCTTTCCTTCATCGCCCCAGTTTGCACCAACTACTGCTTTTACCATTTCAAACCCTCCTGCGTATGTTTGCTTGTAAATAATATTAATCAGCGGTACTTATAACCATTACCGCCTTAAGAATTATACTATACTTTTGCAGGGTTGTAAAATGTTATTTCGCATTTTTTTATTTAAATGTCAGAAATATTGTATTTCTGCGATAAAAGTATTACAATGAAAAGTAAATCAGGCGGTTTTCCCCTGAGAGCAAACTGTTTATCAGTATGAAATTTAGTTTAATAGAAGGGAGACTATAGAATTGAAAAAATTAATCAAATGGATAGTTGGACTTGGCACTGTTGGTACTGCAATCGGACTTCTTGCTGTTCGTCTGATCAAAAAATCAAAGAGTACATCCTCTGATATAAAAGCAGATAGCACCGATAGCAATAAAGAAGAAACGGATTCCGATACATTTGATCTGGATCAAGATCTTGAACCAACACAGGAAAGATCTTATGTATCTTTGCAGGCAGCCCAACCAGATGATTTAACTGAAAAATCTAATGTTGACAACGCTGACTCTTCTGAAGTAGAAACACAACCAGCAGTTTCTGATGAATCAGACGATACGATTGCTGAAAATGAATAATAAAAAAGAAAACGGATCGTTCAATCTTACACTTAATAAAATTGAACGATCCGTTTCTCTTTTTTATTAAAATACAGCCTGTTCTTCTATCATCTATTTCCATACCTTACAGAGTAGTTGAACTGCTGCACGGATTCTCTCCTCATTCATGTTTGCATAGCCTAACAGAATCACCGCTTTTCCTGTACTGTCTTCATTATCTTTTACACAATACTCTGATAAGCCATAAACTCTGACACCTTGTTTCGCCGCTTTTTCAATCAAATCCTTTTCGGAATCATCCGTCTTAAAATGCAGCAACAGGTGAACACCTGCATTTTCTCCGGAAATTTCTAGAATCTCTTTCATCTTCCGAAGGCTGCTGATCAGAACATCATGCCTGTTCTTATATAATGCGCGTGTTTTATTCAGATGTCGCTCATAATAGCCTTCTTCCATAAATTTCTGAAGAATCATCTGATCCACCTTGGAGACAGTAGAACTGATGAATCTGCATTTTTCCTGATAAATTTTCAAAATATGTTCCGGAAGCACCATATAGCTCATTCGAATAGAAGGTGCCAGTGATTTAGAAAAGGTACCTGTATAAATCACTTTCCCATTGCTATCACTTCCCTGCAGTGCCGGAATCGGCTTTCCTTTATATCGAAATTCACTGTCGTAATCATCTTCAATAATATATCTGCCTTCTGCCCCATCTGCCCATTTCAACAGTTCCATTCTTCTTTGTATCGGCATAACACATCCAAGTGGATACTGATGAGACGGCATGACAAATGCAATATCCGCCCCTGATTTCTCTAATTCATCAATTCGCATCCCGCTTTGATCCATATCAACAGTACAGACTTTATAGCTTAATCGTTCAAACAAACGATAGGCCTGTCCATAGGTTGGGTTTTCCAGCGCAACTTTATGACAATTTCCAATCACTGTCGTCAAAAGCATAAGCAGATAATCGCTTCCTGCTCCAATAATGATCTGATCCGGATGACAGTGTATTCCTCTTGCCTGATGCAAATAACTGCTGATCGCATTTCGAAGCCCATATTCCCCTTGAGGATTCCCCAATCGAAACATCTCTGCCTTATCATCTATCAGACATTCTTTGGATAATTTTCTCCAGACATTATACGGAAAACTGTTGAGATCCACACCGTTCGGAGTGAAATCATACGCGTATTCTGTCACTCCTGAAGAAATCGGTTCAACTTTGATCTCCGGTCTCTTCTGAAGCTGATATATGCCTTCGATCTTTGCGACAAAATATCCTTTGCATGGGATTGCCTCTACATACCCTTCCGACAGGAGCTGTTCATATGCAAGTTCTACTGTACTCCTGCTCACTACCAGATGCTTACTCAATGCTCTTGTAGATGGAAGCCGCTCTCCACTCTGTATTACGTTATTCTGAATCTCTTCCTTGATAAATTCATAAATCTGTTCGTACAGCGGAGTTTTTGATTTTGGATTCAAACTCATTGTCAATTCATACATTCTTGTTCTCTCCCTGCATCACACCTATAACTATGAAAAACTGCCGTGAACAATTTCTCATTGTGATCACGGCAGTCCGTTTTTTATTTCTTCGGCAGTTTGAAAGAACTCTTCAGAGAAACAATACGGTTAAATACCAGATTCTCCGGTGTAGAATCCTTTGCATCGATACAGAAAAATCCGTTTCTTACAAACTGGAAGCTATCATAAGCTTTCGCATCTGCAAAGCTTGGCTCCACATAAGCATCTTTGATAATCTTCAGAGAATTTGGATTCAGGTTCAGAGAACCATCCTCTTTATTGTATACACCCTTCTCTTCATCTACAAGGTTCTCATACAGTCTTACTTCTGCTTTCTGTGCATATGGTGCCGGAACCCAATGAATTGTTCCTTTCACCTTACGTCCTGTAAATCCACTTCCAGCCTTTGTCTCAGGATCATAAGTACAGTGAACTTCTGTCACGTTACCATTCTCATCCTTTACAAAGCTTTCACATTTCACAAAATATGCATGCATCAGACGAACTTCATTCCCTGGGAACAAGCGGAAATATTTCTTTGGCGGTTCTTCCATGAAGTCATCTCTCTCGATGTAAAGTTCACGACAGAACGGAACTTTACGCTGTCCGAGTTCTTCGTTCTCCAGATTATTCGCAACATCCAGATATTCAACTTCTCCTTCCGGATAGTTATCAATCACAAGCTTGATCGGATCAAGCACAGCCATCATACGGGAACGCTTCATCTTCAGATCCTCACGGATACAGTACTCAAGCATCGCATAATCAACAGAGCTCTGGCTCTTGGAAATACCACACATATCAATAAACATCTTGATTGACTCCGGTGTAAATCCTCTTCTTCTGAGCGCTGCGATAGAAACCAGTCTTGGATCATCCCAACCATCAACAATCTTATCTTCTACGAGCTTCTTAATATAACGCTTTCCTGTTACAACATTCGTAAGATACAGTTTTGCGAACTCAATCTGACGCGGTGGGTTCTCGAATTCACATTCTCTCACAACCCAGTCATAAAGCGGTCTGTGATCTTCAAACTCAAGTGTACAGATGGAATGTGTGATTCCCTCGATCGCATCCTCGATCGGATGAGCGAAATCATACATCGGATAAATACACCACTTATCTCCTGTATTGTGATGTGTCATGCGGGCAACACGATAAATGATCGGGTCACGCATATTGATATTCGGTGATGCCATATCAATCTTTGCACGAAGCACTTTCTCCCCGTCTGCATACTTTCCGGCACGCATATTCTCAAAAAGCTCAAGGTTCTCCTCTACAGAACGATTTCTATATGGACTTTCTTTTCCTGGTTCTGTAAGTGTTCCTCTATATTCACGCATCTGTTCTGCTGTAAGATCACAGACAAATGCTTTTCCTTTCTTGATCAGCTTCACAGCGCACTCATACATCTGATCAAAATAATCGGATGCAAAATAAAGATGATCCTTCCAGTCAGCACCCAGCCACTTAATATCCTCTTTGATAGACTCAACAAATTCTGTCTTCTCCTTTGTCGGGTTCGTATCATCAAATCTCATATGGAATTCACCATTATACTTCTCTGCCAGTCCATAGTTCAAAAGGATAGACTTCGCATGACCAATATGAAGGTATCCATTCGGCTCCGGTGGGAAACGGGTGCATACATGATCGTAAACTCCTTCTGCCAGATCCTTATCTATCTCCTGTTCAATAAAATTCTTTGAAACTGTTTCGTTCTCCATATCTTCCTCCTACTAACCATAAGTACCATCCGGATGATCTGTCACATTCCTTCGGAAGTGTGATTTATCCTACAGGTTTTCATGCTCAATATCTTATCACATAAAAAGAACAACCACAAGAGATTCTTTTCGTCTCCTCTTACAGTTGTCCTTTTAAGGTTACTGTTCACTTCTGTGTCAATCACTCTGCTGATGGACACGGAAGATGCATGTTTTGCCCTGAATGCAGCCTGCCTTTTAACAATTCATAAGCCTGTGCCAGAATAGCTGCATGATCCACTGCAATTCCTCCACCTTCTTTTACAACATAGTATTTTTCTCTGACCAATCCTGTCCGCTCCTTTTTCAGGATAACCGCATTTCTCTTCTGATCCTGATTTTGAATTGTCAGATGATATTCCGTCTTTTCCCATCCATCTTCTTCATATGCTGTCTCCGGTTCCATCTCTATCTCAAACCATGCTGCATCTGCCGCATCATCTCCGGCCTCTACACTTACATCCGACTCCTTTACGATAGAAAGATACGCACTTGTAATAATCCTTGCTCTCGGATCTCTCTGATAATCTCCATAACAGGCAAACTGTTCCACCGGAAGTCCGCTGACTCCGGTCTCTTCCTGCAGTTCCCGTCTTGCTGTATCCTCCAGATTCTCCCGCAAATTTACAAATCCTCCCGGAAGAGCCCAACAGCCAATACTGGGATGATTTCCTCTCTTAACCAAAAGCACCTTTAATCGTCCTTCTTTCAGTGCCTGTTCATCTTTATAAGAGAAAACAACTGTGTCTGTTGTACAACACGGATTTTTATATCGATATGGATCATATTCTTCCAGAAATTCTTCCAGTGTCTGTCCTTTCCCATTCCGTTCTCCTGTCCCATAAAATGGTGTGATGTCTTCTAAAAATGATGCCATATCCATCTCTCCTTTTCACTTCTTTCAAAGCACTCCCAACATACTCATCGGTTCAAAAAAACGACCGATTTCTGTCAGAAGATTCGCAAAATAAACACAAGTTCCTGCTTCTGCCTCCGGATGTGATCCTTGAAAATCATAACACTGTACTCCCACAAGCGGCGCATGTGCCTTCTCCCAATCCCGTTCCAGGATCTCATGAATCTGTTCTTCATCTTCTTCGCCGACCCGAAGAAAAATCTCGATGTTCTGCCTCATCGCATCAAAAAAATGATAAAATTCCGGCAGATATTCTTCCATCTCCCATACAAACTCCGTAAATGTCTGTAACACATCTTTCAGTTCTTTTAATTCACTTGTTTCATAATTCTTTTCGCTCATACGGCTTCCCCTTATGCAGAACCCGTCACCTTAAACCACCACTTCAATCAAATCCAGTATAACATATTTCATGACAAGTGAAAGAATTCTCAACAAGGAATTGCATTTTTTCTTCAAACCCGTAAACCTATAGGAAAATCTGCAATGAGATTTCTGTTGGAATCTATGAAGATTTGAAGATCTGCATCGCGAATCTGCTGAAATAAGAAAAACCCCGGAAACACCGCATTCACGGGCGATTCCGGGGAAAAGTTCAAAGCTGTCTAGGGGACTTGAACCCCCGACCTCCGCCTTACCAAGGCGACGCGCTACCGACTGCGCCAAGACAGCTTATTGCGTTCCAGCAGAACGCAAAATTAAATATACACTACTTGAGTTTGATTGTCAAGTTAAAGCTGATCTGAATCCAGCAAAATGGTAAATGGCCCGTCATTGAGCAGCTGAACCTTCATATCAGCTCCAAACTCTCCAGTCTGTACTTCCTCCACTGATTCCCTGCATTTTTCAATGATATATTCATACATCTCATTCGCCATATCCGGTTTTCCTGCTTCAATAAAGCTTGGTCTATTTCCTCTCTTACAGTTTGCATATAACGTAAACTGTGAAACCAGAAGAAGACCTCCGTCCACATCAGCAAGCGAAAGGTTTGTTTTTCCCTGTTCATCTTCAAAAATACGAAGTCCGATCATTTTTCGTATCATTTTGTCTGCAATCTCTTTTGTGTCAGTATCTGCTACTCCAATCAAAACAAGATACCCTTTTCCAATCTTTCCTGATATCTCACCATCAATCGTAACAGATGCATCTGTTACTCTTTGTATTACAAATCTCATCTTTTCAAACCTCTGTTTTTTTATTATTTGTTGTCAGACAAATCAACGTCACAGCACTCACTGTCATCGGAATACTGATCAGGATAATCATTCCCATTACTATTGCCGGAAGGAATCTGCTCTCAAGATCTACGATCAGCGTTCCCATCAGATTATAGAACATATGCATCAGCATGGATGCCGCCAGGGTGTTATAGCGATGCGCCACAAATCCAAGTGCAAACCCCAAAAGTGCCGCATAAATTCCCTGTACAAGATTTTGATGGAACACTCCAAACAGAACCGCCTGTACAACATTCGCCAGGATCCAATGCATTCCGGCACGTTCAAGATATTTCTGGATCAACCCCCGGAAAATCATTTCTTCCACAAAAGGTGGAAGAATCAATGTACTGAAAACCCACATCAGCGAATATTCTGTCAGGCCGGAATTTTCTATCAGATTCTGATAATTATCCATCGCATCCGGAAGTGACCGTGCTACAATTGCCAGTATAATACTGGTCACGTGTATCATGCCAAAAGTAAACAGCCCGATTAAAACGCATCCGTCCAATCCGACTCTTCTGCATTTGCCTGGGATTGCACGGATTCCTCCTTCACGCAGCTGAAAAGCAAGATAATACCATAAAGCAGGAATAGGCAGAACCATAAGGTACAAAATTGCCGATACCAGATTCAAATGACTCATCAGAAACTCATAAACCACCATTGTTCCATTGTTTCCCATAACCAGAGGCCCGCCAATTGCGGCCAGATAAGAAATGATGTATCCGAATTTGTTAAAGCAGATCATGATCACCAGAAAGACTGCAAGTGCCAAAAGGTAATTGTATTTTTTCTTCATCCGTATTTCTCCTTTACGGCAGAATCTTTTGTGCTTTTGTCTTGATCCTCTGAAGTGCATTGTCCACTGACTTCGGACTCTTTCCAAGTAATTCCGCAATCGTCCGATAATCCGTTCCCATCAAGTGCAGATAAAGAACATGATTTTCTAATGGACTGAGCAATTCTTTGAGCTGCTCCGCAAAAGCTTCTGTATATTCTTTTCCAAAATAAAGAACTTCCGGATCATTCTCCTTCGATGATTCTATCGTGTCAATCAAAGGAAGACTTCTCCCCTCTCCTACCTCTTCACTGTCTTCATATAACGAAACATAAGAATTCAAAGGCAGATGCTTTTTTCGATTTGATGCCTCAATTGCCGAGTACATCTGTCTGGAGACACAAAGTTCTGCAAAACTTGAAAATGATGTTTTCTGCGTTACATCAAAATCCCGCACTGCTTTGATCAGACCGATCATTCCTTCCTGGATCAGATCCTCGTTCTCTCCACCCAACAGATACATTGCACGCGCTTTCTTCCTTACCATGGATTTATATTTCACCATCAGGTAATCCATAATCTCCTGATTTCCATTTTTGTAATCACATAAAAGCTGCTCATCTGTCATTCTGTCATACTTACTCATCCGATTATCACCTGTTATCACTCTTTTTTCGAGCAATACTCATATTTATTTCTGCGAAATCCTCTGCCTTACGATCTCATAAGCAAGAACACCTGCTGCCACAGATGCATTCAGAGAATTAATCTGGCCTTTCATTGGAATTCCTGCAACGAAATCACAGTTTTCTTTCACAAGGCGGCCAACGCCCTCACCTTCATTTCCGATCACAAGACCGATCGGTCCTGTCAGGTTCAGGTCATACATCTGCTCGCCATCCATATCAGCACATACAAACCAGAGTCCTTTTTCCTTGAGTTCTTCCATTGTCTTCACAAGATTCGTCACCTTTGCGACCGGTGTATAATTCAAAGCTCCGGCAGATGTCTTCGCAACTGTCGCTGTCAGACCAACTGCTCTTCTCTTTGGAATAATGACTCCGTGTGCACCTGCAAGGTTCGCTGTACGAATGATCGCGCCAAGATTGTGCGGATCTTCAATATTGTCTAAAAGAATCAGAAACGGAGCTTCGCCTCTCTCTTCTGCCAGCTTAAGCATATCGTCGATCGTAGAATATTCATATGCTGCCGCATGCGCGATCACGCCCTGATGCTTCCCTGTCTCTGAGAGCTGGGAAAGTCTTTCTTTTGTCACAAAATTGAGCAGAGATCCGTGTTTTTTCGCTTCACGTACAATTGTTCTTACCGGTCCGTCCTGGCATCCGTCAAGAACATAAATCTTGTCAATCGTACGTCCGGAACGAAATGCTTCCAGTACGGCATTTCTTCCTTCAATTACAAATGTCTCTGTTCCCTGTTCTCTATTTTCCTGCATGTTCTGCTCCTTTTTCCTTTATCTCTTTTTCAATGCTTTCAAGTCCGATACTTACAAGCTCTGTCAGTCGTTCATACTGACCTGTCAGATATAAATGTCCGATCAATGCCTCAAAACCTGTCGCTCTTCTGTAATCTGTAATTGACTGATTCTTTGCCGGAGACACAGATCGTGCATTTCTTCCTCTCCGGTAAACTCCATGTTCTTCCTCATTCAGATGCTCCTGCATGGAACGCATCATAAAGGACTGTGCTGATGCCTGCACATACTGGCTTGTCTCTTCATGGAGACGGTGGACCGGCCTGTTTCCACGGCCGACCACCATCGTCTTAATGATCAGATCATAAACACAGTCTCCCACATAAGCAAGAACCAGTGGGGAACACTGCTTTGCATCAATCTCTTTCATACCGGGAATTGTCCGGATATACTCTTCTAAACCTGCTGTTATGCTCTTTTCCATTGTACTCCTTCTCTTGTATCTTTCAGAACGATACCTTTCGCAAGAAGCTCATCTCTAATCTCATCTGCTCTTGCAAAGTTTTTCTCTTTTCTTGCTGCCTGACGCTCAGCGATCAATGCTTCAATGTCAGAATCAAGAATCTCATCTTCTTTATCAACAATAATTCCAAGTACTTCTGTCAGTCTTACCAGACGGTCAAACAGATTCTCAAGATACTCTTTGGAACTGTCTTCGTCTGTCATCGTATTAATGAATTTTACAAGATCAAATACTGCAGCGATCGCATCTGCTGTATTGAAGTCATCATCCATAGCATTCTCAAAGTTTCCAACATATTCTGCTGACTTTGCAAACTTCTCTGCTTCTGTCTCTGCCATATCTTCTGTCTTCGCGCTTCCCATAAGGAATTTCAGACGATCAGCTGCTGTAATGATTCTCTCAAGTCCGCTCTTTGCTGCTTCCATCAATTCAGCGCTGAAGTTCAGTGGACTTCTGTAATGTGCGCTTAACATGAAGAAACGAAGTACCTGAAGGTCATACTTCTCACTGATCTCGCGAACTGTGAAGAAATTTCCAAGAGACTTGGACATCTTACGGTTATCAATGTTCAGGAACCCGTTATGCATCCAGTATCTGGAGAACTCTTTTCCGTTCGCTGCTTCACTCTGCGCAATTTCATTTTCATGATGTGGAAAGATCAGGTCTTCCCCACCTGCATGAATATCGATCTGCTCACCAAGATATTTCTTGGACATCTCTGAGCACTCAATGTGCCATCCCGGACGTCCCTCACCCCATGGAGAAACCCATGCAGGCTCGCCTTCTTTTTTCGGTTTCCAGAGAACAAAATCCAGAGAATCTTCTTTCTCATCCTCACCGCTTACAAGAAGGGTACGTCCGCCTGACTGAAGATCATCAAGGTTCTTATGGGATAATTTACCATAATCTTTGAACTTTCTTGTACGGTAATATACCGTTCCGTTCTTCTCGTATGCGTAGCCTTTCTCAATCAGTGTCTCAATCATGCTGATCATACCGTCAATCTCTTCTGTTGCAAGCGGATTCTTTGTTGCCGGCTCAATATTCATGCCGTCCATATCTTTCTTGCACTCTGCAATGTAACGCTGTGAGATTTCTTCTGCTGTAACGCCTTCTTCGTTTGCTTTCTTGATGATCTTGTCATCGACATCCGTAAAGTTAGATACATAATTCACATTATAATTCTTGTATTCAAAATATCTGCGGACAGTATCAAACACGATCATTGGTCTTGCATTTCCAATATGGATGTAATTATATACAGTCGGACCGCATACATACATCTTTACTTTTCCTTCCTCTAGAGGAACAAACTCTTCTTTTCTTTTTGACATTGTATTATAAATCTTCATCGTTCTTACTCTCCTTATTTTCTTTCTCCACACATCGCATATATTTTATCATAGATTCCAAGCGTTTGTGAAGTTTTATATTCTCTTCCTGCAGTTCTCTGATATCTGTAAGTACCGGGTCCGGTAAATGTACCTGATCCATATCACTTCTTGGGACTTTCTTGTTGTCCATGCGGACGATTCGTCCCGGCACACCGACAACTGTACAATTCGGTGGAACCTCTTCAAGTACTACAGAACCAGCTCCGATCTTAGAATTTTCTCCGATTGTAAAAGAACCCAGGATCTTTGCGCCGGCGCTCACCATAACATTATCTTTCAACGTTGGATGACGTTTTCCCTGTTCTTTTCCGGTACCGCCAAGCGTAACCCCCTGATACAGTGTTACATTATCTCCGATGATCGTAGTTTCTCCGATGATCACACCTGTTCCATGATCGATAAAAAGTCCCTTTCCAATTGTTGCACCCGGATGGATCTCAATCCCTGTCTTACGCGCTGCTCTCTGAGAAATCCAGCGTGCCCAGAAATAATGCTTTTTCAGGTAAAGCTTATGCGCCACTCTGTAGCTTAAGATTACTTTAAAGCTTGGGTACAAAAATACTTCCATGTTTGATTTAATCGCAGGATCTCGCTCTCGGATCACCTCTATCTCCTGTTTGACATAAGATATCATTCCCATATTTATCATTCCTTTCTGATTCAAGAATGCACTTAACACCCTAAACGGATTGTTTTGTATATCAGAAAAATTCTCTCCTGATATGGAACAAAGAATGTGCCTTGGCACATTCTTGCGCCTGCGGCGGTCGCTTGCGACACCTACCTTGTACGCCGCAGTGCGCATCCTGAGCGGAGCGTTTTTTATATATTAGGAAAGGGACTTTCCTAATATACAAAAAACTTCGTCTCAATCTAGAGACGAAGTTCTATCCGCGGTTCCACTCTAATAAAAGAAGTATAACTTCTTTCACTTTCACGCACGTAACGTGTGCCTGACGTACCCTGCTACTCCATTCACAGGATCGACTCCCGGGGGCACTTCACAGTTTCTTCTCTCAAAGGTGCTTTCAGCCGGTGACACCTTCTCTCTATGAGTCCAAATCTCTGTTACTCTTCCCGTTCTTTGTCTTTCTCAATTCTATTACTAATATTTATTGTTTTCAACATCTCTATTATCTTATGCAAAAAATCATTTTTTGTCAACTATTATCTCTGCCGATCAACTGCATTTTAACATTTTATTCAGACAATCTCATTCAAAAATATTGGACAGAAGTTCTGAAGTTTCCTCAGTTCTTCCTCTAGTTCTTCTGTAAGAATTACGCTTTCCTCTGCACGTATTTCTTCAGGAGTTTTGTATCCAAACAATATTTCCGTCAATGCTGCAATGGAAAGTACTCCCTGTGAATCTTCCGTTTCAGACACGCTCAGGCTTTCTTCTCCTTTTAAGCTACTGAGTTTCCAGATCCTGCTGTTCTTATGAAGAATCGGATCGATCACCGCAAAAGAGCACTGGATCTCACATTCTGACGGGATTTTCATTTTAGAAAATAGTTCCTGTAAATGAACGATCCTGATCATAATAAGCGGTTTTTCTTTATATGCAGACGTTTCATCATCTGGCCAGTCAGGTGCTTCCTTAAGCCCATAAACCGAAACCTTTTCTTCCGGTTCTCTAAGACCATCCACCGACGCCCAGAAGAGATCTTCTTTCCCTTCCAGATAAAGTGGTTCCCTGATCTCAAGCCCCTCTTCTTTCGCATATGCATAGATACAGACCAGCTTCTCTTCTTCAAAGACAAGCCGCATCCCGCCAAACTCACTCTGTTGTTCGAGAATCTGTGTCTGATAATATTGTGCATTTCTTAAAGCAACAACATTCCAGCAATCCGAAAAATTCTCTTCAACAAATGCCGCCATCTTCCATGCATCCATAAATCTTGCATCACGGTCTACAATCCGCTCTTGTGATATATTTCTATATTCATCATTTTTATATTCTTTTCTTGCAGAAAAAAATGCTTCATCAAGCTCGATTTGTTTCTGTTCATAAACAAATCGGAAATCATAAGGATAATAGATTGCTTCTGCCGCCGGCATCAGGAAGGTAAATGGCATCTTCTGCGAATACTGATCCTGTAATGCATGAATCAGAAGATTTCTCATATATCCTCTGCCTCTATATTCTGCCTGCGTGGCAACTCCCACGATATAATCCGATGGAACGACACTTTCCTGTAACTTTACCTGATAAGGGTTCAGCTGCAGCATCGCACGTATCTCATCGTCTTCCTCTATTACATAAATCGTATTGTCTTTTGTCTTGATATAATAGTAATAATCAACAAATTCCTGACTGTCTTCTGAAAATACCTGTTCCCACAAGCTCCTGGTTTTCCCATGCTCTGATTGGTCCAGCTTTCGAATCTTCATCTTATTTTCCCGCACAGCATCCACCACATCCTGCAGGCTTCTCCATCACATCCACGCTACTGTAATTTGTAAATTTTTCAATCGCACAGATCGCCTGGGATGAGATTCCTTCGCCGCTTCCGGTAAAGCCAAGGCCCTCTTCTGTTGTAGCCTTTACATTGATCTGATCAACGTCAATTTTAAGCGCTTTCGCCATATTTTCCCGCATCTGGTCAATATGCGGACGCATCTTTGGACGCTGCGCAATAATCGTCGCATCAATATTCTCGATCACATATCCATTCTCTTCCAAAAGTCTGCCTACGTGCTCGAGCAGTTTTATACTGGATGCACCCTTATATTTCGGATCTGTATCCGGAAAATGAAGGCCAATGTCTCCAAGTGCTGCTGCTCCAAGCAGTGCATCCATTACGGCATGCAGCATAACGTCTGCATCTGAATGTCCTAAGAGACCTTTCTCGTAAGGAATCTCAACTCCACCCAGGATCAGTTTTCTTCCTTCAACTAACTTATGAACATCATATCCCATACCTACACGCATAATTATTTCTCCTCAAAATCATTTTCAGCATCTTCTGAAACAGGTTCTTCATTCAGTTCTGCAAAAATATCTACCACTCTTGTGTCTGTCAGTTCTTCTTCCTGAGCTGGAGTTTCTTCAACTGGTGTTCCTTCAGCTTTTATTTCTTCGTCCGGTGTTTCCTCTGATTCTGTTGTAATCACCGTTTTTTCTTCTGATACTGTTTTTTCCGCTGCTTCGTTTTCTGTTGAATCTGAATCTGCTGTTTTTTCTATAGCTTCAGCCTTGCTGTCTTGCATTGTTTTTTCCTCGAAATCCGCCTTAGACACTACGTCTTCCAGCTTCTTCCTGTCTTCTTCTGAAAGCATTGTCGGCATTGTATTGTCTGACACTTCTGTCGTTGTGCTCTCTGTTACCTGTGACATTTCCTTCGCCGCTGCCGCTTCTTCTGCTTTTCGTTTCTGCTCCGCTTTTCTCTTTGCTATCATCTTCGCAATCTGCTTTTTGATATCAATTTCAAACGTTTTGCAGATGGCATTCCCTGCATAAGCAACTCCAACCAGGATAAATACAACTGCCAGTACTGACATAAGTGTCATATTGCTAGGACGCTGCTGGATCATCTCACTTAAGATTCTGATACCCAGGTAGGTAAGATAACCTCCAAGTACTATTCTGAGCGCATATCCGCTTTTCTTATTCATCTTGTTTCCTCCGTATTTCTGTTATTGGCCACGTTTTAAAATATAAACGAAAGACAACAACTTTTTTCTATATCATTATCTGTTATATTACCACAAGTTGCTCCTTAATACTATTATTTCTTTGCTTGATATAAGCAATAACCAGTAAATTTGCGTAAAAAAACTGCGTACTAATTTCTTAAGCACGCAGTCTTCGTTATAGTAGCGGGAACTGGATTTGAACCAGCGACACCACGGGTATGAACCGTGTGCTCTAGCCAACTG
>ERZ827037.2018-NODE-2018-length-18851-cov-6.909449_pt1 | contig 18851 bp, 6 predicted proteins | sample MGYA00519924_ERZ827037 | MGnify/ENA primary metagenome ERZ827037 (study PRJEB31778, sample SAMEA3449250) | human gut metagenome | biome: human gut; feature: human-associated habitat; material: faeces | place: United Kingdom | collected 2010/2012 ...
CCCCACTTGTTATTCAGTATATCATACTGTCTAACAAATGGGGTGCAGTTCATTTGTTTTGATGTTTTTTTTTATTTTTGGAAAAAAAAGAAAAATTCCTTTGACCAGTTTGTCTGACATTTTCTGCTTTCCGGTCAAAAAAATATGACAGAAGGGGAATTTCGTTATAACGAGTGAGAAAAATGGAAGAAATCAAGTTTACAGAGGAAACAATTGAAGACTTTTTGCAGGAAAAAATAAAATCTGGCAATAAACCGGAAACCATTGCGGAATATCGCCGAATTTTACAGAAGTTCCAAAAGGAGCTTTTGCCGGAGGATGTGCTGCGGGAAAACACCTTGCAGCAGTGGAAAAACACCATGCAGCAAGAGGGAAAGCTGGCAGTGCGTACCATCAACCGCAGGCTGACAGTGGTGAATCAGTATCTGCATTTTATGGGAGAAAGAAATTGGCAGGTATCCTGTATGCCGCTGGGAGATACGGAACAAACCGTTTTACAGCGTGGGGAGTATATTCGTTTGCTGCAGGCGGCAAAACAGCAGAAAAAAGAGCAGCTTTATTTCATCATCAAGTCCATTTGCACATTAGGTCTGCATATTTGGGAACTGCCCCAAATGACAGTGGATTTTGTAAAGAAAGGCAGTGGGATTTTCAGCGGCAATGGGCAGGAAAGAAAGGTTGTCATACCACGGTCATTCCAGCGGGAATTGGTGGACTATTGCAAACGCAGCAATATGGAACATGGCGCCATTTTCCGCTCCCAAAGAGGAACAAACATTCATCGCATTACCATCAACGCAGCCATGAAGCAGTTGTGTCAGATGGCAGATGTGGCACCGGAGAAGGTAAATCCTAGATGTCTTTTACGGCTTTATGAACAGACACAAAAACAGCTGCAGGACAACGTGTCCATGCTGCTGCTGCAGTATTATGACAAGCTTTTGGAGGCAGAAGAAATGATGACAGGATGGGAAACCTATGAAGATCCCATATCTGTGGAGGATAAGTCTGCTTCTGGTCAGTGATGTAAGATCAGGAACTGCTGACAAGTTTTATCAAACAGCGCGGTTGGCAGCGCCTATCTTGATAAATGGTTTTCTCGTTAGAAAGGGGAACCCAGTACCAAAGATGACAATCGGCAAGAAGAAACAGAAGGCGACTCAGGAAAACGCGGGAGACGGGATTTTGTCTTCTGTATACACGAAAGGGGCGCTTGTTTTCGTAGAGAGAGGAGGAGAGAAAGGAAAAGAACATGTCTGAGCATGTCATCTGCTTGGACAGAACAGTGTTTATGCAAAAGTATTGCGCATAGATGCGGGGTATGGGTGCAGAACCATTGTTTGCACCATAAATGAAGGAGGAATGAGAGAATGAGAAACAAAGTGAAGCGGACGCTGAGCTTCCTGTTGACATTCGTCATGCTGTGCAGCTTGCTGCCGGCAATGGCATTGGCCAAGGAGCCAGAGGGACGCTACGAAGAGGTAGCAGGCGTTGAAGCCCTTGTGGAAGATGCGGAAGTTCATGTATATTCCACAAAAGGTGCTGGTACAATTGAATTGACAGGCATTAATGCAGTTGAAACCACTTTCCCACAAGGAACTGGCTATAGACAGTATACTGCGACTGCAAATGAAGGCTGGGTATTTGATACCTGGAGGTTTGAACAGTTGTATAAAGGTGAAGACTTAGGAAATCGCCATGATTACGGCTGGGGAAAGAGATATTCTTTTACCAATTCAGGTGATGATTGGAAAGATCCTTATACAGAAGGGAATGCAACCATTTCTGTCAATCGGTTGTTAACAGCAGGGGAAACAGTTTTTAATAAACTTTCCTACAAGGTCTATGCGGATTTCAACCCCACCATCACAGCAACCGCTGGGGAAAACGGCACGATTTTCGGTTCTGACAAACCTGTAGAAGTGGAATATGGTAAAGATCAGGCATTTGACATCAAAGCGGATACCGGATATATCATTGACACCATTACAGTAGATGGCAAGGATATTGCGGAAGGTAAAAACGAAGAATCCTATACATATACCTTTGAAAATGTCATTGCACCTCACACCATTGATGTGACATTCAGAGTAAAACCAGATCCTGGCCAGTGCATTGTTAGTTATGTGGTACAAGGTGACATTCCCGCAGATTATCAGGCTCCAGAAGCGGATATTGTGAAGGAAGGCGAAACCTATACAGTAAAAAGTGTGCCCGAACCTGTAGTGGACTACGAATTTAGTGGCTGGTATGATGAAGACCAGAATATTGTTACAGAATTTACAGTTACAGGTGATGTTACACTGACTGGCATTTGGACATATACAGGCGAAAAAGATCTTTGGGATACCGTATATGGTACGATCCGTGTGTATATGGATGAAGGAACAGAAGCAGACTTCAATAACCTGCCAGGTTTGAACCTTAACAAACAGGTACGTCTTTATAGTGAGAAATATCTTACAGATGGATATCGTTTGTGCGGATATGAACCCATTAACGATTTCTGGTACACTACCAATGCAAAAGGTGTAACTGCAAGGGATATTTCTGAAATCGTATTGGCGAAGGATAAATTGGTTGGTTCCAGTGAAAAGATCAGTATTCCCATGACAGGAAACGATGATTATCAGGTAACTGTCAGCGAAGGGGAAGATAAGTTTGGTTTGATACCTTATACTTATCTGAAAATTGAAATTTCCAAAAAAGAACCTGTGGAAGAAACAGTTACACTGACTTATGACGCAAATGGCGGCACAGGTGCTCCGGAAACTGCAACAGTAAATAAAAATACAGAGGATTATGTTTTAAACACAGACACAACCCCTACCCATGAACCTGTGGATGGCAGAGATGTTGAATTCAAGGGTTGGAGTGCAGATGAAGCGGTTATCAATCAGGTGTATGAAAAAGATAACGTGCCTGCAACCGTAACAACCATTGATATTGCAGAAGAAAATGTAACTGTTTATGCCGTATGGGCTTATAAGGAAGAACCTCCTGTAGGAACAGTTATGCTGAACTATGACGCAAATGGCGGCACAGGAGCTCCTGCAAGTGCAACCGTAAATAAAAATACGGAAGTTACATTGGATAGCACAACAACACCTACACATGCAGAAGCCGCTGGTAAATATGTAACATTTGCTGGCTGGAGTAACGATGAAACTGTAAAAGGTGTGATTTATGAAAAAGGCAGTGAACCTACGACAGTGGACAAAGTGACTGTTGGGGAAACAGATGTAACTGTTTATGCTGTATGGGTTTACGGCGATCCCGTTGACCCTGTTGATCCTCCTGAACCTCCCACATGGGATCATTCCAAAGACAAAACCGCAACAGAATTGGATAACAATTTCAACTCCAGAGTAACTCTTTCTCTGCCTTCCGCTGAAAAAGAACTGGTGTCTGATGTGGTATTCGTACTGGATAAATCCAGCTGCAAAGAAGATGTAACAGATAATGCTTTGAAAATGCTGGCGGATTTGGGTGCAAGTGTGAAAAATACAGGCGCAAAAATCAAAGTTGGTGCGGTACAGTTTGCAGGCAGAGCTGTCGTTTCCTGCGGACTGACAGAATTGACAGAGGAAGCTATTGCAGAAGGTGGCGTTATTGAAAAAGGTTTGACAGAACCAAAAATCAGCGATGGTACCAACCTGCAGGCAGGCCTTTTGGAAGCACAGAAAATGCTGGCTGCGGATACGGATGTAGAAGACAGCAGAAAATATGTCATTGTCATCACAGATGGTTTGACCAGACAGTTCTTGGCAGAAGATGGAACACTGATGGCAATTTATAATGGTCTGGATGCAGATGGCGGTCGTGTTTGGGGTTCTCCTTCCGGCTGGTGTGTTGCAAATGGATTTGTAGACGGTGTATACGGAATTCCTGGCGGAGATTGGAACACTTATTATGCAGCAGTGAAAGCAAATGTTGCAAAAGATGGAAATACATATGCACATGATTATGATGTATATGGTTCAACTCCCGAAGGTGAAAAGATTCCTGATCCTTATGTACCTCAAGGGGAAACTAGTTTGACACATGCCCTTTGCTTCGATCGTGCAATCTACGAAGCAGACAAAGTATATTCTGAACTGGAAGCTGCAAACTACCACTGCTATGCTGTGTTTGCAGATGATTCTACAACAAATAAATTGGGTAAAGCTTTTGTAGAATATCTGAATGATGGCTCTGTTCTGGACTTTGATATGATTCAGAATGACATTTACTACCTGCTGGATGCTGGCTCTCAGGTTGTCGACATCATTGGTCAGGGGAAAGATAATAAGGGCAATGACTACAACTTTGATGTTGCAAATCTGGACAATATGACCATTACTGTTGGTGGCGTAGAATTGAATAAAGTAAAAATCCAGTCTGATGAATTCCCTGGAAGCACTACTTATGGTTTCTTTAAGGGTGAAATCGCAGATGGTAACTACGATTTTGTAGTAACTTATTATCCAGATGGTGTGGCAGACGCAGACGGTGAAACCCGAGAACATTTTGTTTGGAGCATCAATGTGCCTGTTGGAAACTTTGCCCCTGCACAGTTCTCCTACGATGTACATTTGACAAATCCTCAGAAAGCAAAAGGCGAATATAAGGTAGAAACCAACGTGGAAGCCGTTTTGACACCTAAGGATTCCAATGGTACAGCAGGCAGCACCGAAACATTCCCTGTGCCTGAACTGACTTATGAAGTCAAAGGCGGCGGCAGCACAACAGAACACCTGATGACAGTTATCGTAGAAGGCAAAGGTAATGTCGTTGTAAAAGATGTTCAGACTGTTGGTGCAAACGATACAGAAGTTGTAGAAATTCCTTTTGGCGTTGAAAAACAGAAATTCGAAATGGAAGCAGCTGATGGCTGGAAACTGGACAAAGTAGAAGTTACCATTAATGGCAAAACAGAAAATCTGGGCGATGTAGACAAATATGAAATGGATGAAAGCTTGATTGATGGCGCTGTACTGAAAGCTGTCTTTGTGAAAGACAATGATGGTGGTTCCGGTGGCGGCGGCAGTCATAGACCAAACAACAAGCCTGATGAAACACCAGAAGCACTGAACGGTGACGATCACTTCGATTATGTGGTTGGTTATTCCGATGGTCTGGTTCATCCAGAACGCAATATCACCCGTGCAGAAGTGGCATCCATCTTCTTCCGTCTGCTGCAGGATGATGTAAGAGAAAAGAATCTGACAGATCAGAATCCTTTCAACGACGTATTTACAGATGATTGGTTCAATGTCGCTGTATCCACCATGTATGATATGGATATTGTATACGGCAGAGATAACAACAACTTTGATCCCAATGCGTATATCACTCGTGCAGAATTTGCAGCCATTGCAGCACGTTTTGACAGTGAAGGCTACAGCGGTGAAAACCTGTTTACCGACATTGATGGTCACTGGGCAGCAAACCAGATCAATCGTGCAGCTGAAAAAGGCTGGATCAGCGGTTATCCCGACGGCACTTTTGGTCCTGACCGTTACATCACTCGTGCGGAAGCAGTGACAATGATCAACCGCGTGCTGAATCGTCTGCCTGAAAGCGCAGATGCACTGCATGAAGATATGAATGTGTTCCCTGATAACATGGATACAACTGCATGGTACTATCTGGCAATCCAGGAAGCAACCAGCAGCCATGAATACGAAAAAGACAAAGACGGCGTTTATGAAACATGGACAGACGTTCTGCCTGATCGTGACTGGGCACAGTATCTGAAACTGAATTGAGTTTAAACAGCGGCGCGGCATGCCTAGTCGCTCCGTAAGTAAATGAAGATAGCTGGAATTCTTTTGATAGAAAGGGTTCCAGCTATTTTATTTTTCAGAAAAACGCTGATAAAAATTTCTGGGAATTTGTTTTCCGGTCGACGCTGCCGTTGGGGCGGAATGTCAGAAAGGTGCTGAAATAGGTTTTCTGTTTCCTGAAAATGAAGAGATATGTGTTGCAAAAGCGGTTGTTGAGAAATCGTTTTCTTGGTTTCTCAATAGGAATTGCAGCCCATATCTTTTTTTGTTGTCTGATAAGGATATTGACAGAAAAATAATGAAATGATATGATGTCTTACAAGATTAGTTTTTGCTAACAAAACGGAGGTGGAAAGAAAATGAAAAAAATGGTGTTGGCAGTCTGCTGCTGTGCCGCATTGCTGGGGGGCTGCGGTGACAGATATGAAGCCGAATCGGGACTGACGCCCTACAAAGAGGAGATATTTGCCATGGATACCTTCATGGACATCACTGCTTATGGGGATCATGCAAGCACGGCTGTGGAGGCGGCAAGTGCGGAAATCCAGCGACTGGATGAACTGCTGTCTGTTACTGGGGAAAGCGGCGATGTGTATCAGCTGAACCAGTTGGGACAAAGACAGGTGGAAGCAGACACCCTTGCCGTTATTTCCAGAGCGGCGGAGGTATCCAAGGAAACGGATGGACTTTTTGACTGTACCATTACGCCGGTTATGAAGCTGTGGGGGTTCCGTGATGGTAATTTTCATGTACCGACATCAGAGGAGTTGGCGGAACAGCTGGCAAAAGTGGATGGGTCTAAGGTACATATGGAAGGCAATACGGTAACACTGCTGGATGGCGTCACTGTGGATCTGGGTGCCATTGCTAAGGGGTATACTTCCCAGCGGATTATGGAAATTTATCAGGAAAATGGCGTCACTTCCGGCATTGTTTCTCTGGGGGGAAATGTGCAGATCTTAGGAAGAAAGCCCGATGGCAGTCTTTGGCGGGTGGCTTTGGAAGACCCCAGAAATCCAGAGGATTATTTCGGCATTTTGGATGTGGAAAACAAAGTAGTCATCACTTCCGGCGGATACCAGCGGAATTTTACGGAAAACGGCAGGGTGTATCATCATATCATCGACCCAAGAACCGGTTATCCGGCGGAAAATGGCTTTATTTCCGTGACCATTGTCAGTGAGGATGGTACACTGGCAGATGCCCTTTCGACATCACTTTTTATCATGGGACCGGAAAAAGCGGAGGCGTTCTGGAAAGAACACAAAGACCTGTTTGATGCGGTTATGATGACAGATGATGGAAAAATACTGATGACAAAGGGGTTGCGGGATATGTATACACCCAAAACGGCAGACCCCATGGTCTTATGGACATGAGTATTTAAAAAACGGCAGAAATGCCGTTTTTTTTGTTGCGAGGAAAACTGTTGTTGACAAGAAATGTCTGACATGGTATATTGAATTCACTGGTTAGCATATGCTAACCAAAGGGCGGAAATCGTTTTCCCAAACGGGGATACATGGGGAAAACAGCATAGTTTATGTACAAAAGGAGAAGAGGAGTGATACAAACATGGGAAAAGAACACCAGAAAAGAGTCCTTGCGGCATTGATGGCAGCGTCCATTGCCATACCGACACCGGTGCTGGCGGCTTCGCCGGCGGATTTTTCGGATTTCCCAAACAACTGGGCAACCAATGCTTTGTCCTATGCGGTTAGCAATGGCTTACTGAGCGGGGACAGCGGAAAGATTCGTGCCAATGACACATTGAAACGGGCAGAAATGGCAGCCATTCTCAATCGTCTTGCCGGTGCGGTGAAAGGGGCTTCACTGACCGGTTATACAGACGTGCCTACAACAGCTTGGTATTATGAGGATATGGCAAAGGCAGTGCAGATGGGCACATTTGCGGGGGATGGCGGCATGCTGCGGCCGGAAGCGCCTATCACCAGACAGGAAGTTTTTGCGGTGCTGGCAAGATTTTATTGTTTGGAACAATCCAATACCGATGTTTTGCAGCAGTACGCAGACAGCAGTCAGATTGCACCTTGGGCAAGAGATGCTGTGGCAGCCATGGTTCAGGCAGGCTATATCCATGGCAATGAAGGGAAACTCAGTCCTCTTGCGCCCATTACCAGAGCGGAATTTTCACAGGTGCTTTACCAGTTGGCAGGAAACATCGCTGAAGATGGAAAAACGGCAGATGCCAATCTGGAAGGCAATCTCATTGTGCGAAAGGACGATGCTTCTTTGCACAATGTGACCGTCAAAGGGGATTTGGTCATTGCCGACGGTGCACAGCGTGTGAAACTGGATAACGTGAAAGTGGAAGGCAGAATCCTCGTCCGCGGCGGCGCCGATGGCGTGGAATTTTCTAAAACCACTGCCGGAAAAGGAGTTCTGGCAGTGCATCCCACCCAGACCAATTTCACCGCCGCAGACAGTTCTTTGGGAGAGGTGACCCTTTCCAGCGATACGAAGTTATCCGGTGATTTTGACAAAGTACAGATTTCCAAGCCCTTGTCCCTGACTGTGGAAAAGGGGAAAATCGGCGCGGTGCAGGTGGAAGCTGGCGCGGAAAACGCCAAAATCCAAGTGGAAAAAGATGGAACCGTATCCAAGGTGGAAGCCAAAGCCAAAGGAACTCAAATCAGCGGCGCAGGCAACGTAGGCGAAGTCCATGCGGGCGGAGATGGCGTACAGGTTTTTACGGAAAATACAAAAGTGATCACTGGGGACAATGTTTCCGGCGTGCAGGCGGGCGGAAAAGAAGTCCAGCCCAAAACCACTGTGACCACAGACCAGAAAAGCGCGGAAGAAGAACTTCCTGTGAGAAAGAAGAAACATTCCTCCGGCAGTTCCGGCGGTTCTGGCGGTTCCAGCAGTTCTTCCGAAGAAAAAAAGAAGGGTGTTCTGACGGATGGCGTATGGTATGGCACAGGTACAGACAGCTTGTATTACCAGGAGAAAGGTCCCGACATTGTCCGCGTTGTTGTGAAAGACGGACAGGTTTTTGCGGCATACAGTGAAAAGCACATTGAGGACGAAAGCTTTGAAAGAGGACAGAATGTGCTGAACCATGTAAAGGGCATCCGAAAGGCAGAGGATGTGGATAAGCTGGAAGCACAGCTCCGCCAGAAAACAGGGGCGGCTTATGATGCGGTATCCGGTGCTACGGAAACAGCCAAAGGGCACTTGAGCGCACTGAAAAATGCTGTCCTCCGTGCGGAAAAATACAGTTCCGATCAGGTGAAGCAGAATGTTCAGTGGTTTGATTTCGAGCAAAAGCCCAAGGCTAACATGAACTTTGGTGAAAAGCTGGATCTGACCGGTACTGTGCTGAAAGTACATCTTGCGGATGGACAGACAAAATCCGTACCCTTTGACAAGATTTCTGAATATGGCATTACCACCAATATTGAAAATGGTACGGTCATTACGAAAGATACACCGGGTGTCAACCAGCATGGTGCCTTGCAGGTGCAATTCCGCCAGAATGATGGCTTGATTGTGATGCCTGCCAAAGTGGTGGCATCCAAAAAGACCACAAGAAAAACGCCCACCCATCTGTTGATTACATTTGCCGATGGCAAAACACAGAAGATGGAGCTGGATGAAAACCAATGGGATTACAGCATCAAAGCTGAAGGCAAGATCAAGGATATCAAGGTTTATGACAATGACCGCCTGCTGACAGAGGCTGTTTATCAAGAGGAATATAACGACTGGGAGGCATTCCTCGGGGAAGTTTCTCCCGGTGAAGGCTTTACAGGATGGAAATACAATACTTACTATATTTCCATGGACAACCAGACAGACGATTCTGCCGTGGCATCCTTTACGCTGGATACAGAACTGCTCCAGACCGTATATGGTGTGGGATACAAGCTGGATCTGAGTCTGCTGAATATCAATCTGGTAACGGAAAAAGGCAGCAAACAGCGGAAAGTAGGCTGGGATGCCTGCAAAGCAAAAGGCTTTACAGCAGAACCCGATCAGGATTATATCTTCACCAAAGAAGATGCCCAGAAGGGAACAAAGACTATCCAGATTAAGAATAATGGTGTGACACAGTCCTTCAATGTGCAGGTCATTGATTACGAAAAACAGATTCCTGCAAAAATCGAGTTGTCCTCTAAAACAGGAGAACCCATCCAGACTATCACCATTCCCGGTGAAAAATGGAAAAATGCCCATGGTATGTATTCCCTCTACAATGTGAAAATGCCGGAAACATATCAGAAATGGGAAAAAGACACCTTCACTATCAAGGTATATAATGCCGCAGGGGAAGCCCTTTCTGATTACACAGTGGAAAAAGCCATTGACGGCAAAGCATTGGAAATCGCATTCCCTCACTACACAGAATACGATTCCTATGGCGGTTATGTACGTCTGCTCTTTGATTTCTCCGGTAAGACAGAGCCCACGCAGCCCGAGGGGAAAATTGCAGACGGCCAATGGTACGGTACAGCCACATGGGGACGTTATTACCCCGACAGAGGTCCCAACGTGGTGAAAGTGACAGTAAAAGACGGCGTAATCACCGGTGCGGAATCCATCAAGTATACAGACGATACCCGTTACGCAGGCGGGAAAAATATCCTGAAAAAAGCCGTAGGTCTGTCTGATTTGTCCAGTCTTTCCAAAGCACTGACAGAGAAAAAAGGCGATGCTTTTGACGCGGTCAGCGGTGCCACGGAAACGGCAAAAGGCCATCTCAGCGCCATGGAAAACGCTTTGGCAAAGGCAAAACAGTATGGACTGGATCAGAAAGACCAGCAGATCGCATGGATGGAATTTAAGGTAAAACCTGCCTTGACTGCGAAATTTAACATGCCTCTGGATCTGAGTCAGACAGAATTGACACTGCATATGACAGATGGCAAGGAGAAAACAGTACCTTTCAACCAGCTGCAGGAATACGGCATCGTTACAAATTATCAAAACGGCGATACCATCACCAAGCAGACAGAAGGCATGAAAAACGGCACATTGCTGGTGAAATTCACCCATGAACTTTCTCAAACCACCATCCCTGTAAGAATTGCTTTCTTTGATGAAGTGAAACAGAAATCTCCTACACATATTCTGGTGACCATGCAGGACGATAGAACCCAGAAGATTCAGCTGGAGGGAAATGAATTCCGTTATCGTCTGGAAACAGAAGGCTCTATCAAAGCCATGGCCATTTATGACAATGACAATAAACTGGCAGACGGCGTTTTTGAAGATGGCTATAATTCCTGGAAATTTGCATTGAAAGGCGTTGATGCCGGAGATGACTATACAGGCTGGAAATTCGAAAATTATTTTGTAGACCTGGATACATCTGCTGATACATCCGCCGTGGCATCCTTTACACTGGATACCAGCCTGGTGCCCAAGCAGTATGCCGTTGGGGAAGCTTTCCAGCTGGATAACCTGAATATTTCTCTGAAAACAGAAAAAGGCAGTTCCCAGCGCCTGAACGGATGGGCGGAATGCCGCAACAGAGGTTTTGCCGCGTCCATGGAAAATGGTCATATCTTTACAGCGAAAGAGGCGGGCAAACAGACCATTACCATTTCTATGGGAGAGCACCAGCAGACATTCCAGGTGGAAGTGAAAGATTACGCTTCCCAGATTCCTGCGAAAGTGGAACTTTATGACAGCGCAAAGGATACATTGCTCCAGACCATCACCGTAGAAAATCGGGAATGGAAAACAGAAAAGGGCTGTGTCACCCAAAAAGGCATTGAACTGCCGGATACATACAAAGACTGGAAGAGCGATACATTCAAAGTCAAAGTATATAACAGCGAAAATGAGCTTATCCAAGACGAAGTCTACAAAGTAGGATTGGATTATTATAAAGAAGCTTTGGAAATCGACTTCCCCAATTACAAAGAATATTATGGGAAGGGCGGCTATCTGAAGATGTATTTCTCCTTCCAGAAAACAACGGAAGGACCTACCGAAGAACCCAATGCTACCGCAGAAGGCAGTGCGAAAGTGGGCGAGTTTGGCTATGATGCCAAGGTGACTGTGATTTATAACAAAAAGACAGGAGAAATCGTATCTGTCACAGACAACGGCACAGAAGCAGGCGGCAATGATTCCTTCTGGAAAAAAGCGGCGGCAATGTTTGAGAAATTCAAAGGCAAAACCGCAAAGGATATTGACGGCATTGACGCTGTGGTCAGCGCAACCGTTTCCAGCAATGCCATCAAAGAAGCGGTGAAAAAAGCCCTTGGGGAAGAAACAGAAACAACAGAGGAAGCAACAGAAACGGCAGAAGGCAGCAAAACCGTTGGTTCCTTTGGCTATGATGCCAAGGTGACTGTGATTTATAACAAAAAGACGAAAGAAATCGTATCTGTCACAGATAACGGCACAGAAGCAGGCGGTAATGATTCCTTCTGGAAAAAAGCCGCAGCCATGTTTGAGAAATTCAAAGGGAAAACCGCAAAGGATATTGACGGCATTGACGCTGTGGCCAGTGCAACCGTTTCCAGTGAAGCCATCAAAGGCGCTGTGAAAGAAGCCCTTTCTTCTAAGTCCGGCGAAGTCAGCGAACCAAAAGTAACAGCGGCAGACCTGAGAACCAATCTACTGTTCGCGGCAACAGAAAATGCCCTGCTGAACATTTCCGCACCGGAAGGAGCAGATGTTTTTTATACCACAGACGGCAGCGACCCAAAGGGGGACGATGCCTCTAAAAAAAAACTGAACCAGCCGACACTGTCTTTGAATGGGAATGGGAATGATGCCGATGAAACCATTTCTTTGAAGCTGGCAGCCCAGAAAGATGGAAAATGGTCAAAAGTTCTGGAAATCCCTTTGACTTTCGTGAAGATTCCTCCTCTGGATACAGGTACAAAGGTATATACAGGGCAGGCGGAGTGCAAAGGCAATGAAGGCAAGCCCTATACCGTAAAGGTGCGCGTGACTACGGTAAATGGCAGGATTGCTCTGCTGGAAGATAACGGCACGGAGATTCCCGGCACCATTGACGAATCTTTCTGGCTGGGCGGCGATGTCATGGGTGCAAGCGGCATGCCGGAAAAACTGAAAGGAAAGACTTTGGAGGAAGTGCTGAAGGCACGCACCACACCTTCTGAGAAGGAAGAAGAAAAGGTGGACGCCATCAGCGGCGCGACCCTGTCCAGCGATGCGGTAAAATATGCGGTCATTGACGCCTTGCGCAGCAAGCCTATACGGGAAGGCACGGGAGAAATTGCGCCGCCCACTTTCCAGAGCACCAGACAGGTGGCACCCAATGGAAAAATCAATTCTATTTTTGTCACCATGAAAGCACCGGAAGGGGCAGTCATCCACTATACCACAGATGGCAGTGAGCCTACGGAGGACAGCCCTACGCCTTCCAAAGACCCTATTTTCCATGAGGATTCCGGCGCGGAATTGAAGGCGGAAAGGGAAACATATGCTGACGGCAGAGTGATTTTGCTGAAAGCGGCAGCCTTTCAGGATGGAAAACGCTCGGAAACAGTGACAGGCAGATATGTTTTTGCCAATCCCAATCCCAAACATTCCTATGAACTGGGGCAGTTCAGCGGAAAGGCAGACGGCATCACCGCAAGAGTGGAGTTTGAAAGCCCCAATTTTGACCAGAAATACTATCTGACCAAAATCCGTCTGGATGATGCCAGCGAAAAAGCATACGCAGCCTTTTTGCCGGAACTGTTCAGCCAGATTTATCTGAAACAGGGCGTGGAAGGTGTGACACCTGTTTCCGGTCATGAGGAAGAAAGCCGAAAAGTCCTTGCGGCTGTTCAGGCGGCATTACAGGAGGGGTCTGTGGCAGCGGAACCTGTCATTACCGTAAGCCCCAAACAGGGCAATTACAGCAATGATGAAAAAGTGACTGTGGAAATCGCATGTGCCACCGACGGCGCGGAAATCTACTATGTGGTAGAAAACAGCAACGACCTGACCAGCGGAAAACTGTCTGACTTTGAAAAACATAAAGTCCTTTATGAAAAACCCCTGACATTGACCATGGAGAATCCCAAAGGCGGTACACTGTATATCCGTGCGGCGGCAAAGGTGGGAGAAAAGAATTGGTCTCCTACAGCCAGAAAAGATTTGACTTTCGTGAAAGCAGTGGGAACAGAAGCCTTTGAAGTGAACGGCAGCAAATATGGCACATGGAAAGAAGCTGTCAGTGCCCTTGAGGAAGCAGGCAGCGGTGAAATCATTCTGGGGGATGATGTGGAATTACAGGAAAAAGACACCTTCCCTTCCGTTTCCTGCACCATCCGTTCCGGGAATGAGCGCAAGTGCAAAATCAAAGGCGGCGTCATGGAAGCAAGGGCAGATATTACATTTGAGAATGTTGTGTACGATGTGAATCGCATTTATGGCAATGGGCATTCTGTTACCATTGGCGCAGATGTGGAAACACCGTTCAGCTTCACAAAACGTGCTATTTTTGCGGGAACTGCACATGACGCAGAGGAGAAAGAAATCACGGCAAACCCTGTGCTTTCTGTGGAAAGCGGCAAGTTTGCCCTCTATGGCAGCGGCAGCAGCGGCACCACCCTCAAGGGTAATGTGGAAATCAAGGTCAAAGGTACCGCAGACGTGGAGATTGCCGGCGCGTATATGAACAGTACCGTAGATGGTAAAGTGACAGTTTCTGTGGAAGATGAGGCGGTGCTTTCCGAGTTTCTGGGTGAATTGAGCAAAGGCAGCGTGAAAGAATTGGAACTGGTGATGACAGGCAGCCCAAAACTGGATGGACGCACCTTCCGGGGCACTGTTAACGGCACACCCAAAGGCACGCTGGATTTACGGCAGGCATCCCTGTCACCGGAGCAAGTAGAGAAATTTAAGGACTTTGCCGAAGTTCTGAAAACAGATAGTCCGGCGGCAGAAGAAACGCTGACAAAGCCAGTCGAGGAAACGATGGAGAAAGAGAAGGAAAAAGCGGCAGAAGAAGCGGCTGTCATTGCAAAAATGATTGCCGAAGCCGTTTCTGACTTTTCTGATCCGGGAGAAAGCGACCTCCTGTAAATAAAAGAGAAGGAAGTAAATTTGCAGATATAGAAAGAAAACCCGAAAAAGGGACATCTTCATAAGAAAACAAAGAAAGCTGAAATCCTTATTATTATATAGAGATTTCAGCTTTCTTATTTTTATAAAATTTTGAGGGTAAGTTGCTTTTTACAGGTGTTTTTCTTTTTGGGGACTTTGATGATGGAGTTCGGAACGAATATTTTGTGCATAATATTACCAATTGACGGGACGGATTTTATAGGAAAAACAAGAAGGATTGTTTGATATTGTTTTGAAAAAACAGTTAAAGATTTAACTGAATAGATATTATGAAGAATTAAAATAGAGTTGTTTCTTGTTTTTTTTAGTGGGATGTTATATGGAAAATATAGAAAACTTGTTGGAAAGCAGGAGGAAGGAATAAATGCAGAAAAATTTTTATGTATGCATATTGATTTTTGTACGAATCGTGATGAAATAAAACCGAAAGTATGTACCATACGGAATTGATGAAATTTGCGGGGCAAATTGATAGAGGTTCTGTATAGAATTTTTATGCGTAAAATATGCATAATAACACTTAGGAGGGGGCGAATTGAGAAAAAACGCAAAGAAGGCAACCAAAAGAACATGCTCTATGGCGTTGGCTGCAGTTCTGGCTTTTGCACCTGTGACAGTATTTGGTGCAACAGACACAGCAAATCATTGGGCAAATGCAGTGATCTCTGATTGGGAAAGCAAAGGTCTGATCAAAGGCTATGAAGACGGCACATTTAAGCCGGACAATAGTGTTAGCCGTGCAGAATTTGTTACCATGATGAATAACGTGCTGAAAAACGATGCAGAAGGCACTGTTAGCTTTACAGACGTGAAAGAAACCGATTGGTTCTATCAGGCAGTGGCTGCAGCAGTGAATGTAGGATACTGCAATGGCTATGAAGACGGTACTTTCAAACCCAGCGCAACCATCAGCAGAGCGGAAGCAGCTGTGATGATCGCAAATGCTATGGGTCTGGAACAGGATGCTGCAGGTGCGGAAGGATTTAGCGATGAAATTCCCGTATGGGCAGTGGGCAGTGTAGGCGCTGTTGTAAAAGCAGGCTATATGAGCGGTTACCCTGATGGTACTTTTGGTGCAGCCAAATCCATTACAAGAGCAGAAGCTGTGTCATCTTTGAATCGTATACTGACACAGAATGATGAAACAGTAGCAGCAACAGAAGTTGTGCTGACAGAAAAAGAAGCTGTTCTGGAAGATCAGGTTGTAGCAGGTAATGTGGTCATTGACAGCACAGTAGAAAAAGCAACGCTGCGGGATGTGGAAATTCAGGGTGACCTGGTGATCCGCTGCGCAGAAGATGACAAAGTTGTTTTGGATAATGTGACTGTAAAAGGTCGTATCATTATTGAAAAAACAGGCGTAGAAGTTTCTTTCTCCGGTAAAACAGATGTGAAAGAAGTGCAGGTAGGCGCAGTATGTGAATTGACAGCAGATGACTTTGAAGGCAGCATTGATACTGTTCGCATCACAAAAGAAGTTGCTGAAAAAGGTGACGTTGTCATTGACGTACCTGTTGATGAAGTGATCGTAGAAAAGAAAGCTTCTGTAAAAGTAAAAGAAAATGTAGATACCATCCAGATTGCTGAAGATGCTGAAGGCTCTGAACTGGATATTGCCAAAGATGTTGTTGTGGATCTGGTAAAAGCAGACGGCAAAGTGGAAATTTCCGGTGATGGTACTGTTAAGAAACTGGAAGCAAATGCAGATGGCATTACATATCACAGAGATGTAACCATTAATAAGACAGAAGTAGCGTCTGGTGTAGAAGTGCCTACAGTTGTTGACGATTATGTAACAGGGGAATATGACGCACCGAATGTAAATGGTACTAGCGCATTTGCATTGGCGCACCCTGTAAGCCTGCTGGGTGCTGGCGAAGATGAAACCATTATCAATGGACATATTTTCATCAATTTCAATGGCAATGGACAGGATTATCCTGATGGTACAAAATACCCTGTAACATTCTCCGACTTTACATTGCAGGATGACAATGCAGATGCACAGGTGGCAATCAACACAGGTGGTGTGAATTATGTTCGTGAACACTATACATTCACCATTGAAAATGTTACCATGAAAGACTACCTCTTTGGTGTGCAGCTGGCTTCTGGCTACCAGAATAACCAGATGACATTGAATAATGTCAACTTTGAAAATATCTGGTGTGCAGCTTCTGTACAGGAAACAAATGAATTGGCTATGAATGACTGCACATTTACAAATGTTACTTATCAGTTGCAGAAATTCTACCCTAACTATTATTATCCCACATTTGGAGATGAAACAACAAAAGTAGACGGCACTACAGTTAGTGTGCCTGGTATGGATGATTGGGAAAACACAGAAGCATCCTATACAGACGCTGACGGCAATAAAGTAACTGGTACTTTTGAAGATGCAGTGGCAAAGGCGCAGGCAGGTTCTACTGTAACATTGGTGAAAGATGTTACATTGGATAGTGACCTTACAAGTTTTGCGGATAACTTGACCATCGAAGGCGCAGGCAAGACCGTAACAACAACAGCAAATTATGGTATCAATGTACCGACAAATGTGACTTCCCTGACAATCAATAATCTGAATCTGGAGAAAGCAGAGAAAACAGGTACAGCAATCAAAGTTCCTAGTGCAAATGCAGATTTTACTTTGAATTTGACAAAGTGTAATTTCGATGGTTTTGAATTTGGTATTTACCGTGATCTGCCTAAGAATACAACTGCTAAAGCAACTATGAATCTGACAGGCTGCACATTTGAAAATGCAGATCAGAAAGCCATCTATGTAGAAGCATTGACAAATTCTACAATCCAGGGTTGTCAGTTCATCAACTGTGGTACCAAAGAAGATGGTGCACATTCCATGTCCTCTGCAGTAGACATCAACTTGAAATATGGTGATTATGAAAATATTAGCATCCAGGATTGCAACTTTGAAGGCAATGGCGCAGGGCTTGGCGGCGCCCTGTTGATCAAAGCAAGGGATGACGGTAGCTATGCTGATACACCTGCAACATTGACAGGTGTAACCATTACAGGATGCACATTTACCGATAACAATAGAGATATTGTATTTGGGGAACCCATGAAAAATAATGTAGGACCTTACGCCGTTTCTATTGATGGAGAGTCTGTAAGTCCTAGTGAAAAAGAGGAAACAGTGCTGCCTATTAAAGAAACTTATAGTGGTGCCGAAGTTTGGGATTATCGTGTAGCAGCAGGCAACGCAGGCATTTCCTTTGCAGGCAGCGCCACAGGTGTAGTGGTAAATGACGCAGATGATTTCGATCTGACATTTGATGAAAATACTTTTGGTGAAGCTGTGACAGATTTCTTCTGTGCAGACTGTGTAGCAAATCCTGGTACAAACCATGCAGACCATGAAACTTTTGCAACTGTAAACGCAGATGGTTCTCTGGAAATGGTACAGGCTGATGATGGTCGTATGCCTTATTTCCAGATGGACAATGTAGATTTGGAAAGCAATACTTATACCATTTCCTATGATCTGAATGTAGCATATGATGATGAGGCGGATGGTGTACTGAGTGTGAACACAGGCAATACTGGTTGGGGCGCAGATGCCCATTTCGTTCTGAAACAGGGCGAAGGTCTGTATAATTTCTCTGGAAATACATTGTTAAGTGATGCAGATGTATTTAAAAAGGACGGTACTTTCAGTGTAGTGGTAACTTATACATTGGATAATGGCACACCCAAAACAGAATTGACATTACAGCATCTGATGATACAGAAGCAACCATCGAAAGCGAAGGTGGCAGCAATAAAAATGCTATCTACTGGTGCGGATATACTTATGAAAATGTATCTGCAAGTGTAGCAGACTTTACATTGACATGTAAATAAATTGAATGCTGTGAAAAACTGCGCAAAGCAGTTCGAACATTGGCATAAGATGATGTCGAACCCCCAGACAGGTACGAGAAAATTACCCTGCCTGGGGGTTGTTTTATTACTTTAGTGCTGAAGGCTGCAAAGCAGCCTTTAACAACCGCCCGC
>ERZ827037.2023-NODE-2023-length-18793-cov-16.842459_pt1 | contig 18793 bp, 9 predicted proteins | sample MGYA00519924_ERZ827037 | MGnify/ENA primary metagenome ERZ827037 (study PRJEB31778, sample SAMEA3449250) | human gut metagenome | biome: human gut; feature: human-associated habitat; material: faeces | place: United Kingdom | collected 2010/2012 ...
ATTAATCGCATGCAGCCTGTTCACACTGGCTGCGTGTGATCTCGAAATTGATATAACGAATCCGGGACTTATTACAGAAGAGAAACCGGATAGACCTCAGGCAGGAGAAACGATTACCTATCGTGCACAAGTATGGGTAGAGAAAAACGATATGGAAGAATTATATGGCGGAGAACGTTTGTTCCGACAGAATTTGGAAGCGTTGTTCCGCAATACGACTACTTTTTGGAATGAAAGTACGAACAAGTTTGATTATCGCTTTGAATGGGCGATGGGTGAAGGAGATGATAATTTGGTTATTTACGATATAAAAAGTGGTGTAAAAAGCCAAGCCGAATACAATGTGTATAAAGATAAGGCTTATGGTACTTTGAATACAGAGAAGTATGATTTTGTTCTCTTTCTGGCTTTACGTTGTACAAAAGGTGGACTCTCTTGTGGCGGTGGCGGAGCAAGTAAGCAGTCAGTTGTACAGGCCTATTTTGAGGAAGGGCATGATATTTTTGCAAAGAAATGGCCGGAAAAAGGTACATACAGTGATTTAGGTCATGAATATGGTCATGTTCGTGGCGCGCAGGATTTATATCAGTATATGATTCCGGCTGAAAACAATCCGGTCAGTCATGTTGCTTATGATTATCCTAAGTGTAATATGGGGACGGGTTATCAGGAATGGAGTGATTATTGTTCGGCGATATTTAACCATAATGCCCAATATAAACAAATTACTGCTGATATGACCCGAAGTACGTATCCTAAGCAGATGTTGGTCAGGGTAACAAAAGATGGTAAACCGGTACAACGTGCCACAGTCAATTTTTGGGGCTCACGTGCCACTTTTAGGGATATATATGCAGAACCGGGCAATTCTCCATATATGAAGAAAAAAACAGATGCAAACGGTGAATTTACCATTAATGATATATACCGGATGTTTATTCCGGATTATAATAATACTCCGAATCTTCCCCCTAAGAGTCCGGTTGATGAATTTCCTTTTTCACGCTGGTATTGTTTTGTAGTAGAAGTCGAGTTGGATGGTGGACAGACGAAATGTGTGTGGTTGTCGGATTTGGATATTGTTCCTGAATATCTGGATGGCGGGCAGCAAGAACCTTATGTGTTTGAAATACAGTTATAATAAGTTTAGCATGAATATTTTTAAATATCTACTGATTGCATGTAGCTGCCTGATTGGGGCAGCTCATGCTCAATCTCCGATTGCGAAAGATACAATAGAATATCGTGCCCAAGTATGGGTTGATAAAACAGACCTGGAACGTTATGGTGGAGAAGAGGATTTCAAGAAGAACTTGAAAAAGATGTTTCATAATACTACGCGTTTTTGGAATGAAAGTCCTAATAAATTCAATCATTATTTTCGCTTTGTTCCTGCTGAAGAATTGTACGTCTACGACATTCAGGGAGACAAAAACAAATATGATGAATTTAAGAATAAGGCTTATGGACCATTGGATTTGTCGAAATATGATTTTGTGTTGTTCTTGGCGTTGGGTGCAAAGAATGAAGGGCTTTCCTGTGGGGGAGGTGGAGCGAGTGGGCAATCTGTAGTGATGTGTTATATTCGCGAACCTCATAATATCTTTACGGATGCGCTTTATCCCAATCAGGGAACGTATAGCAATCTAGGACATGAATATGGTCATATGCGTGGTGCTACGGATTTATATCAGTATATGATTGCCGCAGAAGACAACCCTGTGAGCCACGAGAAACTGACTCCACCTAAATGTAATATGGGGACGGGTTATCGTGTATGGAGTGATTATTGCTCGGCATTGTTCAATTATACGGCGAAGATGAAGCCGCTCGATAAGGACTTGTCAGATCAGGTATTTCCGCGTAAACTGGTGATTAAGGTAGAAAAGAATGGAAAGGCGAAATCCAACTATACTGTGAATTTCTATGGTACACGTGCCGGTGGTAAATATAATAAGCGTGATGTATACCCAAAGGTGTACAGGACTTATCAGACGGATAAAAAAGGAAAAGTAGAACTGACCGATCTGTATAAACTGTATCATCCCGATATGACTGACCCCAATATTCCGCCTAAGGAACCGCAGGACTTATTTCCTTACTCTTATTGGTTTAGCTTCTTGGTGGAGGTGATAGATGATGCGGGACAGAAGAAATATGTATGGTTACCGGATGTAGAGTTACAGAGACAACATTTGGAAACAGGTAAGGATGTCTGTGAAATAAAAGTTGAATTTTAAGGGTAAAAAGATCGTTAGTTTACAACGTTTTCTATAGGTATTGTTTACGATACAATGAATTAAATCAATAAAGCCATGAATAAAAAGATGGGTTTAATGATGGCAATGGGGCTGTTGATATCAGCTCCATTGTTGTCAAAAGATTACTTGATTTCCACTCCTCGGACCTCATTGTTGATTACGGCCAATGAGGGTGAAAAGTCAAAAATGCAATATTATGGAGTGAGTATCACTCCCGTTCAGATCCAGAATATTTATGATGCCGGTTTGGCTTTCGAAGCGGATAGTTATCCAGCATTCGGTCTTCAGACCGTAGGCGAAAAGGCGGTCGCAATTACCCATGCCGACGGCAATATGTCATTGGATTTGGGAGTAGATAATGTAAAGCAATACGGGATTGACGACGGTGAGATTCTGGAAGTGCTTTTGAAAGATAAGATATATCCTGTTTGGGTGAAACAATGTTATAAGGCTTATAAAGGAACGGATATAATTACCACTTGGGTTGAGATTGGCAATGCAGGTAAGAAACCGGTAACACTGTTTCAGTTTGCTTCCGCTTATTTGCCGATGTTTCGCGGGGACAACTGGCTGACTCATTTTCATGGAGCCTGGGGTGCGGAACATACGATGGATGAAGAGAAACTGACGAATGGGCAAAAAGTGATTGCTGACAAAGACGGACTGGCGAATACGGAAACGGATAATCCTTCTTTTATGTTGTCGTTGGACGGCAAACCGCAGGAAGAAACAGGAAAAGTCTTTGGGGGCGTTTTGGCTTGGAGTGGTAATTATAAGTTGAAGCTGGATGTTCGCAACACAGCACTGAATATAATAGTCGGTATGAATGAGGAAAGTTCACAATACATATTGGAACCGAAAGAAACATTCGTCACTCCTGAATTTGCCATGACATATAGTACCAATGGCAAAGGTGGGGTGAGTCGTGCTTTTCATCATTGGGCACGCCAATATAAAATGAATCTGGGTGAAAGGCTGCATGACATCTTGTTGAATAGCTGGGAAGGTGTTTATTTCAAGGTGAACCAAAAAGGGATGGATGAGATGATGGAAGCTTTCTCTGCCATGGGTGGAGAGTTGTTTGTCATGGACGATGGCTGGTTTGGAAATAAATATCCCCGTAATGGTGGAAACAGTAGTTTGGGTGATTGGGAAGTCTGCAAAGAAAAACTGCCTGAAGGTATTGAAGGATTGCTTGCGTCTGCCAGGAAGCATCATATAAAATTCGGTATCTGGATTGAACCGGAAATGTCGAATACTAAGAGCGAACTGTTCGAAAAGCACCCGGACTGGATTCTGAAAATTGATAACCGTCCTTTATCTACCGGGCGTGGCAAAACGCAGGTAGTTCTGGATTTGACTAATCCGAAAGTGCAGGATTTTGTTTTTGGAGTGGTTAATAATTTGATGACGAACTATCCGGAAATTGCCTATATGAAATGGGATGATAATTGCAGTTTGCTGGATTATGGTTCTTCCTACTTACCAAAAAACAAGCAATCACATCTCTATATTGAGTATAATAGGGGTTTACAGAAAGTACTTCAGCGTATTCGTGCCAAGTATCCTGAACTCGTGATGCAGCTATGTGCTGGTGGCGGTGCCCGCGTCAATTATGGATTGCTTCCGTATTTTGATGAGTTCTGGACGAGTGATGATACGGATGCTTTGCAAAGAATTTATATGCAATGGGGAGTTTCCGGTTTCTTTCCGGCTATTGCGATGGCATCTCACGTAAGTGCGGACAAGAATCATCAGACCGGACGCCGTATTCCATTGAAATTCCGTTTTGATGTGGCAATGTCCGGGCGATTGGGAATGGAAATTCAGCCGAAGGACATGAATGATGTTGATAAGGCATTCTCCAAGCGTGCTATTGCAGCGTATAAAGATATTCGTCCTGTGGTTCAGTTCGGTGATTTGTATCGGTTGGTGTCTCCATACGATAATAAAGGAGTATCCTCTCTGATGTATGTCACTTCCGAAAAGAATAAGGCGGTCTTTTATGCATATAAGATTTCTCATTTCATCAATATGGTTATTCCGAAGGTTTGTATGAATGGATTGGATCCGTCGAAGAATTATCGTTTGGTAGATTTGACACCTGTGGACAGTAGCAAACCTTGTGACCTGAATGGTAAAATCATTAGTGGAAAGATATTGATGGAAGAAGGCATTGCATTAAAATCATTGCTGAAAAGTGAATATTCAAGTTTGGCTTTACAACTACAGGCTGTGGATTAAGTTGATAAAAGACAATGAGAATGATAAAAAGAGAAATTCCTGTTATTGGTATTTCTACTGAAATTGATATTCCGGGAAGAATATCTGTGAAAAGAAAGTATGTGGATGCTGTCCTTCAAGCGGGCGGCATCCCTTTTATTCTTCCGTTTACCGACAATGTACAGATTTTACAATCTGTGGTTTCTTCTATTGATGGTTTACTCCTGACAGGTGGGGGAGATATATCGCCTGTGATATACGGAGAATCGACTCTTCCTGAATGTGGAGAATGTTGCCGGGATAGGGATGACTTTGATTATGCTTTGCTGCGCTTGGCATCCGAAAGGCAAATTCCCGTTTTAGGTATTTGTCGGGGAATGCAGATTATTAATACTTATTTTGGTGGAACATTATATCAGGATTTGCCTGCTCAATATCCCTCGGAAATTAATCATCGGTCACCGGATGCGTTTATGATATTACAGCATAATGTGCGATGTTTGAGGACCGGAAAATTGTATTCTGTTACAGGCAAGGAAAGTTTGAAAGTCTCCTCCATTCATCATCAAGCCGTTAAGAAATTGGCTTGTGGATTCAAGGCATCTGCTTTCGCTGATGATGGAGTCATAGAATCAATCGAATCTGATTCCGAACATATTTGGGGTGTTCAGTTCCACCCGGAGTTGCAGGCTGTGGAAGGGGATGAAGCTATGAAAAAACTATTTGTGTATTTTATCAGTCAGGCAAGGACATTATCATGCTGATAGTGATATAAAAGGGATGATACACAGTATCTTTTACGATATTATTGTTTTTTTGTACGGGATTTGTCATTGTGGTTTGTTCTCCGTCCTATCTTTGTAAACAGATAAATTAAGGACATTAAATCATATATTATGAATAAAGTTATGCGTAATCGATTAGCTGGAACTCTTTTATTATTATTTGTTTTTTTGTGTACATCATGGGCGCAGACATCAGGTTTGCGCAAAATGATTGATTTGAGCGGAACGTGGAGTTTTGCATTGGACCCTCACGGCAAGGGAGAACAGGAAAAACTGTGGAACATGGATTTTGCAGAAACTGTGACTTTACCCGGTACAACAGATTCAAATCGAAAAGGAATAGAGAATACCAACAAGTCGGAGACCACTTATTTGTCCAGATATTATAAATATGAAGGTGCGGCATGGTATAGCCGGAATATAGAAATACCAGCCGACTGGAAAGAAAAGCATATCGTGTTGTTTCTGGAACGTACTCGTCCGACAACCGTGTGGATCGATGGTCGGGAAGTGGGTAAATGCAACTATTTATCTACCCCACAGGAATTTAATCTCACTCACTTCCTGGCTCCCGGTTCACATAAGCTGACTATTCGTGTAGATAACGGAAAAAGTATTCCCGGGCAGATTCGTTCAAGTTCTCACGCTTGTACGGAATCTACCCAGACAAACTGGAACGGTATTATCGGACGGATGGAATTGCAGGCAATGAATCCATTGTTTATTGAGTCCATTCAGGCTTTTCCTCAGGTAGAAGACCGCTCCGTAAAAGTGAAAATAACTCTTTCCAATTCTTCAGGCATTGGTGGGAAGAAACTGCAGTTGTCAGCTTCTGCTTTCAATACTGCCAAAAAGCATAAAGCCAGATCTGCGGAATATGATTTGAAAGAGGGGAGCAAGGAATATGAATTCACTTATCAGTTGGGAGATAATGCTGTATTGTGGAGTGACCTCCAGCCGGCTCTATATCAACTGAAAGCAGAGATAAATGGCATAGACGAGAAAACAGTTCGTTTCGGTTTGCGCGACTTTAAGACTGAAGAGACGCATTTCACTATCAATGGCGCCAAAATATTTCTTCGGGGAAAACATGATGCCTGTGTATTCCCTTTGACGGGCCATACGGCGATGGACTTGGAACAATGGCGTCGTTATTTCAGGATTTGTAAGGAATATGGATTGAATCATTGTCGTTTTCATTCTTGGTGCCCACCTACTGCGTGTTTTGAAGCTGCGGACTTGGAGGGTATTTACTTACAGCCAGAATTACCTATCTGGGGAGGGTTTAAGAAAGAATCTGCCGAGCTGATGGATTTTCTGATGAAAGATGGAGAGAATATCATGCGTGAATATAGTAACCATGCTTCTTTTGTACTCTTTGCCTTGGGGAATGAGCTGGGAGGTGACATCGATGTGATGAAAGAGTTTGTAGATCGTTTCCGTTCCATAGAGCCGAGGCACCTATACACGTATGGTTCGAATATCTTTTTAGGCTCACGAGGACATATTCCGGGTGAGGATTTTCTGGTAACTTGTCGTGTAGGCAGTGGTGAGGGTTATTCTACTCATGCTCGTGCTTCTTTCTCTTTCGCAGATGCGGAAGAAGGTGGCTATCTTAATAATACCTATCCTAATTCGGTAATGAACTTTGATGAGGCTCTGGAAAAATCTCTTGTTCCGGTGATCGGACATGAAACCGGACAGTTTCAAACTTACCCGAATTATGAGGAGATGAAGAAATATACAGGAGTCTTGGCTCCCTGGAATTTTGAAGTGTTTCGTGACCGCTTGGAGAAAGCCGGCATGCTGGAGCAGGCGGATGATTTTTTTAAAGCATCGGGTGCATGGTCTGTGGAACTTTATCGGGCAGATATTGAAATGAATCTCCGCTCCAAACGGATGGCTGGTTTTCAGTTACTCGATTTACAGGATTATCCGGGACAAGGGTCGGCTTATGTTGGTATTCTGGATGCTTTTATGGATAGTAAAGGATTGGTTGAACCGAAGAAATGGAGAGAATTCTGTAGTGAAGTGGTTCCTTTATTGACAACTGCCAAGTTCTGTTGGACAGGCGGTGAATCATTCGCAGGTACTGTTGAGATTGCCAATTATGGAGAAACTTCATTGAACGGAAAAAGTATTTCATGGGAACTCAAAAATGGGAAGAAAAGCCTTGGCAAAGGTAAGATGGCTATTCCATCGGGATTAGGATTATTGACTGCCGGAACTATTCGTTTGACATTGCCCGATGTGGAGCAAGCGTATAAAGCCGAATTACTTTTGAAAGTATCCGGAACTTCCTATCAGAATAGTTATCCGCTATGGATATATCCTGCAAAGAAGCAATTGAAGACAGGTAATGTTGTAGTTGCCCGCCAACTAACGGATGATGTGCTGAATGCTTTAAAGCAAGGTGGAAAGGTACTGTTGATGCCTCGTGGGGAAGACTGTAAAGAAGTAACAGTGGGAGGATTGTTCCAGACCGACTATTGGAATTATCGTATGTTCAAAAGTATCTGTGACCGCATCAAGAAACCTGCTTCACCTGGTACATTGGGGATTCTGACCAATCCCGAGCATCCGGTATTCAATGACTTCCCAACCGAATACCATACGAACTGGCAGTGGTATCCAATCATCAAACATAGCTATCCGCTTATTCTGGATGGTATGCCAAAAGAATACCGCCCTATTGTGCAGGTAATTGACAATGTGGAACGAAATCATAAACTCGGCTTATTGATGGAGTTGAATGTAGAGGGCGGTAAATTACTGCTTTGTATGTCCGACTTGGAAGCGGTACGTGACACACCGGAAGGATTACAATTCTATGCCGTTTTGCTGGCGTATATGAATTCTTCAGATTTTAAACCATCCACTTCATTGTCGGTAGAATCGTTTAAGAATCTGTTTGAGACAGGTGTTCGGAAAGAGGGAATAAAAGTGCTGGATAATATCTCTTACGAATAAGTGAAGAGTAAGGAGAAAATCGTATCAATAAAGGCAAAAAAATGACAGAAGTGCTTGAATGCTATACGGAAAGAAATAGAAAAAAAGCAGACTTTACGATATTATTGTCCTTTTGTACGCAATTCGCCAATGTGAATCTGACCAGCGGCTATCTTTGCGATAGAAAGTAAAACGTATGGAGGATATTAACATTTAAATCAATACAGATAAACTCTTATAATAAAATGATGAAAAGACTAATTACATATTCGTGTATGGCGATTTTCGCTATGGGAAGCATGGCGCAGAATCAAAAGGATGAGGCTCAAATGAATCGTTTCATATCCGGTCTGATGAAAAAGATGACACTGGAAGAAAAAGTGGGGCAGTTAAGCCAATGTTCCGGTGGATTTGCCACAGGTCCTGATAATACACGTATCAGTCGGACAGAAGATATAAGTAAGGGATTGATCGGCTCTTTGCTGAATGTATCCGGTGCTGCCAATACTCGTAAATATCAGGAGGCAGCTATGAAATCACGTTTACAGATTCCTTTGCTTTTCGGATTGGATGTTATTCATGGATATAGAACAGGTTTTCCGTTACCATTGGCAGAGGCTGCGAGTTTTGATCTGGATGCTATAGAAAGAGGATCGAGATGTGCGGCAAAGGAAGCTGCGGCAGCCGGGTTGCATTGGACGTTTGCTCCAATGGTGGATATTAGCTGGGATGCCCGGTGGGGGCGTGTGATGGAAGGGGCCGGTGAAGATCCTTATTATGGCTCATTGGTTGCTAAGGCGCGTGTACATGGTTTACAGGGAGATGATTTATTGAAAGAGAATACTATTTTATCCTGTATTAAGCACTTTGCCGGATATGGTGCAGCTATTGCCGGAAAAGATTATAATAGTGTGGATATGTCGATGGGACAGTTTGTCAATTTCTATATGCCTCCTTACAAGGCTGGTGCAGAGGCCGGTGCTGCTACTTTCATGAGTGCGTTCAATGACTTTAATAACGAACCGTCTACCGGAAGTACTTTTCTGTTGAGGGAGCTTCTGAAGAATCAATGGGGATTTAAAGGGTTTGTAGTATCCGACTGGGGATCAGTGGGAGAAATGATGAACCACCGTTATGCGAAAGATGAAAAAGAAGCTGCTTATAAAGGAATCAAGGCCGGACTGGATATGGAGATGGTCAGTGAATGCTATTCCAAGAATCTGGTGTCTCTGGTAAAAGAGGGTAAGGTATCTATCAAGCTGGTGGATGATGCTGTCAGACGTATTTTGGAACAGAAATATAAACTGGGATTATTTGATGATCCGTTCCGATACTGTGATGAAGAAAGGGAACGTACAGTGATTGGTTCACAGGAATCCCGCAAGGAAGCATGCTACGTTTCCGAACGTTCTATTGTTCTTTTGAAAAATGAAAACTCGGTGTTACCGCTTTCTTCTTCTATCAAGAAAGTTGCTTTGATTGGTGCGCTTTCCAAGTCGCAGAAAGATATGTGCGGTGCATGGTCCTGTGCAGAGGTTGGTAAAGTAGTAACCTTGTATGAGGCAATGGAGAAACGAGGAGTAGACATCAACTATAATGATGGGTACGATCTGAAAACGAATAAAATTGTAAATCTGGATCAGACTTTAGCTGCTGCCCGCCAATCGGATGTGGTTATCGTTGCAATGGGAGAACAAGCTTGGGAAAGTGGTGAGATGCGTTCGAAAGGAGATATTTCTATTGCTGCCGAACAACAGCGTTTGGTTTCCGAATTGGTGAAGACTGGCAAACCGGTAGTTGTACTAATGATGTGTGGTCGTCCTGTTATTTTCAATGAAGTTCGTCGGGATGCTCCCGCTATCTTATGTACCTGGTGGCTGGGGAGTGAAGCTGGTAATGCTATTTGTAATGTACTTTGGGGAGATTATAATCCTTCGGGTAAGCTGCCAATGACTTTTCCGCAGCATAACGGACAGATACCATTGTATTATCAATATAAGAGCACAGGACGCCCCACTGCATTGGGCGGGTGGTGTGCGAAGTACATTGATATTCCTACGGAGCCTGCTTATCCGTTCGGCTACGGTTTGTCATACACTACTTTCAATTATTCGGATGTGAAACTGCTTCCGGGTGATGGAAAAGGTACTTATACACGTGTTGCTGTAACGGTTACCAATACTGGAAAATGCGAGGGCGAGGAAGTTGTTCAGTTGTATGTACGTGATGAGGTGGCTTCTATCACTCGCCCTATCAAAGAATTGAAAGGCTTTGAAAAGATTAAACTGAATCCAGGTGAAAGCAAAACGGTCACCTTCGATGTAAAAGATGAACAACTAGGATTCTACAATAATCAGATGAAGTTCATTGTGGAGAAAGGAGACTTCACTTTGATGGTCGGTGGAAATAGTCGTGATTTACAAGAAATAAAATACATTCTTAACTAAGAACTATATGAAAAACAACTGGAAAAGATGGCTTATATTTCCTGCTCTATTGCCTTTCTTCTCTTGGATGGAGGCAAAGACATTGGAGGAAAATCTGATTCAACAATCTTTGGACACCATTGAATACCGGGTATTTGTGGCTGTCGATAAGGCCGGAGTGGAGCATTGGGGAGGTAAAGAAGCTTATCAAGCGAAGCTGAATGCTTTTTTCGACCAAGTGAACGACTTCTGGAACAAAGCCGGCAATGGACGTTTCAACTACTATTTCCGTTATATACCGGATCTGCAGGTGATTTACGACTGCTCCTCCCGCCAATTGGAGAAAATCTATCAGAAGAGTGCCGGTTTTCCCAATCACGATGTACTGCTGATTATAGATTCTATTCTTGATTTTGACGATGAAGAATCGGCTAAAGGATGGTATTGCGGTGGTGGGGCGGACAATCTGAATATGGTAATTTGCCGTAGCCGTAGCAAGACGGAACATGAAGATCTGTTTGGTATCGACTATTTTCATAGAGGAGTGGCACATGAGTTCGGACATTATCGTGGGGTAACCGACTTGTATGCTGATAGAATCCGGGCAAAGAACAATCCGGTGAACCATATCGAATATGAACCTGACTCTTGTGTGATGAACAGTCATTATAAAACATATAAATGGAGCTCGTATGCAGTTCATATAATCAATCACACCGCCAAGTCCAAACGTCCGAGACGTGATTTCGACGGATTCTTCAAACAAATGTTCCCCGAAAACATACAGGTATCTGTAAAAGTGAAAGGTAAAAAGCAAAAAGGGGTAAAGCTGAATCTGTATGGTTCACGTGCAAAATTTAATGATCTGATCGCTACTCCTTACCGTACTTATGAGACGGATAAGAAAGGAGAATATCTGATAACTGGTGTCCCCAACTTATATGATAGTCCCGCACCTCCTTTGCATACCGACGAATTGCCTTATAATCGCTGGTTCACTTTCTTGCTCGAAGCCGAATATAAAGGGGAAAAGAAATACGTATGGCTTCCCGAATATGAGGTGCAACAGGCTTTCTTTGAGAATAAGGATACCTATCAGGTGACAATTGATTTCTAAAAAAATGGTAGCGCGAATGAGATAAGAAAGGTTTTATTTAGCACTTGTTCAATGCTTTATTAGCAGGAAATTCTTCCTGTTAAGCTCCCTCCTTTATCTCTGCCAAGCGGTACTCTTATGATAAATATGTAAATAAAAAACTGTGTGAAATACAAAAAGTATTAGTTTATGAAACGTATGATGAAAAGACTTTTGCCGGTTCTAATGGCTATCGCACCTCTAACCATTTGTGCACAGAAAGTGTACGAGCTGAAAGACATTTCCGGTAAAGTGCAGGTGAACGTGATTGTGAATGATAAGAATGTGGAATACTCCGTTCTTCACGACAACGATGTGATGGTGGCTCCGTCTCCTATTTTCATGAAACTAACTGATGGTACAGCTTTCGGACTCAATCCGAAAGTAAAGAAGATTAGCCGCCGTTCTGTAAATGAGACTATCTATCCTCCCATCTATAAGAAGAAATCAATCAAGGACCAGTTCAATGAACTGACCATTGACTTTAAAGGAGGATATAGCTTGGTGTTCAGAGCTTATGAAGATGGTGCAGCCTATCGTTTTGTCTCTGAACTGAAGAAGCCGTTTATGGTGGAAAGCGAGCAGGCTTCTTTTTGTTTTCCGAATGATCCGAAAGTTTTTGTAGCTTCACCGAAAGGCCGAATGAACGAGGGCAAGAAAGATCCTTTCTACAGTTCTTTCCAAAATACGTATCTGGAAACTGCCTTGTCTGCATGGGATAAGGAACAGATTGCCTTTTTACCGGTTTTGGTCGAGGGAAAGAACGGAAAAAAAATCTGTATCACTGAAGCCGATTTGATGAACTATCCGGGTATGTATGTGAAGCATGGTGAGCATGGATATTCTCTGGATGGAATCTTTGCAGCTTATCCGAAAACGATAGTAGACGAAGTTCGCGGGCTGAAAGGGGTAGTAAAATCTCGTGAACCCTATATTGCTAAAGTGGAGGGAAACACAGCATTTCCCTGGCGTGTCATGGTCATTGCCAAGGATGATGCAGAACTGCTTTGTAATGATATGGTATATAAACTGGCTACTCCGGCACAATTTACAGATTTTTCTTGGATTAAACCGGGTAAAGTGGCTTGGGACTGGTGGAACGACTGGAATCTCTACAACGTGGATTTCCGCGCAGGTATCAACAATGAGACTTATAAATACTATATTGACTTTGCCTCGAAATTCGGTATCGAATATGTGATATTGGATGAGGGATGGGCAGTGCCGGGTAAAGCGGATTTGTTTGAGGTGATTCCTGAAATCGATTTGAAAGAGTTGATTAGCTATGCAAAAAGCAAAAATGTAGATTTGATACTTTGGGCGGGCTATCGTGCTTTTGAAAAAGACATGGATCGTGTATGTAAGCATTATGCCGCAATGGGAATCAAAGGTTTCAAGATTGATTTTATGGACCGTGACGACCAACAAGTAGTTGAGTTTAACCGTAAAGCGGCTGAAACCGGAGCAAAATACAAATTGCTGATAGATCTCCATGGAACGTTCAAACCGACTGGCTTGCAACGTACTTATCCGAATACGATCAATTTCGAGGGTGTCCATGGACTGGAAGAAATGAAGTGGGCAGAACCGGGAACAGATCAAGTGATATATGATGTGACAGTTCCTTTCATCCGCATGGTTGCCGGACCGCTTGATTATACACAGGGAGCGATGAATAACGTAATCATGAAGAACTTTCATGCTGTCTATACAGAACCGATGAGTCAGGGTACCCGTTGCCGTCAGTTAGCATTGTATACAATTTTTGATTCTCCTATTAATATGCTGTGTGATGCACCTACTAATTATCTGAAAGAGGAAGAATGTACGAAGTTTATCGCTGCCATTCCTACTGTATGGAATCAGACACTTCCAATAAGCGGAAAAGTAGGCGAACATATTGTAATGGCACGTGAGAAAGACGGCATCTGGTATGTGGGTGGATTGACCGACTGGAAAGAGCGTGATGTTGAAGTCGATCTGTCTTTCTTGGCTGATGGTGAGTTCAATGCGGAAATATTTAGAGATGGTATCAATGCCGATCGTGTTGGGAAAGACTATAAGCGTGAAGTGATCCGCGTATCAGCCAATAAGAAGTTGAATTTACACATGGCTCCTGGTGGTGGATTTGTTATAAGGATAACAAAATAATTGAAGGTTGTTTTGGTTTGTAAAGGGGGTATTCATATAAGTAGGAATACCCCCTTTTTCTTTATCTTAGAACCGGAAACTCAGTCCTCCTAAGAAGTTGAATCCTTCGGCGGGATAGCCCAAATAATATTGATATTTCTTGTTCAGCAGGTTATGTACTTGCGCATAAACGGATACTCCTTTGAATACATTATAGCTGGCTCCGATATGCAGATCGCTAATATCTGACATATTGAAAGATGTTGCTTCCTTCTTGCGGCTGATGTAATCAAAACCGGCATTCAGTTGGAGTGCAGAGGTGGGATGTACGTTGAGAGAGATGGATGCTTCATTTTCAGGCTTTACGGCAAGTAGATATTCGTTATTGTCACTGTTCCAGTTGCGGTATATGTAATGGGCGGACAGGGACAGTACATCTTTGTAGTCATAAGTTAATTTCATGCCGGCATAGACATTATCGGTGTGTATTTGTGTGAAAGCGAGCATGGTACTTACTGTTCCGATGCTTGTATCGGACAAGCTTGAATAGGAGTAAAGCAAGTCATTCTTTAAATTCTGGTATCCACCGAACAATTGGAACCATATACCTGGATAGGGGCTGGCTTTCAGTCCTAGACTAGCGTTCAGTTGTTCATACGTGTCATAAGGACGGCGGTTGCTTGATTCGGCAGATGTTGTTGAAAAGTAAGAGTCTCCGTATGGACAAAGGCTTTCCAGCCTTCGGAAATCATTCAGTTTCTTACCGCCAGTTGCTTTTGCATAAACAATGTAACTGTCCGAGAAAATGTATTGTGCAGTGACATCCGGTGAAATACGGAATGACTTGTCGAATCCGAAAGATAAATCTACATTGGCTCCGATGTGTAATTTCCAATCGTCATTATTCAATTCATAATATGGATTCACAAGTAGAGTCGTATAGTTCTTGAAATATTCATCTCCCGTAGATGGGTTCTTTGTGTATCCACTGTATAAAAGATTATTCATTTCCAATGCGATAGTAACGGATTGTTGATCGTTGATGGCTCCTGTGACATCACCTTTGGTGCGTATGATTGTTTCCTTGATGGCTGTATTTGCATCATTTTCACTGATCATATTGTGTTGGCGTTCGTACATCAACAGGTTCGTTTCTGCATTGAAACGCAGTGGTGCAGTCTCATCAATGAAATGAATACCCGCATGGAAGTCACCGGAGGTGAATTTCTGCTTGCTGTTGACGCTTCCCGGCAGGAAGTTGAAGTTGCTTAGCCCGAAGTTTCCGGCAATATTCAAGTCTAATTTATTGAACTGGTGCGTATAATCCACATTGGCACGTGTGCGGTAGTAAAAAGCATTCCATTTTTCGCCGTCTGTGTAAGGGAGAGTCAACTTCCCATCCATACCGTCCATTTGAAAACGTACATTCAGCTTGTCTTTCTTCGACAGACGGAATAGATAATTGGCGAGGATGTCCAGATTGCCTAAATTGCCGTAACCGGCACGTACATATCCGGGGGCGCTTCCGGGTTGTATTTCTTTTCCGGTATAAGGATTCATCAACCCTGCCGGAACGGAAGTTGCCGGAAAAAATGTAGTGGCATATTCCACTTCTTTTTTGCTGACAGTTGGTTCTTCGACTTTAGGCAGGACGTTCACTTTGGAAGCATCCATGATGTCCGGATTGTATTCTTGTTCCACAACGACCGTGCGGTTCATTGTCGTATCCTTCGGTTGGGTAGTTTGGGCTTGAAGGTAGGATGGCATTGAGATTGCCAATGCGAGCCCTCCTATTATATAATGAGATCGTTTCATTTTAGTTTTATATTTTAGTTCTCAACTTTCAATTTTTAACTTTCAATTTGCTCAGTCTGCTTTCGATCATAGTTGCGATGTCATCGTTGCCTTGATAATTCTGTTGCAGACTCAACAGGTATTGGCGTGCATCCAAGTCTTTGCCCATGGCGGCATATACATCGGACAAAAGGACAAAACTGCGTGCCAGCCAATAAGCGTGTGGTGTACTTTGCTCTATGTAGTTGAGAAGTTCTTTCTCGGCGGCGTTGTATTCTTTTGCATCGTAAAGCGATTGTGCCACCAGATATTTGGCTTCAGCTCCATATGCATTACGTGTATCTTTGGCTAACTCACGCAAATCATCCACAGCTTTTTTATCGGCTTTCTGCTTGGTATATGCTTTGGCGCGATAATAAAGGGCTTCGTTTCTTAGCTCCGGACTAAGTTTGGCTTCTGCCAGCAAGTCGGTAGCGGCATGAATTGTTTCGATGTCGTCTCTCAGCAGAAAAGCGCAACGAAGTATTCCGGTTTCAGCAAGTTGGCGGCGTTCCACATTAGTTGCTTTCTCTTTCAGCATTTTATAGCTGGTCAAAGCGTCTGCAGTCTGTTGCTGATTGAACTGTACTTCGGCACGAAGAATAAGAGCTTCTTCTGCAAATGGGTTGTTAGGGTATTCCAATAGCTTTCCGGAATGGATAAGAATTATATCATAGTTCTTCTGTTCGCTTCCGATCAAGCAAAGATAGTAATGTGCGTTCAAGCTGAAAGCTCCTTCCGGGAAAGTCTGCAAGTATTTGTTGAAACTTGTTTTTGCTTCTTCCAGTCGTCCCCGCATATAGATTTTTTCTGCGGCAGTATATGTCAGAGAGTCTTGCTCATTGGCGTCGAAGCGTATATGTCCCGGCATGGCATTGGCAAGAGCAGCAAATTCATCGATGCGGTTGAGATCTACATAGATCGATTTTAGATCGCGCATAGCCATCCGGGCTTCTTCACTGCCCGGATATTTTTCGATAACTTGTTTATAGGCTTCGATTGCCTGGTTGTAATCATCCTTTTGATAATACAGCAAACCGATTTCTGCAGCGGCTTTTCTGCTGACAGGGCTCTCCGGATATTTGTTCATTAGTTCTTTAAAGGAAGTAATAGCCTGGTTATTGTTATCCATCAGCACATACGACCGTCCTTTTTCATAAATGGCATTCACAGCGTATGGAGAAGCCGGATATTTTCCTACCAGGCGGTTCAGTAGGGTGATTTTGCCGGAATAATCTTTCTGTAGACCAGACACAAGAGCCAATTGATAGAAAGAATAGTCTCCGGAGGGAGTATTCATTTGTTCGGCTTGTGAATAATAATGCTTGGCCTCTTCGAAATTGCGTACGTGTAGGTAACAGTCGCCGACACGGTTGTAGGCATCGGCAAGTGCGGTTGTATTTTCTCCTTTCTCCAGCCGGATATATTTTTGGAAGTAGTTACTTGCCTGGGAATAATCTTTTCGGTGAAAAGCGATGTATCCTAAATTGTAATTGGCAAGTGCATACGTTTCGTTGTTGGGTTGGGTTGTCAGTTGCAGATATGCATTGAAGTCACGTGCGGCTTCCGTCATACGGTTGAGGCGATAGTAGGATTCTCCGCACCAATAATACGCGTCTGCTTTCGTCTGACGGTTGTATTGTCCGATAGCTATGGATTGATTCAGGTATTTCAAGGCTTGTTCAAAGTTGGCATTGGCGAAGGACTGTGTACCTAACTGAAACAATATTTTCTGTTTGGCTTCCAATATTTGGGCGCTTGGCTTGGCTATCCGGTCGATGGATTTCAGGGCTGCATCATAACTGCGGGTATTCATGTAAACTTCTACCAAATAGCTGCTGACTTTTTCAGCGTAAGGAGAAGTCGGGAATTCATTCAGGAACTTCTCGAAAGCAGTAACGGATTCGCCGAATGCGGAGAAGGAGGTTTCATGCAGGCAAAGTGCGTAATTGTAAGCTGCCTGTTCCTTGATTTGCATGTTAGCATTGGAGGCGGCTGCTTGTTCGAAAGCCATACGGGCTTTGTTTTTTTCTGCCAGTTGCAGATAGGAAAGCCCCATATGGAGGTAGGCGTTTTGTGTGAGGGCGTCGTTGGTTGTTGTCACTTTACCTAATGTTTCGGCTGCTTTGGAATAGACTTTTGTCTGATAATAAGAAAGTCCCAGCATATAAAGTGCATCACGACGAGGTGCTGAGTGATCTTTATCAAGATATTCGTTAAATGATTCTACTGCTTGGTGATATTGTCCGAAGTGGTAGTAGGCATCTCCCAGAATGCGGTACATTTCTGCAGCATGTTCGTTGTTTGGATAAGCTGATAAATAATTCTGAGCTACAATCTGTGCCTTATCATAATTTTTTAGCTGTGCATAAATTTCGGCAATGTAATAGGGGACAAGTGCCTTGTACTTCGAATCGTCCTGTAACGGCAAGAAACCTTTCAGTGCTTCGTTATAGCGTTTTTGCGTATAGCGGATATAAGAGAGATAATAATCACAGTCTTTGGCATATTTGGGACTGTTGGCGCGCAATGTTTCAAACCAAATTGCGGCTTCTCGTAGATTATCGGTTTTCAGATAACAGGTAGCCAATTGGTAAGTGCAGTCATCCCGTTCCTCGTTACCCAGTAGACCGAGGTCGGCAGAGTTGAAGAGCGCCAGTGCTTCGTCGTATTTTCCTTCATAGAAATAGCAGGAGGCCAATAGCGCATAAATACGATTGGCGTAAGGAGTGTCAGGATAGCGGTCGAGATACTTGCGCAGGATTTCGATCCGGTTCTTGTCTTTCAGTTCATAAGCGGAACTGGCCAGCATGTATTCTGCGTCTTGAAGAAGGCTGGCGGCAGGCTTTTGTTTTACAAATGCTTTCAGTGCCGGCAGGGCGGCTGCATAATTTTTTTCCTGGAAAAGTTCTTTCCCTTCTTTATAAAGGTTGTCGGTCGAAGTGAATTTATCACTTGTCTGGGCAAATCCTATAATAGGTGTGCAGCAGATAGCCGCACAAATGAGTCTAGTAATTTCTTTTTTCATAATCGGGTGTTTATGCAAAAGTA
>ERZ827037.2031-NODE-2031-length-18664-cov-4.361277_pt1 | contig 18664 bp, 10 predicted proteins | sample MGYA00519924_ERZ827037 | MGnify/ENA primary metagenome ERZ827037 (study PRJEB31778, sample SAMEA3449250) | human gut metagenome | biome: human gut; feature: human-associated habitat; material: faeces | place: United Kingdom | collected 2010/2012 ...
CTTATCACAGCTCCCCCAACTGGCGCAAACCTTATCCCGCCGAGGAAGCCGAGCATATCAAGGAACTAGCGAAAGAGGCCGCCCATAACAAGGTGAACTTCGTTTGGGCCATCCACCCGGGACAAGACATTCAATGGAACCAGACAGACAGCATGAACATCCTTTCCAAATTCGAGAAAATGTACGATTTGGGCGTACGCTCTTTCGCCGTTTTCTTCGATGATATATCCGGAGAGGGAGCCCGCCCGGAATTACATCCATAAGGAGTTTATTACCAAGAAAAATGACGTGCAACCCCTGATCATGTGCCCTACCGAATACAACCGTTCATGGGCTAAGACCGATTATCTGGATATCCTCGGTACCCAACTCGACCCCGCTATCCAAATCATGTGGACCGGAGACCGTGTCGTAGCCGATATCACGAAAGAAGGCGTCGAGTGGGTAAACAGCCGTATCCGTCGTCCCCGCCTATATCTGGTGGAACTTCCCCGTAAGCGATTATTGCCAAGATCATTTGTTGATGGGACCCGCCTACGGCCTAGATACGCAAGCCGCCGGCACCATGACCGGATTCGTATCCAATCCTATGGAATACGCCGAGGCTTCCAAGGTCGCTATATTCGGCGTTGGAATGTACACTTGGAATATCGAGAATTACGATCCTACACAGGCATGGAAAGACGCTTGCGGCTTTATTATGCCGGAGGCCTCCATGGCTTTCCGCATTTTCTGCGAGCATAACTGCGATCCGGGTCCGAACGGACATCAATACCGCCGGGAAGAGTCTGCTAACTATGTAGCTCCTATCCAGACATTCCTTACCGGATATAAGAAAAACACGTTCCCGGAGCAAAGCGCAAATCTTCTGGGAACCTTATTCGCTCAAATCACGGCTTCCCCGAGCATGATCTACAGCCAAAGTCCCAATAAACGCTTGATCGAACAAATCAATCCATGGCTTATCCAATTCGAGTTCTTAGGAAAAGCCGGTACAAGCGCTCTGCATATGGCGCACGCTTGGTATGAGAAAGACCGGTCTTATACGTGGCAACGCTATCTGGAAACATCCGCTTTGCTAGATAGCATGAAACTGATAAACCGCACGCTGAACCAGAAGGCGCAGCCTAAAGGCGTGAAAGTCGGATCGAAAGTCTTACACCCTTTCATCGTAGATTTATACCGCCAGACAGGTCGTAACCTGCTATCTACGGACGGTATCGCCCCGGACGAGGTGAAGGTTAGCATCCCTTCCATATTCACGAATATCGACCAATTGAAGAGCCAGCCTTGTGCCAAGGGTGACAATACGGTCGGTTACGTCCCCCTATTCGAGGTAGTCAAGGTACAGCCTAATCAATATCTGGGTATCGGCTGGGAAATCCAGAAAGAAGCGGAATCCTTCTGTTTCAATCTTCCGAAAAGCAACCAACCCGGACGGGTATTCGAGTGGTCCGCCGACGGAAAGAGCTGGAGCTTAATCCCCAATGTTTCCACGGAAAACGCTAAGGATACGATCCGCACCATCGATCCGAAAGCCCGTTATATCCGTATGCGAAATAACTCGGATCAGCAAATGGAGCTATATGTACTAGGATTCACGGCGACAACCCAACAAGACCCGCAAATCAATGAGGCTCTTATGATGTACGATATGAACCTAGATACGTATAAGAACTTGAATCCGGGAGAAATAATTCACATAAAATGCGATGATATCAACGCCGTATCTTTCTTCCTCTCCGGAAGTAACGAGAATCTGGTATCCATCACCGGCCTCTCCCAAGATGGCGAGAAAAACATCGTCTATCAAGGAAACGTAGGCTACATCAAATTAAATAAAACCATGTTCGAGGATTTCTCTTCTTTAGAAATCACCACAATAGGAAAAGAACCTATACATATCCACCAGATCGTTAGGGAATAAGAAATAAAAAAGTACCGATTTCTTTCTCTCTTAGATGGAAGAAGGAGATCGGTACTTTTTTATTTATTCGTACAATTCGGGAGTATCTTATTTTTGGCACATCTCCGCTTGTATATTCCTTTTAAAAGTTATACCTTTAGGATGCGAAAAATAGAAACCGAAAAAACAATGCGAAAAGAAGAAAGATATAAAGGCGTATTAAACTGGTTTAAGGAAAACGTACCGGTAGCCGAGACTGAACTACATTATGACAATCCATATCAATTATTGATAGCGGTAATCCTATCCGCACAATGCACGGATAAGCGAGTGAATATGATCACTCCTGCCCTGTTCGAGGCTTTCCCTACTCCCGAGGTAATGGCAGCTAGCACACCAGAAGTCGTCTTTGAATACATACGAAGCGTATCTTACCCGAACAATAAGGCTAAACATCTGGTAGGTATGGCGAAGATGCTGATAGAGGACTTCAAAGGCGTGGTTCCCTCCGATATTGACGAGCTACAGAAACTTCCGGGTGTAGGAAGAAAAACTGCGAACGTAATCGCATCCGTTGTATATGACAAGCCAGCCATGGCGGTAGATACGCACGTATTCCGTGTCTCCAACCGGATCGGCTTGACCAATAATAGCAAGACACCCTTGGAAACGGAAAAGGAGCTAGTGAAGAACATTCCGGAAGAACTGATCCCCATCGCCCATCACTGGTTGATATTACATGGAAGATATGTTTGCCTCGCCCGGAAACCGAAATGTGAGGAATGCGGATTAAAGCCTTGGTGTAAATACTTCCTAAAGCAAACATGAGGATCGGCAAGAAAGACATAATGGCATTCATTGTCTTGTTTTTGGCTACGATCGTTTGCGTGAGGTACTTTTACAAGAATATGAGCGACGAGCAATTTGTCGCCACGGTAGATCCCTATAGCTTGGTCATCCCGACCCCCACAGCAATTTTTGCTATCAATCGTCCTCCTGTATTCGAGAAGATGATATTACCCATGGAGAATATACGCAAGGCGTTCTCGGATCATACGCCCGCTATTTTCCTCTCTTTAATACAGCAAAATCCGGATTTATCGTCTTTCTTGATCGCTTATTATCCACAAGGGGATATCTTGTACGCCCCTATGGATAGTCATACGGCAGAGCGTATTTTCAAGCAACTGGACGCTTCTTTCACTTTTCCTGCCCAGCAACGAGAGGAAGCTTCCGTTCCTGTTAGATACTATCCGGATGTTGATAAGCATTTTCTAGGTTGTTACTACCACGAGGGTATATTCGTGGTGTCCTACAATCGAAAATTATTGGTAGAGACAGCGAAAAAGCAACAGATGTACCCCGCACAGATCATTCCGGAATTAGCTGATCTAATTAGTAAAAAAGGCAAGAGTGGCGCGATGAATCTCTTCATCCAAAGCGCCTCTTTAGATTTACAGGTTCAAATGAATGACTCGACGGAGTGGAAAATGAAAAATCAATGGTTGGCAATGGATTTATTCTATAATGAAGGAAGCCTTTGCTGCTTCAATGAGCAGCCCTATGAAGAAACCTTGGAGAACTTTTACCCCAACTTATGCGATACGATAACTACTCGGATCAATCGGCTATTCCCACAAATAAAAACCACGGCACAAGTCAGTCATGACGAGGCCGTGGTCTATTTTACGGTTTGCGGGAATTAAGCTTCAGTCCCTTCTTTCTTGAATGCTGACACAAACATATCTTTTACGAATAAATATCCGATACATCCGAATAAAGCGAGGAAGACAAAACCGACCAAGATAAGTGCCTTCTTAGGAGAAGATGCTTTCAAAGGTACGGTAGCCGGCTCGATTACGGTATACACCGGAGTTTCTTCCTGTACACGCAATTTATCTTGCTCCAACTTCTGCGCCAACGTATTGTAAACATTAAACGTAAGGGTCATCTCATTCTTCAAACGTTCCTGCTCCGTACGGTAGCTGGAAGAGATAATATTACGGTTGGCATCCTCGAAAGCAGCGTACGCACGTTGCGCTTTATAATAAGCGTCACGTGACTCGCCAAATACCTTCTGGGTAAATTCCAAATCTTGCTTTACTTTCTGCGTACGATAATTCGTAATATAATTCTGGAGGTTTTCCAAAACGACCTTTGTCATCTGAGCGGAAATAACCGGGTCCTGCATCTGTACGGAAGCCGTGATAACCAAGGTCTTCTTGTCCACGGAAACAGAAACCCGCTCCTGCAAGGCCTTCACCACCTCTTCTTGATCCTTTGTCAAATGGTAAGGATTCAAGCCCTCAGACTCTTCCTCGTCACCGGAGATTAAACTCATTACCGCACCCAACGCCTTGAATGGAGCGGAGACAATATATCCCCACCAAGCCTTACGTTGATGTTCACTCATATAATCATACAATGTAGTGCTTAACTCCTTTTCCTTATCGGTAACCTCTACCGGAAACAATTCCAACAGAAACGGGGTACTCTGCACCACATCCGGATACAAATCCGGAGAGATCGCGTCCGCACCGGCAGCGGCATTCAGATTAATCCCAGCCATAGCAGCCAAACCGCCAAGACTAGATTTTTTTGCCGCATCCTGTGTCTCTGGTGCCAATTTCACCGTAGTTGTATATTCCTTGGGAATACTGAAAGCTACAATCAAACCTACTACCACCGCAATACCACAGCCTTTCAATAAGAACTTACGCTCTTTCCACAGTTTTTGCGCCAGTTCGATTAAATCGATCTCCTGCTCCTCAGGTAACTCTTGTCTTTTTATCTCGTTTATCGTATCCATGCCTGATTAGTTTTTAATCATGTTAACAATAGAGGTAATCATCGCGGCCATAGAGGTAGCGGAGCTACTGATACTCATGATCTCAGCCAAGCTTCGGCGCTCACGTTGCGTCTTCGTCGGAACTACGATCTCACAGCCCGGCTCCACTTTCGGATAACGCTTGAAAAAGATAGCGGTACGCTTCGTCGTAGCGACCTTACCATTCATATATATTACGATCGGATACTTACGTGCGATATCATTATAACCACCGGCTTGAGACAAGCAATCCGTAACTGACATACCTTTCGTGTAAGTCACGCTGTTCGGATAAGTCACGGCTCCACTCATCTTCACCGTACTTTGCAACTGCGGAATATAAAGTTCATCACCATCACGAAGCACGACATCATCGATACTGCCCGGATTTGCCAACGCTTTCTCTAAATCAATACCTACGGAATAGTCCTTCACATTCATCAACGCTACACCGATGGAATCCCGGCTTTGCTTATTCGCCTCACTTAAAGCCAGAAGGGTCTCCATGCGTTTCAATTCATCTTCTGTCAACTGACGTTTCAAGCTGGCACCTTTTACATAAGCCTCTGGGGTAACGCCTCCCGCTTTCGCGACAATGTCACTCAAACGTGCGTTCTTCGTAGCCAATACATAGCTACCGGCAAAAGTGATCTCGCCGTTCACCTTCACGACCTGTTGCTCATGATACCCCGGGGAGAAACGAACATAAACTTCATCGAACGGATCCAGCGTAAAGATCGTATCTCCCGCATTCAACTTGAAGTCCTCACTCAACGAGAAGTTATATACATCAGCGATCCGGTTGACATTCTGATTGGAACTAGGATCCTTCACACGACGGGCTACCTCTACATTAATAGAAGAAGCGGACTCTCTTAAGCCACCGGCCATCATGATAGCGTCCTCTATTGTCAAATTATGACGATACGGAAGCACCGTATCCGGATAATTCACGGCTCCGCCAACCTTGATCGTATAAGGTTCGCGCAAATCGAATAGGGAAGGAATGCTTAATTGGTCTTCCGCTTGCAACTCCACATCTGGAGCGGTACCGTTCAAGATACCACGAATATCCACGGCGATCATCGTAGTCGTGAAATCCGGATTCAAACGGGTAATCAAGGCACGGCCGGCGAACTCGTCTCCTTTAAGACCTGCGGCCTGTTTTACCAATTGCTTTACCGTACGAACCGACGGACTTAACTCATATTCTCCCGGACGCCATACTGCTCCCGTCACGATCAAACGATTCTCATAAAAAGGAATAACGGAATCTACCAGCAAAGAATCGCCATCCTGCATCACGAAAGAAGCGAACTTATCTTCCGAAACCGTAGAGATCTGGTAACGACTATCTGATTTACGCTTCACTTGTACGTCCTTCGTATAAGCGTCGCCGGTAAATCCGCCGGCCATATCCAGCAATTGCTTCAAGGTCTCACCCTTGCGCAACTCGAAAATACGATTACGTTTCACCTTACCTCGAACCACCGCTAACTGGTCGTACGGGCCTACCATAATCATATCGTTCTCTTCCAAACGAACATTCGTTGTGTACTTTCCGTTCAATAAATAATCATATACGTCGAGATTAGCGATTTCCTTGCTATTGCGATATACCTTGATGCTACGCAAAGAACCGATCTTATTCACACCACCGGCGGCATACAACGCATTAAATAATGTGGCGAATGAAGGTAATGTATACGTACCGGGAGCGACTACCTCGCCGACAATATTCACCTTCATGCTACGAATCTGGCTCAAACTGACGGAAACAAAGGTATTCCCCTCTCCCGAACCAGACAGCGTAGACATAATCTGGCTCAACTCCTGACGCAGACGAGTCTCAGCGCCAGCGATCGTCAATCCACTGACCGACACCGGACCTAAATTTGGTACAAGGATCGTACCATCCGGAGAGATCTTTAATTTCAAGTTTAGCTCGGAATCTCCCCATACATTAATCAATAACTCATCACCAGCGGAAAGCACATAATCCTTAGGTGTAGGGATGTTTAAATCTGGGGCAAAAGATAAGTTCTTGTTTGAGAAGATTTCATGCCCGAATACGGTATTCTCCATGGCTGAAGCAGGAAGATTATTTCTACGTTGGGCTTCTAAGGATTGTCCTTCATCGATTACCGGCATTACCCGGTCGCTAACCTTCGCATCGGTAGCGGTAGCTTGAGATCCGACTGATCCCCCTTCTTGTTTCATACGCTTGGCTAATTCCTGCTGGATCTGCGTATCCGACATTCCAGCGGCTTTCGCCTTGTCAATCAAGTCTTGCGGAACCTGTGCATACACAGATCCCGACAGCAATAAGCAACATACGCATAGTACGTTCTTAAACGATAAATTCATACAGTCTATTATTGTTTTTTATTATATACCACTCCTGCTATAAGCGACTAACTTAAAAAAGCAGCTATTCTCTAGATTTTCAGCTGGCAAAGATAAAGAATCTTTTCAATATATGACTTAAAAAGTCACCGTTAATCCATCATATGAGTAATGTACATGCGGAGGCAACTCTTTTTCAATGACCGCATGCAACCCTATGCGATGACTCATATGGATTAAATAGGCCTCCTTGGGCTGGATACGGGATATATTCGCTAAGGCTTCCTCCAGACTCTCATGCGATTGATGCTCTCCTTTCCGAAGGGCATCAATAACCAATACATCAAGGTTTTCCAACTTAGCGTACTCTTCTTCCGGAAGATATTTAAGGTCGGTCAAGTAAGCCATATTGCCGATACGGAAACCTAAGATCGGCAGCTTAGCGTGCATTACACGGATCGGAGTGATCATGACACCGGCGGCCTCAAACGGTTTCGTCCCGATCGTATGCAAAACCAAATTAGGCACTCCCGGATATTTATGCTCCCGGAAGACATAAGGGATGCGAGTCTTTATCGCCTCCACGACATTGTCTTCCGCATAAATATCCACATCTTTATACCGGCCAAAAGGACGTAGATCATCTAAGCCACCTACATGATCGTAGTGCTCATGAGTTACTAAAACGGCGTCAAAATAGTAAATCTTATTGGTTATCATTTGCCAACGGAAGTCCGGACCACAATCGATCAATATCCGTTTCCCTTCCGTCTCTACCAAGATCGAAGCCCGTAGACGCCAATCACGGGGGTCTTTACTAGTACATACCTCACATTGGCAACCTATCTCAGGATTGCCCGTAGACGTTCCTGTTCCTAAAAAAACGATTTTCATTATCCGACATATTTAACCTCAGGCATAAGCTCTATACCGAAACGATCTTTTACGGCGGTACGAATGCTCTCCGCGACCAACGCGATCTCATGCCCCCGGGCATCTCCTAAATTCACTAATACCAACGCTTGTTTCTCGTAAACACCTACCGGCCCATGGTTTTTACCCTTAAACCCACATTGCTCGATCAACCAACCAGCCGGAACCTTGATCTTTCCTTCCGAAGCGGGATAAGACGGGATTTCCGGGAATTGCTTTTTCAATTTCTCAAAATGCTCTGCCGTAATTATCGGGTTCATAAAGAAACTGCCTGCGTTGCCTAATACTTCCGGATCGGGAAGCTTCTGCCTGCGAATTGTTATGACAGCCTCACGGATCGTTTCCAAAGTAACTTCCGGATATTTCGTCAACTCCTCCTTTAAGTTCCCATAATTAACCGAAAAGCTAGGGTTCTTGGATAGTCGAAGCGTAATATAAGTTATGATGTGGGGGTCATGATGCTCATTCTTGAAATAACTATTACGATATCCATATTCACAATCCGTATTCGTAAAAGTCCGTTTCTCGAATGTCAACTGGTTATAAGCCTCCACGCTCTCGATCACATCCTTGATCTCCATACCATAAGCCCCGATGTTCTGGATAGCGGCAGCACCCGCCTCACCGGGTATTAAAGAAAGATTCTCTATACCTCCCCAACCTTTCAATACGGCGTATGCCACGACATCATCCCAGATCTCCGCAGCCCCGACACGAAGCGATACATACTCGTCCGTTTCCGCCGAGATAGAAATCCCCTTGATTCGGGAATGGATGATAATGCCATTATAATCGTTGATGAACAATAGATTGCTCCCGCCTCCTATATGCAAGGATAAACATTCCTGAAAGTATTCATCATGTAAGATTCGTTGCAACTCCTCCTCCGTCTCATACTCCATGAACCAACGTGTCTTTACTGGGAGATGGAACGTATTGTGTTTCTCCAACGAATAATTCTGCTCTATTCTCATCGTCTATTTTATTTTTAGGGCAAAAGTAGTCATAAATAACTCATCCGCAAATTATGTAGTTCCGGATTTTTTCAGTAGATTTGTATATAGAGTTGATCGTATGGATGAGAACACGTCCGGCCTATCCGGTGAAATACAGAAGATGATCCTCGACAAGTTAAACACGTTCAATCGAGGAAAAACGTCAGACAAAGGGCGGTACTACATTCTTTTGCCTACCTCAAAGACCTTATATTATACGCTTTGGTTCTTTACGCCTTCGGCCACTTATCATCCGACGGTCTATTTGGCGAATCTCGACTTGAATGCCATCAGCTCGGTGAATAAGGCGATTAAGATGGTAAGCAACTCCTTTCTACCTTTATTTATAACGACAGATATCAAAGACTCTCCCGATAATGGAGACGATATTATTTCTTTCGGTAAATACAGAGGATACCATTTGCATGACATCTATACGATCGATCCCCGATACGTCGTTTGGATAGCCGATAAATATGAGCCTCACGTAAAAAGCGAGATGCGTTTTAAAGAGTTAGCGGTGACCTACAGTAAAATCTATCTCGACCTACAGACCCGTAAGAAATATAAAATGCCTGTAAGCCGCTTTGTAGGAACACCGGGAGAAAAATTGAGCGATTTAAAGTTAACAATCACAAAAGTCCGCATTGAAGACGATTCTTACAAGACACAGATTATCCGTGGTACCGAATATTTCTATGTAGATCAATTGCTCACGGCCGTGGACATCGCCGGAAATTACTTCTTATTGAGGATAAAAGCAAAAGATCGTAGTCTTACCACGCAAACGTTGCCACCGGGCGCTCATGCTTTCCAAGTAGGGGAAAAATTGACTTTGACTTCCGCTAAGGTCTTAAAACATATAGAATCCCGTACTATCAAGTACACACGAATCGGGTATATCAAGATTCAATAAATGTTTCGGAATTCGCAAACGGACACATTATTAACATTTTTTGTTCTTAAAAATGTAACAAACATCTGTAGGCCTTGTTTAATAAGAAACTCAAATGCAAATGTATCTTTGCAAAACGTAACTATAAAACCAGCTTCAAAGTGTACATTTGTAGTGTTTAACAATTTAAAAAATTTGCATTTATGAACAAAGCAGAACTTATAGAGGCTTTAGCAGACAAGACCGGGTTACAAAAGCAAGAAGCAAAGAAAGTATTGGATGCTTACATCGAGATCGTAACTGAGCGTATGTCCGAAAATGAAGAAATCGTACTTGTCGGATTTGGAACACTGATCCCAAGACCGCAAACACAGCGTCTTGCCAGAAATCCTAAAACAGGTACTCCGGTAATGATCCCCGCTCGTACGACCGTAAAATTCAAACCGGGTAAATTCCTCCTTGAGGCGATGAATGCCCACCTGAAATAATAAAGTAACCGAAAACGTAGTAAAAATATCCCCGGTAAGGGGATAAAAAATCATAAGTATGAAATCTTTCATTTATAAGTATGAATGAAAAATTTCATACTTATGATTTTTAGTGTCCGGAAATGATTACTTTTGGGCTCAAAAAAAGACTCATGAGAATCGTCAATCTTGGAGACACAAATTCCATATTAAACAAGTTTGTTGCAGAACTTAGAGATGTAGACATACAAAAAGACAGCCTTCGTTTCCGTCGCAATGTTGAGCGTATCGGAGAAATCATGGCTTACGAGATCAGTAAGGAATTTCATTACAGTACGAAAGACATCCAGTCCCCGCTAGGTATAGCCCCGATGAATACGCCAGACGATCAAATCGTGATTAGTACGATCTTGCGTGCCGGGCTTCCATTCCACCAAGGTTTCCTTCGGTATCTGGATAATGCGGAGAACGCTTTCGTATCCGCTTACCGCAAATATAAAGACCGTTTGAATTTTGATATTCATATCGAATATATCGCCTCTCCTCGCTTAACAGGTAAAACCTTGATCATATCCGACCCGATGTTGGCCACCGGAAGCTCTATGGAATTGGCGTATGAGGCCCTGCTGACCAAAGGAGTACCCGACCATGTACACGTAGCCTCCATCATCTCAAGCAAACAAGCCTTGGAATACTTGCAGAAGAAAATGCCGGATGACAAGACTACAATCTGGATCGCCGCATTAGATAATGACCTCGACGATCATTCTTATATCGTTCCCGGATTAGGCGATGCAGGAGATTTAGCGTTCGGCGAGAAGGAATAGGGATGCGTAAACCAAAACGTACTGCCTTTGCCCAACTCGGAATTTACACCGATCCGACCACCTAGCCTATTTACGATGGTCTCGCAAATAGATAGCCCCAAGCCCGTACCTTGTTTAAACGTATTTCCTTTATAGAAACGATCAAAGATATGGGCTTGTATCTCTTGGCTCATGCCATCCCCCGTATCAGTCACGGAGAATTTTATCTCATCACCTATGATCTCGTAAGCTAAGGTGATACAACCTTCGCTCGTATACTTGATCGCGTTGTTAAGGAAATTGGATATTACCTGCGTCAGCCGCATACGATCGCTATAGATTTGGCATTCCGGTGAATCTTGGGGAGCGATCAGAGCTACGTTATCGGGCATCTTGATACGGAATGAGGTCACGATCTCATTGATCACCTCTTTTACGTTCATATCGGCGAACTTGAAATCCATCGTACCGGATTCAATTTTTGCCAAGTCTAGAATATCACTGATCAATTGAAGCAACATCCGATTATTGCTATCGATGATTTCCACAAACTCATGCCTCTCCTCGGGATCATCCGTTTCCGCCAATAATTGAGAAAAACCGACAATGGCATTTAATGGCGTACGAATCTCATGACTCATATTCGCTAGGAAGGCAGACTTCAAACGATCCAGTTCTTCCGCCCTTTCCCTTTTCAATTGAGAGTCCTTTAACTCCGTGATATCATAATTAATACAGATCATCTCCGGTTTATTCGGGTCTACGCTTTGAGGGTTACGGGTGATATTGGCGCAAATCCATTTCCATCCGTCACCAGACTTCACACGCACTTCCCTACGGAAATGATGCGCTTTGCCCTGTTTCACCTCCTCAAAGAATGAGTTTATACATCCAACGTCGTTCGGATGAATATAAGAATAAATCCCAATAATTTGGGACAAGGGGGTTCCATCCTTCTCTCCCATATTCTCATACCATTGCTTAATGGCATAGCCCTCAAAGGTATATAAGTCATAAAGGGCATAACCGACTTTAGCGTATACGCTGACCAAGGTAAATACATTCTCAAACTCAGAAATACGGTTATAGGCGATCATCTTTTCCGTATTATCCAAATTAATAAGTAAATAGCTGGAAGGTTCACCTCTTTGGTCATATAAAATACTGGCCTTGGTAACGATATCCATCTCGCCTACTTTCGAGGTGTTATAATAATCATCGACCTTCTTAAACGAATAATACAGCCGGAAATTCACGGATTTATTCTCCTTGAGTTTCTTGATCACATCTTTAGGCATAATCGGGTTGCTAAAAATATTGACTCCTAAAACGTCCTTCTTTGACCGGATACCGAATATCTCCATATCCTTTGCGTTCAGGTCAATCAAGTAACCGTCCCTGTCATAAAGCTCGACCCCCACAGGTAAATTTACATACAGCTTTCGGAAAATCATCTCATTATGATCGATCATCTTACTAATCTTTTCCTCTTTCAGTTTGAAATTAGGTAAAATCTGTAATATGCCCAACGCTTTTACGCACACTCCATTATTCAACTTACGCTCACATAATCTGGAGCGTACCCATTTTTCCCCAGTCGGTGTTATTATCGGAAATATCTGCTCATACGTATCGACAGATTGGATCGATAAAAAATCCGTAGTAATCAGATCCCTAAAGTCTTCCCGGATTATATAGTAAAATTCAAAAAAAGAGAGATTATTCCCCTTCTTCCCAAATATACTCATTAAATAATCGGAACAGATATAACTTCTTTGAACAAAATCGGCTTCCCACAAGCCAACTTCCGCTCTATCCAATAACAATTTACATTGATCCAATTGAGTCTGTATATCCTCCATAAAAATATCCCTTCCGATAAAATTACACTATGATTTCACAAAGATATAATTTAAATAGTATAAATCCCCTATAATAAAAAAGAGATTGTCTCGAATCACTCAAGACAATCTCTTTATATATTCAAAGCCTGATATAAATTATTTCAATTCCTTGATACGAATATTGCGGAATTTGACAGGGGAACCATGCCCTAAGAAACCTATATGACCTTTTTTGTTAAACAAACCCGGATGCTCCTTTCCATCCGGCGTACCATTCTTCACGGCATCCCGAATATTTCCATCCAAGATTACGACTCCATTCACCGTCACACGGATATGATCGCCATCCGCCATGATCTCTTCCGTATTCCATTCTCCAACCGGCTTGAACGCTTTCGGATGATCCTCACGGGCGGGAATGATACCGTATACGGAACCATGATGTTGCAGCGGAGTGATGTTTCCTTGGTAAATAGGATGTTCACAATCCAAGACCTGCACTTCCATACCTACATATGCTGCGTCTCCTTCCATCGGCGTACGGATACCGACACCGTTATTAGCTCCCGGGGTTAACTGGAAATCAAAACGATAGATAAAGTTTCCGTATTCCTTCTTGGTGTACAGATTACCTCCGAAACTACTGCTTGGAACCATAGAGATACAGCCATCTTCCAAGATATAATCAACCGTGTTTCCAGTCCATTCATGCATATTCGTTCCGTCAAACAAAACCTTGAAGCCTTCTTTTTCCTCTTCCGGCGATAATTTGAACGGTTCTTGTTTTTCCAATTCCTTTACGTAGATATTACGGTAATAGACCTTGCTGCCATGAGCTTGCATCTCGATTTGCTCTACCGGGAAAATCGGAAGCTTGCGATCCCAATAGTTTTCCAGAATCACGTTATCTACCACTTTTTCTCCGTTCAAGACAACCGTCACACGGTCGCCAACCATCTTAATATAGAAGGAATTCCATTCACCTAGTTTATTATCGGCCACTTTCGAAGGCTTGCTCTCATTTACCTGATTGTTATACAAGCCTCCGGAACCTACTTGCGCACCAACATTTACCCGAGAAGTATCCCAGATCTGGACTTGAGGAGTACCACGCAGATAAATACCGGCATCAGCCTCAGGTCCTTTAGGATCCAACATCCAATCAACATACATCTCGAAATCACCATATTGCTTTTCAGTACATAGGTTATCGTACCCAGTACCGTCAAATACTAATAGGCCATTCTCCACTTTCCAGTCACGACGCATATTCTCATCCGCCTTTTCCTGCGCTTTCGCCAATTGAGCCGGTTTCATTTTGGCGCGGGCGATCGGATTCTCGACCAAACCTTTCCAACCCGTTAAATCCTTACCATTAAAGATAGAGACAAATCCAACCTCGTCCGGCATCGCATCTAAATGTTGCTTCAAGGCATCGATATCATAACGAGCGTCTTCCCCGTCAAACATGGTCAAAACACGTTTCAAGATTGCCTTCACATTGTCACCCTTATATTCCGGATGGTTACGAGCGATATTCCAAACCGCATAAACAGCCGCAGAACGAACAGCCGCATCGCTTGAATCCAAGAATTCCGACGCATACATCAATGCCAAGAAGGTATCCGCCCGTTGGATCTGACGTAAAATAAGAGCCTTTTGCTCACTCGTCCGGGCGATCTCCATGACTTTCCGCAAGCTCAACAAACGATTCTCTCTCGTAAATGCCGGATTAGATACCAACTGCACATAACGCTTTAACGCCCTGTCGAATACTTGATCGGAAGAGGCTGATTGGCAAACCTTAAATAGTTCATCGGCAGCCTCAATACCCTTCCATGCCAACAAAGCGTCAAGAGCCGCATCCTTGGCCGCTCCATTCCCTTTATTCAATCCTTCCACGATCGTAGCCAAAGCCTCTTTCTCGCCAGTCGCTGATAAGACCTTATAATAAAGATATCTCTTGCTGTCTCCCGCTTGTATCATACGGCGATTCACGTTAGATACTTGAGTTGCCGCCGGTTGTTTAGAGATAGCGGCAATGATCGCATCTTGAAGCGGAGCGACAGCTGAAGCCTCCGCAGTCTCCAACATTCCGCACAATAAAGTGAAATCTTTCTCGGATACTACATCTTTCAATGCGGTATAAGCGGCTTTCTTCACCTCTGATGAGCCGGATTTAATCTGATCCAGTACCGTATTTAGATTCGCGTCGGCCATACGTATCGCCAACAGCTCCAAACCAGCGATTTTCCCGGCATCGGAAGCGGACGGGATCACTTTAGCGACCGCTTGATCAATATCGCCGTTAAATGCCATCAAAGCATCTTGACCCAATAATATCACTTGCTTGTCATTGCTCTTCAACAAATCCGCCAGCACAGGAATGACACTCTTATCACCGATTTTAACCAAAGCCCAAACAGCGGCCTGTTGCACATAGAAATCCTTATCTTTCAATTGGTCCAAAAGAACTTGTCTCGCTGGTAGATCAAAACGAAGTTCCAGATTCTTGATCATGTCATGTTTAGACGGGCATTTGCTTTCACGGCCTATCCAGTTCAAGATATCCACCTTGACTTCCGGCTTCGCCTTTAACATGTGTTTCATGACCTCGATATAAACATTTTGATCAGCGAAACCCGAAGCGAAGTTCAAAGCCGCATTACGGTATCCCTTATCCGTATCTTTCAAAGCCGATAATAAATTCTTCGTAGCAGCTTCCGGCTTAGCGGCTAATAGAATCTGAAGAGCGGCCTCACGGGTCTGTGTCATGCCCGCTTTCGTAGACTTCTTCAATAAATCATTCGCTGCTTTCTCCGCATCTTTGGTATCGCCTTGCTCAAGGACACGTTTTATCAAAGCGATATATGCCTCATTCGCCCCGGTCTTTTCCATTTTATAACCGACTTTCTCCGCAGCGGCGGCTAAATCGCCTAGAGAAGCTTTAGAACCTACACGACTCAACGCATAAAGAACCTCTTTCTGCATATTCTCATCGCTGGAACCAAGCATCACTTTCAATACATTTTCCGCATCAGCGATTTGCACGTCAGCGATCGCACGGATAATATCCTTTTGCGTCTTCGGAGTACCGGATCGACGCATCAAGGAAGCCACCAAAACCTTCTTAGCGTTATCGGTACGGATCGCGGATAACGCACGGGCAGCAGGACCGCTTAGGCTCTCATCGTTCAAATAGCTAGCCAGCGTATCCACACACTCATCTTTTCCCAGTAATTGAAGCTGTCGGATAATAAAAGCCTTTGTCTCCCGGTCGCTCACCTTATCCAAGGCTTTCAAATATGCGTTGGCTGTTGCTAGACGGGCATTTTCCTCACCTTTCGCCATCACGTAATGAGTCAATCCGCTCAACGCATAATCCACGTTCGAGTTACTGCCTTTTCCCGGAGCGTTAATCTTATTAATCAACATCAAGACCCCTTCCTCGCCAGTGGAGCTTAGGTCATTAATTAATTTGTTATATTCAGCTTGTTGCTCCGCCGGCATCTGTGCCAGTACATCGGCAACGATCGTCTTCGATGTACGATTAGCCGGGCTTTGAGCCATTAACATGCTACCGCACAACAATAAGCTGGCAATTGATATATATACTTTTTTCATATGTGTATGTGTTTAAATATTCCAAGGTGCTCTCATCGGCTGATCCAACAAACGATTAGCGGCCTCATCATTAATAAATTCCAGTTTTACGGGATCAAAGTGAAGCGTACGATTCAAACGAAGAGCTACGGCACCCATGTTCACGATCGTAGCGGAACGGAAGCCATTACGCTCATTCAAGGCAAAAGGCTGACGAGTCTTTACGCACTCGATAAAGTCGGTAACCTGTGGCTCGGGTTCGGGATAATCGGATAACTTTTTCTCCCAATCCGGGATATCACATACGAAATTCTTATAGACATTCCCGTTCGGTCCGGAAATATAAGGTGTGTTCGGATCCCCGTAATCACCTCCCCAAAGTACGATCTGGCAACCATCCTCATAGGTATACGTAATCGAGCGCCAAGTACCCACGGCGTCCGGATGTTGTTGCGGAGCATCCACCTCTACCTTAACCGGGCTGGTATTATCTTTTCCTAAAAAATATTGTACAGGGTCAATATAATGCTGTCCCATATCCCCCAGGCCACCTCCGTCGTAATCCCAATATCCCCGGAATGTGGAATGAACGCGATGAGAATTGTAAGGCTTGTATTGAGCCGGTCCCAGCCACATGTCATAGTCCAATTCTGCCGGGACTGGTTCCGGAGCAAGATTTTCCTTTCCTACCCAAAAGAATTTCCATGTGAAACCGGTAGCACCCGAGATGATTACTTTTAATGGCCAGCCAAGCAATCCGCTGTCTACCAGTTTTTTTAATGGTTCAACAGTAGTACCCAGTCCGTAGAAATTATCTTTAAAGCGAAACCATGTGTTCAGTCGAAATATACGATTATTCTGTTTCACGGCTTCCATCAAACGTTTACCTTCACCGATAGTACGTGTCATCGGTTTTTCACACCAGATGTCCTTTCCTGCTTTGGCTGCCTCGATGGCCATCAGACCGTGCCAGTGAGGTGGAGTAGCGATATGTACGATGTCTACATTCGAATCTTTAATTAGGTCGCGAAAGTCGTGATATGTCTGCAATGTTTCATTGAATTTCTTCTTGCCCAGGTCTACTGCTTTTTGTAGGTGGTTCTTGTCAACATCACACACAGAAACAAGGCGACACTGTTCATTACTTGTGAAATGGTAGCTACTTCTGCCAATTCCGCCTACTCCAATGATACCTTTTGTCAATTGATCGCTTGGAGCAATATGGTTGGGCCCACCCAATACTTTGCTTGGCACGATAGAGAACAAAGCGAGGCTGCCCATGCCTTTTAAAAATTTTCTTCTGTCAATTCCCATATTTTGTACATAAGTTATTGTTGTATATGTTTTAATACTGTCTTACAGTCTTGTCAAACGGATATTGCGCCACTGCACCTTGATCCCGCCGCCGTCGTGGATCTGCAAGGCAATGCGCCCCTGTGCGGCGCCGATCTTGGCGTCGGTAATGTCCACCATCTCCTCGCCGTTGAGCCATGTCTGCACCCGGTCGCCCTCGACCCGCAGGCGCAGCGTATTCCACTGGCCCTCCTTGAGGATGTTCTCCTTCTCGTCGGGAATCTGAACCAGCCATCCGCGGCCGTAGGATTCGTAAATGCCCGCCGTGTCGTGGCCCTTGGGAGCCACCTCGCACTGCCAGCCGTGGACCTTCACGGGCGGCTCGACGAACGAACGGAAGAAGACGCCCGAATTGCCGTTGGCGAGCTGTTTGAATTCGAGCGTCAGGTCGAAGTCGTTGTAATATTCACGCGTGGCGAGATAGCCGTACTCCTTGTCGGGACCGCTCTCGCAGACGAGGTTGCCCTCCTTGTCCACGTACCACTTCTCCGTGCCGTAGGCTTCCCAGCCCGTGAGGTCTTTTCCGTTGAAAAGCTCGACTTCACGGCCCGCCTTGCGCGGCAGCTCCTTGATCTTCAGGTTGCGGAACGAGGCCGGATAGCCGTGGTCCTGCAGGCAGATGACGCCCCGGCGGGCCAGTCCGTATTCGGGAGCCGTCTCCCATTTGCCGCTGTTCTTGCGGGCGAACC
>ERZ827037.2033-NODE-2033-length-18649-cov-3.941218_pt1 | contig 18649 bp, 14 predicted proteins | sample MGYA00519924_ERZ827037 | MGnify/ENA primary metagenome ERZ827037 (study PRJEB31778, sample SAMEA3449250) | human gut metagenome | biome: human gut; feature: human-associated habitat; material: faeces | place: United Kingdom | collected 2010/2012 ...
TATTCATTGAATTGCCTTGTAAATATAAGTTATATATTCGCCGGACCAATTCTGCTTCTTGTTCATTAATTAATAAGTCGCCATCTCCCACCACATAATCATAACCGTACACGCCATGGGTGTTGGTATAGTTCCCCTCGCGGGTTTTTTGTTCATAGCCAAACGTGACACGCTCTGCTAGGTTTTCCCGTTCAAACTCCGCAAAAATTCCGACTATCTTAATAAACATACGCCCGGTGGCTGATGATGTATCAATTGATTCCATGATTGAATTAAAATCGCACCCTAAATCATTAAAGAACTCTACTAGCTCAATTAGGTTTTTTGTTGAACGTGTTAAGCGGTCTATTTTATAAACCAGAACGTTATTAACCTTACCGTTTTCGACGTCTTGAAGCAACCGCACCATGTCCGGGCGGTCTTTTATGTTTTTCCCGCTGATACCGTCATCAATATAAAAGTCTACAATATCCCAATCGTTCGCAAATGCGTAATGCGTTAGCTTTTCCCGTTGGGCGGCAATCGAAAAGCCCTCTTTTGCTTGTTCTTCTGTGCTTACCCTTAAATAAACGCCTGTTTTTTTCTTTTCGTTTGTCGTTCCGCTTCTTTTCTTCTTTTTAAAATCAAAGTCTGTCATAATTTAGCGAGCCTTTTGCTTTTGCAGTTGCCCGTCAACTGAAATATAGCGACAATGATTTTGTTTAAAAAAGCGGTCTAGGGCAATTAAATCAGTAATTGAGCGGGTAAGGGTTGCGGTGTCTTTTGCTAAAACACAATTTACTTTACCAATTTTAATATCGTTAAGTAGCCGGGTTAACCCTGGGCGGTTTTTAATACTTGTACCGCTTGCAATATCAAAATAATACCTTTCAATATTAAAATGATGTAAATTTTCTTCTTTCAGTTTTTTATTCAACTTTTTAGATAATACAGACAACGGGTTTTTGGGGTCAAAATCTTGTGTACTTCCAAACCTCCGCGCTTGTTCTTCTGTACCCACCCTCATATAAACCGCTATTTTTTTGTTTTTTAAATTGTTCATAATCTGTCCTCCATTCAATCAAAAAACTTTTTTTCCTTGTTTTTTAACATCTTGAGAACAGAGGTTTTAAGAAAGAAACGCATCATTTCTATTTGGGTTTCTCTACTTATAACCGGTAATTCTTTTTTATCCTTTGGAGGTGATGCCTTTTTGTTCATTTCATTCGCCGCCTTTCAAGCTTACGCTTAAATATAGTGCGATTGAAATGAAAAAATGACAGTTAAAAAGCCTCCAAATGCCTAAAAACCTTGTAAATAAAGGGTTTTTAAATGGTAAAAAAGTGGTGTTTTCTTAACACGCCACTTTGTTGGTATTCACAAGCTCCGTCTTGCCGCCGCGCAGGCTGTCCATCCAGATCGTCGTGTAGTTCTGAATGCGCTCATGCTTGATCAATTCCGCGCTCATCAGGGCGATATCATAAGCGGAGGTCACATGGTTCTGCGCGGAATCGTCCAAGCCTGTGCAGTTTTCAAAATACGTATCCTTCATGCCGAGCTGGGACGCGCGCTCGTTGCACATGGAGACGAACACTTCCTCGCTGCCTGCCAAAAGCTCCGCCAAAGCGACGCAGGCATCATTTGCAGAGCCGACGGCGGTGGCCTTCAAAAGCTCATCAACCGTCATGACCTCCCCTTCCTTGAGCCAGATTTGAGAGCCGCCCTTGCCCGCCGCAGCGGCGCTGGCAGTCACCTTATCGGTCAATGATATCTTACCCGCATCGAGCGCTTCCATCACAAGCAGGAGTGTCATAATTTTCGTCACGCTCGCGGGTGGCAGCTTTTCATGCTCATGGTAGGCCATCAGCACCTTTTTGGTCGATGCATCCATCAAAACGGCGGCCTTGGCGTTGATTGACACCGGCAGGTTGCCATCCTTGACCATCTGCGGATCTTTGGGCACGGCATCCTGCGGCTGCACTGCCGCAAGGATTTCTTCTTCCGAGATCACGCGCTGCGGGATTTCGAGCGGCGTTTCCGCCGCGAGCGCCGGAAGGCTCATCGAGACCAAAAGCGCTGCGGCCATACACAGGGACAACATTCGGTTCATTTTCATTTGGATACCATTCCTTTCTTACGATGGGATTCTGAAATCACAGCACTGCGGGCTATCACTGCCACATGCGCTGCCAGGCAGGCTGGATTCGCTTGTTCTGAAAATATCCTGTTCCAAATCTATGCGCTGGCCGATTGGGTTACAACAGATCCTTTTGTTTTTTCAAAACCGGTATCCAAATAAAACGGACGAATATGCGCAGTAAAAAAAGACGCCGCAAAATGCTTTTCATTTTGCGGCAGCCTCATTCGGGCGTACATCTATGCTATTTATGGATCGTTTGCAAATATTGATCCGCAATCTCCTTCATCCCGTCCTCCAGCTTGATGAGCTTCAGCAGCGTCCGCACGCGGAAAGGCTTGGCGATCGTGAACAAAATGGAGGGCACCTTCCGCGAGCCGAGGCCCATCCGGATCAGGGACTGTACATCCTTGCTTTTCAGCAGTGCGCCCACCCTGTCGTCGATTGAAAAATAATCGGTGTTCCGTTTGCCATCCGTGTTGACAAACCAATTCTTGACGAACGACCCGGAATCCCCCTGCATTTTATAAGCCGGGTTTTCCTCCGCCACGCCGTGAATCCGGATGGCGTGCGTGCAGCCGCCCGCTTCAGCGGTAATCACTGCCTCCCCCGCGGCTACGGGAATGTTTTCAAAATACACGACCCGGTCGCACGGCTTTGTGATGCGCTCGCCGTTCACCGTTAGCGTTACCTCCGGCAGGTTGCTGTAAACCGGAACCGTTGTTTCGCCGATCACGCGGTTCACATACCGCTCGCCGCCGATATGTACAAACGGCTCGTCTGACCAGAAGGCCTTGTAGACATAAAAGCTATCCTTGCGCGTTTTGCGGTCGATCGTTACGAGCCCTTTGTTATTACGCCCCTTCACGCCGCCCTCGTCGCGGTTAGCGGCGCCAAAATCAAACATATTCCATACATAGCTGCCCCAGAGCCACTCCCGTTCGGCGATTGCACGGGCATAGTGCTCATGGAACCGGGCCTGATAGGATTCGCTGTAATCCCCCTGCACGCCCTGCTCAGCCTGGTATTTTACAATCCCCTCCGCGCCGTATTCAGAGAGGCAAAGCTTGATCCCCGGGTATGCTTTATGAAATTGATCCAACCATTGGTCGATCGCGTGATAGGTTTGCACATACCAGCCGAAATACAGGTTATAGCCCTGCAAATCGGTAATCCGGTTCATCGGCGAGGAGATGCCGCACATCATCACCTGCGCGGAGGTGGAGGGCCTGGTGGGATCAAGCCGGTGCGCCAGATCGTTGAGCGCGCGGATGCCCTGCTCCAACGATTTGGTTTTGCCGCTCATGGTGATCTCATTCTGCACACCCCAGCAATAGATGCAGGGGTGGCTTTTATTCTGCGTGATCAGTTCCGTGAGCTGCTGCTTTGCGTTTTCAAATTTGGCGTCGACAAAGTGAGAGATGACAGGTACCTCCGCCCAAACCAAAAAGCCCATTTCGTCGCATGCGTCGTAGAACCTTTGATCCTGCTGGTAATGCGCAAGGCGAATCGAATTTGCCCCGACCTCGCGGATGAGAGCGAGATCCTCCCGGTGCTCCTTTTCCGTGAGCGCATTGCCCATATGATAGCGATCCTGATGCCGGGAAACGCCCTTTAATTTGATCTGCTTTCCATTCAGGAAACAGCCCTTTTCGCTGTCAAACGATATGGTGCGGAAGCCGACGCGGGTTGCCACTGCATCGATCTCCTCGCCGCCGCGCAGCAACGCGGCGCGCACGGTGTAGAGATAGGGGTTTTCAAGCCCATCCCACAAGATGGGGGCAGCAAGCTCTATGGTGAGCTCCTCGCCCGCCTCCGCTTCCCGCTCTGCCACGGCTTCGCCTTCCCGATTCAGTATGCTATAGATGGCTGTTACACCGCTTCTATCCCCCTCAATATGCGGCTCGATGTGCAGCACGCCGGTATTCCCCCGGACGGAGGCGTCCGCATACACGCCGCAAAGCCCTGCTTTCAGGCTGAAATGGCATTGATCCAGCCCGGTAATCAGATTAACGCCGCGATAGAGCCCGCCATAAAACGTGAAATCCGCGTTGCTGGGATACACATCCTCAAAATCGCTGTTATCCACGGCGATGGTAACGCTATTCGGCCCGCCCGCATTGAGATAGGAAGTCAAATCAAAGCGGAAGAGCGAATAGCCGCCTTTATGCGTGCCGGCCAGTTTGCCATTGACCGACACAGAGGCCACCGAATTGGCGGCGCCGATTTCCAGATAGGTGATCCCGGATGTTTCCGGCAGCGGCCGCGTATAAATGCATTCGCCGCGGTAGTAATCCGCGCCCTCCTGCCCATCCACAGCATTCCAGCAATGCGGCAGGTCCACCGGCATTGTTTCACCTTGCTTTTGAAAATCCCAGCCCTCATTGAGCGATATCGTTTTTCTCATAGTGTGGTTCTCCTTCTGTCATAAATGATTGCGCTGGTTTGAGAGATGTTTTATTGGATTTCTTCAATTGATTCAGTTTCCATTTCGCCACGGTGTACACCTTTGAGGCGCTCCGACATCTCAATGGTTTTCTTTTTATCCAGATTGTAGATGAACATTAACGCGAGGAACATGAGTACAGCGCCCACCAACGGTAGCCAGATAGACAGCCGCATCACATTGTGCGCCGCCTGATCGGTGGTGGCCACCACGTTCTCCGTATCGAAGCCGACAGCCGCAAGCAGCAGGGCCATCATGCCTTGGCAGACCGCCTGCGCAACCTTACGCACAAAGGAATAGATAGCGTAAACCGTTCCCTCCTCGCGGCGGCCGGTCTGCAACTCCTGATAATCCACCGCATCTGCAACGAACGACCAGGTTGCAAGCGTAAAGAGCCCTGTGCAGCCATTAGCAATCCCCATGAGCGCCAAATAGATCCAGCCGCCCGTTTCATTGCGCGGGAAATCAACGAAGAGCATCACCAGCAAAATGACGATTGCACCAATCATCGGCCAGACGGACATCTCCTTTTTGCCAAACCGCTTGGTGAGCTTTGAAACAAAGGGGATGAGCAAGACCATCGGCAGGGAGGTGATAACGCTGCCCAGAATAATCATGTCCGTATTCTTGAAATAAACCTGGAACACATATTGGAACATCGTCATGATCGTCATAAAACAGGCAAGCTGGGCGAAAGAGGCAAGGCACATGCCGATCGCGGGGCGATTCTTCATAAACGCCTTGAGCGCCGTTTTAAATTCGTATTTGGCCTGCGCCTTCTCCGTGGATGCAATGCGCTCATGCGTTAGGAAATAGAGCATCATAAAGCCTATCAGCCCAATCAGCCCCGCGCCCAGGGCGATCCATACAAAGCGCTCGGGCAGAATCGGCGAGATGCCGGTGGCCGCATCCTTCTCGCCATAAATCAGCTTGGGCATGAGGATCATGATCGGCAGCACCGCAAGCCCTGCGCCGATGCTGCGCAGAGAAGATAGCGATGCGCGCTGCGCGATATCGTCCGTCAAAACAGCGTTGAGAGAACCATAGGGGACGTTTGCCGCCGTGTAGGCGATCGACCAGAGGCAATACATAATCAGGCAATAGGCAAACCGCAGCCCATAGGTAAGCGCACGGATATCAATGAAAAACAGCGTGGTGGTCAGCAGGATGGCAAAGGAGCTGTAAAAAATCCACGGCCTAAATTTGCCGCTCTTTGAAGGCTTGCGCCGGTCCACCAACGCGCCGATGATCGGATCGTTGATCGCGTCGAAAATTTTCGCCAACACGACGATCACGGCCCAAGAGCCAAGCGTCAGGCCCATGCCCTGGGTAAAATAAATCATGGCATAGGAGCTGACGAGCTGAAACGACATGTTGCAGCCGAAATCCCCCATCATATAGCCGATTTTGTCGCGTGGGCCGAAGGAATCTGATCTGGTACGGTGCTGTTTCATGCGATTTTCTCCTTTTGTTGGGATAAGCTACATTTCCGTTATATAATTATACATAAAAGTTAGAAGAAATGCAGACTTTTTATGAATAATATCATATCGTGCATCCGATTGTCAAATCCAAATTCTGCCGCGCAAAGCGAAAAAACAGAACTGGATTCCATCGCCATAGCAGATTATGTGACGAAAAGCCGGCTTTATTCCTTTCCAAATGAGTAGTCGATCTATTCTTAAAAAAGCAGGCGGTTCAAACGCGTTTGAACCGCCTGCCATATACAACGATCCGCATAATGCCTATCGCCCCTGCTCGTGAACAGCCCTGTCATGCGTGATCCGCCAGCACCGGCAGCGTTGATCCGCCATAGGGCATGGCGAGCACCTTTGCGGCCTTCCCCATCGCGCAAAAAGCCTCCGCCATCGCATCGTCAAGCGTTGCAAAGGGCTCCAGGTGGATCTTCCGCACAAAATCCGCTGAAAGGGAGCTGACGAAAAAAATACGGCATTTTTCCAGCACCATCGCAATCGCCGCAGCCTTATGCCCGCCGAGCTCAAACTCACGGTTGATGTGGTCGATCATGTCATGGCTCTTCTCGTGACCCAGCATCCATTTTTCAAACGTGGCCTCGCCCAAGCCTTCGCCCGCCGCGGCGAGCCAGACGATCACACCGCCGTCGCGCACAGCGTGCTTGGCGTTGTCGAGCGCCTTCTGCGCCTGATAGAGGTTCAAATCCTTTGGGAAGCCGCCGGGCGAAGTGATCACAATATCCGCCTTTTCCGGAATTGTTACCTGATACATTTTATCGAGCAGGCGGCAGCCCGCGCGGTGCGCTTCGATATAATGGCCCGCAACGCAGTGTCGAATTTTCTTGTGTTCATCGAGCACGACGTTGACGATGAAATCAATGTGGACAAAGGATCCCACCTCGTCAATGTCGATGCGCACGGGGTTCGTATCGAGGTTGCCCGCGTGCGCGCGCTCATCCACCATGCGCTTGTGGTTCGCCTGGATCGCGTCGTGTGTGGATACGCCGGGCATGATGGCCTTGGAGCCGCCGCTGTAGCCAGCGAAATAATGGTATTCGATATTTCCCAGGCAAATAATGCGGTCCGCCGCGGCGACGGGCGTAAAAATATCAATCGGCGTACCGTTTTGGGAAACACCGAGGTGCGTATAGTCCTTGCTCGCATTCCGGCAGGTAAAACGGCGGTACATCTCCTCTCCGGCCGCCTTCCGCATCTCCTCCGGCGTCATTTCCCGGTGTATACCCAATGCGAACACAATCGTGACATCCTCATCCCGCACGCCCGCAAGCGCAAGCTCCTGTGCCACATAAGGCAGAACAGCATACGTTGGCATGGGGCGGGTGATATCGCTCGTGACGATGGCAATTTTTTCCCCTGGATGCACAATATCCTTGAGCCGAGGCGTGCCGATCGGGTTTTGCAGCGCGCGCTGCACCTCCGCCTCGCCGGTGAGGGCGGCAACCGTTTCATTCGGCAGTAGGACGCCGAGAAGATTTTCATCCGGAACGTTATACTGTAAGGTTGTTTTGTCATAGCCAAAGGACAGCAGCATGGAAAAATCCTCCATTTCAAAAACATCTTTCTCACACGCTTTGATTCTAAACCAAAACGGGCGGGGTTACAAGACCCGCCCGTTCAAAAGGAAGTTCCCTTGAAGTTCCCTTTATAATTGCCTTTCGCGCTCATATGCGCCTTCCATCGCGGCCACCAGCGCAAGCTTTTTGCCGGACATGAAACGCACCATCGCGCCGCCCGCCGTGCAAACATAATTGATCTTTTTGATATCAGCAAGCTTCGTAGCGGAGCTGACTGTGTCGCCCCCGCCGATGACGGAATAGCCGGGCGCGTTGGCCACGGCGTTCCAAATGGCGCGCGTGCCCGTTTCAAACAGCGGGTTTTCATACACGCCCGCCGGGCCGTTGGCAAAAATCGTGCCCGCTTGGGCGATGACCGCGCTGTAGGCCGCGATCGTCTTTGCGCCAAGGTCGCAGAAGGATATCTCCGCGGGCAGGGCTTCCACCTTGATCTCTTCGCGCTTACCGTCCCGCTCGAAGGCGAGATCCACCGGCAGTTCGAACACATCAGGGAAGCGGCCGAGCAGCCCCTTCGCCTGCTCAACGAAGCACCAGAGGTCACGCGCCTTCAAAAAGTCCTCCGTCGTATTGCCAAGCTTTACGCCCTGTGCGAGCAGCATCACCTGCCCGGTTACGCCGCAGGCGAGGATTTTATCCGCCGTGCCGTTGGCGCACACGGCCTCCATCATGCCAAAGGCGTCGGAAATCTTCGCGCCGCCGAGCACGAAAACCGCGGGCTTTTTGGCCCCATGCAAAACATGATAGAGCGCCTTGTATTCATCAAAGAGCAGAAAGCCGGCCGCCGTGGGCAGCACCTGCTGAAAAGCGGTCATGCTCGGGCAGTTGCGGTGCGCGGCAGAGAACGCGTCGTTGACATAGAGGTCAAACAGCGGCGCAAGCGTGCGCACAAGCCAGGTATCGAGCATTTCGGAAGGCTGGAGCTTGACTTCCTTTTCAAAGCCGCTGATCTCCTCGCAGAGGTAGCGCAGGTTGCCGAGCAGGATGCACTCCCCCTCCCGCAGCGCGTTGACCGCTTCGCATGCGGCGGGGCCGCACACGTCGTCGATATATTTGACCTCGCGCCCGGAGAGGGCGGTGAGCTTCTCCGCGTGCTCTTTGAGCGGGATCAGATTTTGATAATCGAGCGTATCGCCCTGATGGGCGATGATCGCCACCTTCGCGCCGCCGTCGAGCAGGTAGCGCAGCGTCGGCAGGCTCTTTTTTATGCGATTATCATTGACGATCCGTTTTGTCTGCGGGTCGATGGGCGAATTGATATCAAGGCGCAGCAGCACCCGCTTGCCTGCTACGTCCATGCCGTCCAGCGGCGTCATTTTTACTTCCATTTTCCAATCCCCAAATAGCGGTTTGTTTCAGCGGTGCCGGAATCACGGTCCGTCTGCATGCCCATGCAGGCGCGCACGCCGTCCATCGTTTCCGGGATGGTCACGCTCTCCTGCGGGATGTTGATGGCGAACATGATGTCGTCGCCGGTTTCCACGATGCTATCCTCCCACAGGGCGATCTCATACATATCGCCGCGCGGGTTACCGAGGTCGCGCGCATATTTGAAGAGCGACGCGTTGCCGAGGAAGCCCTCGTCCGTGGAGACAACGCGGATACGCGGGTGGTCGTTGAACGCCTTGAGCGCCATTTCCTTTGTAATCTTCTCCTTGCCGTGCGCGACGACCGTGATGATGTGGCCGTGCGTCACCGGCGTGTGGATGAGAATACCCGTGGCCGCCACGTGCGGCATGATGGTCATGAGGTCAACGGCCTGATGGCTCGGCGCCTTATCGATGCGCAGGGCATTGGTCAGCCCTCTGTGATAATCGCCGGGGTCCGCCACGCGGCGCACGATCGTGATCGCCACGCGCTCCATGCCATAGGCGCGGTCCAGGCAATCCACCGCGCGGATCAGGCCGGTAGTGTTGCAGCTCGTCAGCTTCAAAAACTGCTTCTCCACGCCCTTTTCAAAGTTTGCGTAGCCGTGGAAAAACACGTCGGCCACGTCGTTTTTTTCGCCGCCCTGGAAGATGGCCTTTTTGCCATACTGCTCATAGAGCGCGCGGTTTTTCGCGCCCACACCTGCGTTGGTCGCGTCGAGCAGCACATCGCACTGCTGAATGAGATCCGTAATCGTGCCGGAAACCGGGATGCCGAGCGCGTCGAATTCCGCGCGATGATCCTCCATAGAGAGATAGAGGGCATAGGGCATCCCCTTCTCCTTGAGCGCGCGGATGGCGAGGGTGGGAGCCACGTCCGCCACGCCGACGAGTTCCATATCACCCTGTAGAGCGACTCCGTCCGCAAGCCGCTGGCCAATGGTGCCATAGCCCACGACGCCGACTTTTACTTTATCCATAGAAAAATACCTCCTTCTGATATGTAAACGTTTGCGCCAATATGATAGCACAAGCCCGCCATGATGACAAGCAAGGATTTTAAATAATTTCCCTCCTGCGGCGCTCTCTTCGCCGATTTTACAAACGAAGGCCCTTCACATCTTTGACCCGGGAGAGGATGACCCGGCTGCTCACGCGCACAACGCCGGGCAGGCCGTCGATTTCGCGCAGAAGCGATTCCAGTTCCTCCTGCGATGCGGCAACGGCATGCACATGCAGGCAGCAGTTCCCGCTCATGCGATAAATCTGCGTAATGGTCTCATTGCGGCAAAGCCGCTCTTCAATCTCCTGCAAACGCGCGGGCTCCGCCTCGATTTCAAAATAGCAGGAAACAGCCCCGCTGATCTTTTGAGGGTTGATGATTGTGGTGTATTCCTCAATAATCCCCTTTTTTTCCAGCGCGTCAATACGGGCTTTCACGGCCACGCGCGAGATGCCGGTTTTTTCCCCGATCTCGGAATAGCTGTAGCGTGCGTTTTCAATCAGCAGGGTTAATATTTTCTGATCCAGTTCATCGAGTTGATCCAGATACATACGCATTGCTCCCTTCTACTGTTATTGGTTATTTATAGTATAACACAGTTCTCCTTTTAAAACAAATAGAAATATATAATTTGACGTTTGTTAATTAACATGCTAAAATTAAAGATAAATTGTAATTTAAATCTTACACAATGGGCGTGAAACGAATGCAGCAAGACCTGACCACAGGGAATATCACCGGCGGACTTTTGAAATTTGCGCTGCCGATGATGCTCGGCAATCTGCTCCAGCAGCTCTATAATGTGGCTGACACACTGATCGTGGGCCGCTACCTGGGCGCGGACGCGCTCGCCGCAGTCGGCTCCTCCTATACGCTGATGACCTTTCTGACGTCGGTCCTGCTGGGCCTCTGCATGGGCAGCGGCGCCGTTTTCTCCATTCAGTTTGGCAGGCATGACACAGAGCGGCTAAAACACAGCGTTTCCCTCTCCTTTCTCCTGATTGCCGCCGTCGCCCTCCTATTGAATATAGGGGCGGTCTGCGGGCTGGGGGGGATCATCCGCCTGCTCCGGGTGCCGGCGCAGGTGACGGAGCTGATGAAAGCGTATCTGGAAATCATCTTCTGGGGGATCGGCGCAACGTTCTGCTATAACTTCTTCGCCTGCCTGCTGCGTTCCGTCGGGAACTCCACGATCCCGCTCCTGTTCCTAGGGATCGCCGCCCTCCTCAACATCGCGCTGGATTTGCTCTTTGTCCTCCAATTCCACTGGGGCGTCCAGGGCGCGGCGGCGGCCACCGTGATCGCGCAGGTGCTCTCCGGCGCGGGGCTTGCCGTTTACGCCCTGATCGCCTTTCCCCAGCTGCGTGTATCCAAACGCCATTTGAAATGGGATAGGGTGATCCTGCGCGATATTGCGAGCCTGTCGGTGCTGACCTGTGTGCAGCAATCCATCATGAATTTCGGCATTCTGATGGTGCAGGGGCTGGTCAACAGCTTCGGTCCGGTCATCATGGCAGCCTTTGCCGCCGCGGTAAAAATCGACTCCTTCGCCTATATGCCCGTGCAGGATTTTGGAAACGCCTTTTCCACCTTTATCGCTCAAAACTACGGCGCGGGCGAACAGGGGCGCATCCGGCGGGGAATCCGCAGCGCGGCGGCCTGTTCCCTGCTATTCTGCCTTGCGGTCAGCGCGGCGGTCTGCCTTCTGGCCCGCCCGCTGATGGAGCTGTTCGTTTCCCCCGCGGAAACGGAGATTGTCGCCGCCGGGATGCATTATCTGCGGATCGAAGCCTCCTTTTATTGCGGCATCGGCCTTTTATTTTTATTCTACGGCTTTTACCGGGCGATCCGAAAGCCCGGCGTTTCCGTTGTGCTGACGGTGATCTCCCTCGGCACGCGGGTCGCGCTCGCCTATGCGCTCTCCGCCATCCCGTCGGTCGGCGTGACCGGAATCTGGATTTCCGTCCCGATCGGATGGCTGCTTGCGGATTTGGCCGGCGTCCTCTTCTACCCCTCCCTTTCGCGCAGAGCACGGAAAACCCACTCATCCATAGAACCCGCTTAACCCGCGCTGCGACAGCCTTTCCGCGCAAGTCCACGCTGCGCAGACCCGGCTCGCCATAACGCAGGTTGTGTTCCCGCGCCGAAGCTGATACAATCAAAACCAATGCAGGAAAGGAGCGATACCATGGATCAGAAAAAAACCGGCGATTTCATTGCCATGCTGCGCAAGGAAAAGGGGCTGACGCAGCAGGAGCTTGCAGGCAGGCTCCATATCAGCAACAAAACCGTTTCCAAATGGGAGTGCGGGGATGGGATGCCGGATATTACCCTGCTGCCCGCTCTGGCGGCGGAGCTGGGGGTCACGGCGGACGACCTTCTGCGTGGGGAGCAGGGCCCTGCCGTTGCCAGCCCGGACGGCGTGCAGGAGGAGGGGCTTTCCTGCCTGTGGGACGCGGCCTTTCTGCGCTTTCGCACGAGCCTGCTTGCCTGCCTGCTCGCGCCCCCGCTCGGCGTTGCCAGCGTCATCTGCGCGGACCGCATTTTCTCCATCCCGGCGATGATGGCTATGACGGCCCTGCTATTTGGCCTGTCGCTATTCGGCAGTATCCTGTTCTTCTTCTATGCTTCACATCAGGCAGAATTGGCTGCGCGGCAATACGAAAGCCGGTCAAAAGAGGCATATCCAAAAACCATTGTGTTTTGGAAACAGAAGAAACAACGGCTGTTTGCCGAAATCGCGGTTCTCTCAGCAAGCTGCATGCTGTTTGTTGTCGTTGTTTGCCTTCAATTATTTTAGGCGTTTGCCAGCGCCGCGCCTGCCTGTTTCCATCAATTCGTTCACTGCCGTCGGAATTTTGCGGAATTTTTTGTAATTTTCGCTTGTTCCGGCGGCAAAGTTATGCTATGATGATTTTAGTCATGCAAACGTTTACGATAAAAGAGGAGGTACCCTATGAAACAGCTCAACATTGGCATCATCGGCGCCGGGCGGATCGGCAAGCTCCACGCGCAGTCCATTACATACGCCGTGCCCGCCGCGCGCGTTTACGGCATCACGGATGTGCGCACGGACGGGCTTCAGGAGCTCAAAGACAAATTCGGCATCGAGAAAATTTATACATCGGTAGATGACATGCTCGCGGATAAAGCGATCGACGCGGTGCTCGTCTGCTCCTCCACGGATACACATGCGGATATCGCCATCCAAGCGGCGAAGGCCGGGAAGCATATCTTCTGCGAAAAGCCTGTGGACCTCACGCCAGAAAAGGTGGAGGCCGTGCTCGACGCGGTGAAAACGGCCGGCGTTAAGCTGCAGGTTGGCTTCAACCGCCGTTTCGACCACAATTTTGCGCGTCTGCGCGAGCTGGTCGATCAGGAGAAGATCGGTAAACTGGAGCTTGTCAAGATCACCTCGCGCGACCCGGAGCCGCCACCCGCGGAATACGCGGCAAGCTCCGGCGGCATGTTCCTCGATATGACGATCCACGATTTCGATATGGCGCGTTTCTTGGCGGGCAGCGACATTGAATCGCTCTATGTACAGGCCGCGTGCCTGGTTGACCCCGCTATTGGCGAAGCGGGCGATGTGGATTCCGCCGTAATCACCCTGAAATTCAAAAACGGCGCGCTGGGCGTGATCGACAACAGCCGCCGCGCGGCCTACGGCTATGACCAACGCATCGAGGTATTCGGCTCCAAGGGCGCCGCGCAGGCGCAAAACGATACGCCCACCACCGTCACGCTTGCGAATGCGGACGGCGTAACGGGCGACAAGCCGCTCTATTTCTTCCTGGAGCGGTACATGCAATCCTTCCGCGATGAGATGATCGCGTTTACGGACGCGGTGCTCTACGACCTGCCCACGCCCACAACGGGGGAAGACGGGCTGCAATCCATCCTCGTCGGCCTCGCGGCAAAAAAGAGCGTGGCGGAGGGCCGCCCGGTGGAGCTGTGCGAGCTGTACGGAGCGTAAATCCGTCATCACCTGGTATTGATATCTGCAATCTATCATCGGAGGTTTTCATCATGCATATCAAAGGCCCGAAAGAATATCCGTTCGGCTATACGCCGATTACCACCATGGACGATAAAGAGCAGAACACCCGCATGGATTTCGGCCTTCTGCGCCTCGCGCCCGGCCAGCGCTTTTCAGAAGCGCAGCATCTGGAGCGCGCCTATTTGCTCATCCACGGCGAGGTAACCCTGGAATGGGGCGGTCAAAAGCAGACAATCTCGCGCGAAAACTGCTTTGATTTCTCCCCTTGGGTGCTGCACGTTCCAAACGACGTGGAAGTGACCATCACTGCGGGGAAGGACAGCGAACTGACCGTTCACCGCACCGATAACGAAACCCTGTTTGACGCAAAGCTCTACACCCCGGAGGAATGCGCGAGCGAGGAGCGCGGCAAGGGCACGATGCGGGAAACATCCACGCGGATTGTCCGCACGGTGTTCGACCACTCCAACGCGCCGTATTCCAACCTGGTGGTGGGCGAAGTGATCGGCTTCCCCGGCAAGTGGTCGAGCTACCCGCCGCACTGGCACCCGCAGCCGGAGATCTATTTCTACCGCTTCCTGCCGGAAAACGGCTACGGCTTTGCGGAGCTTTCTGAAAACGTTGTGAAAACACACAACAACAGCACTGTGCTGATCACAAAGAAGGAAACGCACCCGCAGACCACCGCGCCGGGCTACGCGATGTGGTACCTGTGGGTGATCCGCCACCTGGAGAACGACCCGTATCTCACGCCGACCTTCCTCCCGGAGCACTTGTGGGTAACAGAGCCGGGCGCGGAGATGTGGCCCCCTGAAAAATGACAAACAAGGAAAGCGCCGAGACGATTCCCTTCGCTTCCCTTTCCCTTCACTTAAAACAGAGGTGATCTTATCATGAAGCTAACCATGGCGCAGGCCCTTGTGAAATTTCTCGATAACCAGTACGTCTGCTTCGACGGGCGGGAGGAGAAATTCGTAAACGGCGTGTTCGGCATTTTCGGCCACGGCTGCGTGGTCGGCATCGGGCAGGCGCTCGAGCAGGGCGGCCACAGCCTTACCTATTACCAGGGCCACAACGAGCAGGGCATGGCGCACGCCGCCATGGCCTATGCAAAGCAGAACCGCAGGCGCAAAATCATCGCCTGCACCTCCTCCATCGGCCCGGGCGCGCTGAATATGGTCACTGCCGCCGGCACGGCCACGGCCAACCGCATCCCGCTGCTGCTCCTGCCGGGCGATACCTTTGCCTGTCGCCAGCCGGACCCGGTGCTCCAGCAGATCGAGCAGACGGGCTGCTATGAGACCACTGCCAACGACGCGTTCCGCGCCGTGTGCAAATACTGGGACCGCATCGCCCGCCCCGAGCAGCTCATGACGGCGGCGATCAACGCAATGCGTGTACTCACGGACCCGGCCGAGGCGGGCGCGGTCTGCCTCGCCATGCCGCAGGATGTGGAGGGCGAAGCCTACGACTACCCCGATTACTTCCTGCAAAAGCGCGTGTGGTATCTGGACCGCCGCCTCCCCGTTGCCCGGGAAATCGAAGTGGCGGCAAAGCTGATCGCAAACGCAAAGCGCCCCCTGCTCATCGCGGGCGGCGGCGTGACCTACAGCGAGGCGGAGAATGCGCTGCTCGCGTTTGCCGAGCGCTTCTCCATCCCCATCGGGGAGACGCAGGCGGGCAAGGGGCAGATTCCGTGGGATCACCCGCTCAACCTCGGCGGCATCGGCGTAACGGGCGGCGCGGCGGCAAATGCGCTCGCCAAGGAGGCCGATCTCGTCATCGCCGTGGGCAGCAGGCTGACGGATTTCACAACCGCCTCCAAATGGGGCTTCCAGCATCCTAATGTGAAGCTGCTCGGCATCAACGTCTGTGCCTTCGACGCATTGAAGATGGATGCGCAGACGGTCATCGCGGACGCAAGGGAAACGCTCTCCGCCCTCTCCCCCGTTCTCACGCAAACAGGATATCAGGCCCAGTGGGGCGGCCGGATCAAAGAGGTGAAGGATGCATTCACCGCGGAGGTAGACCGGCAATACGCCGTGGAGCTGCCGGAGGGCCTTTCCCAGACGCGCGCGCTTGGGGAAATCAACCGGGCGATCGCGCAGGATTCCATCATCGTCGGCTCTTCGGGCAGTCTGCCGGGCTGTTTGCAGCGGCTGTGGCGACCGGGCGCAAAGCACACCTACCACCTGGAATACGGCTTCTCCTGCATGGGCTACGAGATCTGCGGCGCGCTGGGCGTAAAGCTCGCCGAGCCGGAAAAAGAGGTTTACGCCATGGTGGGCGACGGCAGCTTTTTGATGCTGCACAGCGAGCTCTATACGGCTGTACAGGAAGGCGCGAAGATTAACGTTTTGCTCTTTGATAACACAGGCTGGGGCTGCATCGAAAACCTGCAAAACGAGCAGGGCACCGAAACCTTTGGCACGCGCTTTACGCGCCGCAATCCGGAAACCGGCCTGCTCGACGGGGACGTTGTGCCCATTGATTTTGCCAAATGCGCGGCGGGCTACGGCTGCAAAACCTACACGGCCACAAACGTGGAGGAGCTGCGCGCCGCGTTGGAGGATGCGAAACAGCAGACGGTGCCGACGCTCATCGATATCAAGGTCGTCCACGGCAGCATGAGCCACGGCTATGACGCATGGTGGCGCGTGGGCGTGGCGGAGGTTTCCACGAGCGAAACCGTGCAAAAGGCCTACGATGTGATGCAGGCAAACATTAAAAAAGCGCGGCTGTATTAAACATACAAAAAAGAGGGGTTTTTACAATGCTGGATGCAAAAAAAGTCCGCCTGGCCATTGCGCCGATTGCGTGGACGAACGATGACCTGCCGGATCTCGGCGCGGAGAATACCTTTGAGCAGTGCATCAGCGAGATGGCGCTCAGCGGTTTTACCGGCAGCGAGATCGGCAACAAATACCCGAAGGATGTGGATACGCTCAAGCATATGCTCTCTATCCGCGGGCTGCAAATCTGCAACGCCTGGTTCTCCTCCACCCTGCTCTCCGAGGGCTATGACGCAACGATCAAAGCTTTCATTGAGCACCGCGATTTTCTCCACGCGCTGGGCGCAAAGGTGATCGGGGCCTCTGAGCAGGGCAACAGCATCCAAGGCAAACCGGTGAGCATCTTCGGGCAAAAACCGGTTTACACCGAGGAAGAGTGGGCGCTCGTCGCGCACGGCTTCAATGAGATGGGCAGGCTCGCGCGGGAGAAGGATATGGTTTTCACCGTTCATCACCACATGGGCACGGGCGTGCAGACGGAGGCGGAGATCGACCGCCTGATGGAACTGACCGACCCGGATTTGGTTTACCTGCTCTATGATACGGGCCATCTCGCCTTCTCCGGCGAGGATGCGCTGCGGGTGCTCCGCAAATACGCGAAGCGCGTCAAACACGTGCACCTCAAGAGCGTGCGCAACGACGTGAACCGCATGACGAACGCCGAGATCGCGAACCAGGCCAAGGCCGCGAACGCCTCGGTCGACCAGCTGTACGCCATCCGCGTGGTGCTCGAGGCGCACGGCATGGAGAACCTGCCGCCGGCGCTGCAGGACTTCATCAAGCTGCGCGTGACCTATCCTGACGCCACGCTCAAGGAGCTGGGCGAGCGCGCGAACCCGCCCTTGTCGAAGTCCGCCGTGTACCACCGCGTCCGCCGCATCGAGCAGATGGCGAAGGAGGCGCAAGGCTAGGGGGCTTCAGCCGGAGGACGGAGACGCTCGGCGCAGGATGCGCTAGCTCTCGAGCGGCCCCAGGAAGAACATCGTGAACGTGGACTCGGCCACGAGCCTGCCGCGCTCGTCGACGATGGCGCAGTGCGCCACCGACGTGCTGCGGCCCTTGTGCGAGGTGTCGGCGCTCACGGTGAGGCGCTGCGGGCGTACGGCGCGGACGAAGTTCGTCGCGCAGGAGACGGCCACGTTGCTCTCGCCGTAGGCGTACGTCGCCATGCCGGCGGCGATTTCCAGCATGGTGGACACGAAGCCGCCGTGGATGCAGCCGTGGTAGTTCAGCACGTTGTCCGGCACGTCGATCTCGTAGCGCACGCTGCCCGGCGAAGAGGCGAGGATGCGGATGCCCTCGAGCTCCTTTTGCGCCGGCACGTTGCCCATCAGCTTCTCCACGGTTTCCTGCGGTACTGCTTCCATGCTGCTCCTTCGGTCGGACGTGCGTCTACGGGCACCTTACCGCAGCCGTCGGCTGTGCGACACGGACGGATCGGGCGAACTGGCCGATGCTGGGAGAAGCGCGCTGCTGTACGGCGCGCACCGGGTGCGGAGCCCCTCGGCGAGCGGTGTGAAACTTCTGTGAATGGCCTGTTCGGTTGCTTTTTTTATACGGCTGCCAGATAAGGCTTGCAGCATCTGGGCGGCTACCGCTATGATCGGGGCGTTCCTGCAATTCTTAGTGCGAGTATCTGAAAGGGGATACGCATGGCAATCAAAGTAGGCATTAACGGATTCGGTCGCATCGGCCGCCTGGCGTTCCGCGCGATGGTGAACGATCCCGAGATCGAGGTTGTGGCAGTGAACGACCTCGGCGACATTCCGACGATGGCCCACCTGCTCAAGTACGATTCCATCCACGGGCGCGCCTTCGACACGGTCGAGGTCACCGAGGACGGCTTCGTGGCCGACGG
>ERZ827037.2055-NODE-2055-length-18502-cov-3.444354_pt1 | contig 18502 bp, 19 predicted proteins | sample MGYA00519924_ERZ827037 | MGnify/ENA primary metagenome ERZ827037 (study PRJEB31778, sample SAMEA3449250) | human gut metagenome | biome: human gut; feature: human-associated habitat; material: faeces | place: United Kingdom | collected 2010/2012 ...
GTACTCCACCAGGGAGTGGACGATGCTCTGCCGGTGGATCACCACCGACACCTGGGAAAGCGGCAGGCGGTAGAGCCGCATGGCCTCAATGACCTCCAGACCCTTGTTCATCAGCGTGGCGCAGTCCACGGTGATCTTGGGACCCATGGTCCAGTTGGGATGGCGCAGGGCGTCCTCCTTGGTCATTTTGCCCACTTCGTCGTAACTCATGCCGTAAAAGGGGCCGCCGGAGCAAGTCAGGATCAGCCGCCGGATCTCCCGGCGGTCGGCGCAGCCCTGGAGGCACTGGAAAATGGCGGAGTGCTCGGAGTCCACGGGAACGATCTCCGCTCCCGCCTGCTCCGCCGCGTCCATCACCAGCTCGCCGGCACACACCAGCGTCTCCTTGTTGGCCAGGGCGATCCGCTTTTTCTCCCCGATGGCCGCCAGCGTGGGCCTGAGGCCCACCATGCCCACCACCGCGGTGACCACGGTATCCGCTTGGGGAAGCGTCGCCGCCTCCATCAAGCCTTCAAAGCCGCCCACCACGGTGGTATCCGTATCCGCCACCCGGGCACGCAGGTCCCGGGCCGCCGCCTCGTCGGTGAGGACCGCCAGGTCGGGATGAAACTGCCGGATCTGCTCTTCCATCCGTTCAACGCTGGCGTGGGCGGTGATGGCCGCCACCCGGAGATGCAGCTGCTGCGCCACGTCCAACGTCTGTCGGCCGATGGAGCCGGTGGAGCCCAAAATGGAAATCGTCTTGCTCATAATCCCATCCTATTCCCGAAAGCTGAAAATAATCTGCATTTCTCAAAGCACCTGGAGGCACCGCAGCACCAGCCACACGGCGGGAGCCGCGAAAGTCACGGAGTCGAACCGGTCCAGAATGCCGCCGTGGCCCGGCAGGAGGTTGCCGTAGTCCTTGACGCCGAATTCCCGCTTGATGACGGAAAAGCTCAGATCGCCGATCTGGCTGATGATGCTGCCCACCACGCCGAAAATCAGCACCTCCTGGGGGCGCATAAAGGCATCCTGGAGCACCCAGGCGCCTACGAACATCATGATCACCATGCCGATGACGCCGCCGATGACGCCGCCCACGGCGCCCTCCACCGTCTTCTTGGGGCTGACCCGGGGGGCCAGCTTGTGCTTGCCAAAGAGCATTCCGGCAAAGAGGGCGCAGGTGTCGGAGCCGAAGGAAATGCAAAGAGGGAAAAACACCAGCAGCATTCCGATGGCGGGCACCATCCGCAGCCGCAGCAGGCAGGAGAGCATCAGCGGAAATACCAGAGCGCCGAAGATGGCCGCGGTGACTGCGGCAAAGGGGATGCCTTTGTCCCCGTCATAGCGGTGGATGGCCAGCACGAACACCAGGAACACGAACACTGCCCCCAGTATCCCCGTCAGGGGAAGCTCCGGCAATGCGGTAAGCTCCGCCGTTTCCACGGACATCTCCAGGTACACGCACACCGGCACCAGTGCCGCCGCCAGAACCGTCAGAGGGATCAGGGGCTTCCCCGCCTCCCCGGCTACGGCGTGCATCAGCTCCCAGGCACCCACAGCGCACATGCCCGCCAGCAGCACCATGGTGGCCCACGCAGGCGCCCAGCTCAGCACCAGAATCAGAAACGGTACGCCCACCACGGCCACCATCACACGTTTGAACATCAAAAATCAGTCCTCTTCCTGTAAAGGATTATTTCTTTACGCCGCCGAAACGGCGGTCTCTTGTCCGGTATGCCGCGATGGCCCGGTCCAGTTCTGCCTCGTCAAAGTCCGGCCAGAGCACATCGGTGAAGTAAAACTCCGAATAGGCGCACTGCCAGAGCAGGAAGTTGCTGAGCCGCAACTCCCCGCTGGGACGGATGATGAGCTCCGGATCCGGGATGCCGGCGGAGTCCAGGTAGGAGGAAAAGAGCCCCTCCTCCAACTCCTCCGGCTTCCGCTTTCCGGATGCGCAGTCGGCGGCAAACTGCCGGGCCGCCCGCAAAATCTCGTCCCGGCCGCCGTAATTGAGGCAGACGTTGGCCTGGAAATCATCCTTGGAGAGGTGCTCCGTGATCTCGTCGGTCTCCTTGGCCAGAGCCCGCAGCTCCGGTGCGATGGGGGTCATGTCCCCGAAGAAGTGGAGCCGGATGTGGTCTTTCTCCATGGTGTCCACTGCCTCCAGCAGATACCGCTTGAGCAGCAGCATGATGGCAGAGACCTCGCTCTCCGAGCGCTTCCAGTTCTCCGTGGAGAAGGCGTACACTGTGAGATACTTCACGCCGATGTTTTTGCAGTAGGTGGCAATGCGGCGGAAGGTCTCCGCCCCCGCCTTATGGCCGGCGGTGCGGGGCAGTCCCCGCTTGGTGGCCCAGCGGCCGTTGCCGTCCATAATAATCGCAATATGGCGAGGCAGATCTTTCATCTGCCCCGCCGTATCGGTGGTTTTCAAAATCTCAGCCATCAGACCGCCAGCAATTCCTTCTCCTTCTTGGCCAGCAGCTCATCGAGCTTCTTGCAGCTCTCGTCCGTCAGCTTCTGAAGGTCCTTCTCCGCCTGCTTGAGGTCATCCTCGGTGATCTCGGAAGCCTTCTCCTTCTTCTTGAACGCCTCCATGGCGTCCCGGCGGATGTTGCGGACGGCCACCTTGCCGTTTTCGGCATACTTATGGATCTGCTTGACCAGCTCCTTCCGGCGCTCCTCCGTCAGCTGGGGGAAGGTCAGGCGAATGCACTTGCCGTCGTTCTGGGGATTGATGCCCAGGTCAGAGTTCTGGATGGCCTTCTCGATGCTCTTGAGGGCGGTGCCATCCCAGGGGGAGATCACCAAGGCCCGGGGATCGGGAGAGGAGATGGCCGCGATCTGCTGGATGGGGGTGGGACTGCCATAGTAGTCCACCATGATGCGGTCCAGCACAGAGGCGTTTGCACGGCCCGCACGCACGGAGGCAAAGTCCGCGGAGACAGAGTCGATGCTCTTCTTCATTTTTTCTTCGTAAATCTTGTATTCCTCTTTCAACATATGGGGGTCCTTCCTTTCACTTTGCGTATTGGGAGGCGCGGAAATGCGCGGTTATTCCTTGACGATGGTGCCCACGTTTTCGCCGCACAGGGCCCGGATGATATTCCGGGGATCCTTCAGGGCAAAGAGCAGCACGGGGATATGGTTATCCATGGAGAGGGACGTGGCGGTGGAGTCCATCACCATCAGGTGCTGGGCCAGCACGTCGTCATAGCTGATGGTATCGTACTTGACGGCGGTGGGATCCTTCACCGGATCGGCGGTATACACGCCGTCCACGTTCTTGGCAAGCAGGATCACATCGGCATCGATCTCCGCCGCCCGCAGCACCGCCGCGGTGTCCGTGGAGAAATAGGGATTGCCGGTGCCGGCGCCGAAGATGACCACACGGCCCTTTTCCAGATGGCGGATGGCCCGGGAACGAATGTAGGGCTCCGCCACGGCCCGCATCTCAATAGCGGTCTGGACCCGGACGGGGATACCCTTCTGCTCGCACACATCTGCCACGGCCAGGCAGTTCATCACCGTGGCCAGCATGCCCATGTGGTCGGCCCGGGTGCGCTCCATGGCGCCGCCGCTGTTCTTAGCGCCCCGCCAGAAGTTGCCGCCGCCTACCACCAGGCCCACCTGAACGCCCATTTCCAGGCATTCCTTGATGACGTCGCAGACCCGACCGATCATCTCAAAATCCAATCCTGTGTGCTTGTCGCCGGCCAAGGCCTCGCCGCTGATCTTCAGCAGGACGCGCTTGTAAACAGGCTTTGCCATGACAAAAACCTCCGTTTTAAAAATGGAATTTATATGGGTCTATTCTATCTTATTTTTCCTTATTTGCAAAGGGGGTAGACGAAAGAATTTCCATGTCTGTCGGTTTTCCTGTGGGAAGGGCCAGCTCCTCCCCGCCGCAGCCGATATTCGACGCCCGTACAGGGACGTTTTGCCAGGGGAACCTGCCGGATTTTTCCCATGTCCGGCACAGTCTTCCGACTTCTCATCTCCCTGCCCGACACAAAAACCGGGAGAACGGCCATCACCGTTCCCCCGGTTGAGTTATTCTCCGCACTTTTCCGTCAGCAGCCGGATGAGGGTGTCCTTCCCCTCGCCTTTTTCGGCGGAAAAAGGCACCAGGGCGTCCTCCTCCGTCAGTTCCAGCGTCTCCCGGATCAGCTCAAGCGCCGGTTCCACCTGGCTCTTTTTCAGCTTGTCCAGTTTGTTGGCCACGATGATCTCCGGGCAGCCGGTCTGACGGAACCAATCGTGCATGGTCACATCGTCCGCCGTGGGCTTGTGGCGGATGTCCACGATCAGCACACCGGCCGTGAGGATCTCTCCCTCATCCTGGAAGTAGCTGTCCATGAGACGGCCCCAGCGCTCCTTCTCCGCCCGGGAGACCTTCGCATAGCCGTATCCCGGCAGGTCCACCAGGTAGGCCCGGCTGTCCACCAGGAAGTAGTTGATCTGGGTGGTCTTTCCCGGGGAGGCGCCTACATAGGCCAGGTTCTTCCGGCCCAGCAGGCGGTTGATCACCGAGGACTTGCCCACGTTGGACCGCCCCGCAAAGGCGAACTGGGGCAGCCCGTCCCGCAGAAAGTGTGCCTTGTCCGCGGCAGAGCGGACAAACGCCGCTTTTTGAAAATTCAGTGCCATAGGGCCTCCTTCACTGCCGCAGGGTGGCTTCGGTTTTTTCCCGGGTCGGGGCAAAGGCCGCCACCGGCTCCGCCGTCTCCTCCCGGACAGGAACGGTCTCCATTCCCGTCAGGGCGGCGGCGAATACCTGGTCCACCGTCTCCACCGGCACGAACTGCAGCGCCGCCCGGACCGTCTGGTCAATCTCCTCCAGGTCCCGCACATTGTCTTTGGGGATCAGCACGGTGCCGATGCCGTTGCGCAGGGCGGCCATGGTCTTCTCCTTCAGCCCGCCGATGGCCAGCACCCGGCCCCGCAGGGTGACCTCACCGGTCATGGCGATGCCTGCACGGATCTTCCGCCCCGTCAGGGCGGAGAGCATGGCGGTGGTCACCGCGATGCCGGCGGACGGGCCATCCTTGGGCACCGCGCCCTCCGGGAAGTGGACGTGGATGTCCTTCGTCTTGTAGAAGTCCTCCTCGATGCCCAGCACCGCCGCCCGGCTGCGCAGGCAGCTCAGGGCCGCCTGGGCGGACTCCTTCATCACGTCGCCCAGATTGCCGGTCAGCTCCAGCTTGCCGGAGCCCTCCATGACGTTGACTTCCACTTCCAGGATCTCGCCGCCTGCCTCGGTCCAGGCAAGGCCGTTGACCACGCCGATCTCCTCCTTCTCCGTGTGGAGCGCCGGGGGGAAGGGCTGGCAATCCAGCAGCTTCGGCAGGTCGTTTTCTGTAACGGTGATTCGCTTTACACCGCCTGTCAACAAACGCATATCCGCCTTTCGGCAGAGAGCCGCCAGGCGGCGCTCCAGCTGACGGACACCGGCCTCCCGGGTATAGTCCCGGATGACGGCCCGGAGCACGTCGTCCCCCACCCGCAGGCTCCCCTTCTTGAGTCCATGCTCCTCCATCTGCTTGGGCAGCAAGTGGCGTCGGGCGATCTGCACCTTTTCCTCGTCGGTGTAGCTGGAGAGCTGGATCACCTCCATCCGGTCCAGCAGAGGACGAGGGATGGTCTCGATGGTGTTGGCGGTGGTGATGAAGAGCACCTTCGTCAGATCCACGGGGATCTCCAGGAAGTGGTCCCGGAAGGCGTGATTCTGCTCGCTGTCCAGCACCTCCAGCAGCGCGGCGGCAGGATCGCCCCGATAGTCGCTGCCCATTTTGTCGATCTCGTCCAGAAGGAGCAGCGGGTTCATGGAGCCGCTGCGGCTGATGGCCTCGATGATACGGCCGGGCATAGCACCTATGTAGGTCTTACGGTGGCCCCGGATGTCCGCCTCATCCCGAACGCCGCCCAGGGAGATCCGGGCCAGCTTCCGGTTCAGCGCCTTGGCCACCGAGATGGCGATGGACGTCTTGCCCACGCCCGGAGGGCCTACCAGGCAGAGGATCTGCCCCTTCCCCTCCGGATTCATCTGCCGGACGGCGATGGTCTCCAGAATCCGCTCCTTGACCTTCTCCAGGCCGTAGTGGTCCCTTTCCAGCACCTTGCGGGCGGCCTCCACGCTGACGCGCTCCTTGGTGGTCTCCTTCCAGGGCATCTCCAGGCACACATCCAGGTAGTTGCGGATCACAGCACCCTCGGCACTGCCGAAGGGCTGCTTGGCCAGCTTGTTCACCTCTTTGAGCAGGTGCTTTTCCGTATCCTCGTCCAGCTCCAGCGCCACAATTTTCTGACGGTAGGTCTCTACCTCATCGTCATCATCTGTCTCGCCCAGCTCGTTTTGCAGCACCCGGATCTGGGTGCGCAGGATCTGCTCCCGCTGGCTGCTGACCAGCTGGTCCCGGACCTTGCCCTCCAGCTCGTGCTCAAAGCCTAAGACGTTGTTCTCCCGAGCCAGGAAGCTGTTGAGCTTGCGCAGCCGGGCAAAGGGAGAGATCTCCTCCAGGATCTCCTGCTTATTGGTAAAGCGCAGGGCCACATTCTGGGCGATGTAATCCGCCAGGAAGCCGGGGTCCCGGCTGTCCATTACGGTGGTGAGGACCTCCTCGGCGATGCCGCCGGCCATCTCCGCGTACTCGCTGAAGAGATGGTAGGTCTGGCGCAGCAGCGCCTCGGTGCGGGGGCTCTTACGGAAAGCCTCGGAGGGCTCCTCCTCCGGCAGGGCCTCCACGTTGGCCTGGAGGTAGGGCTCCACCTGCCAGAGCCGCTTGAGGCGGGCCCGCCGGCGGCCCTCCACCACACAGCGGACAGAGGTGGGTGAGAGCCGCAGGATCTGACTGATGTGGGACACAGTGCCCACAGCGTACAGATCCTTTTCCTCCGGCAGATTGACGCCGATCTCCCGCTGGGTCACCAGGAAGATCTCCTGGTCCTCCTCCATGGCCCGTTCCAGGGCCGCGATGGAGATGCGCCGCTCCACATCGAAGGTCAAGGTCATATGGGGAAACACCGTCAGGCCACGGAGGGCCAGGACGGGAATATTCCAGTTGGTCAGTTCCATAGGAATTTCCTTTCTTGGGGGAAACACGCGGAAAGGGGGCGCCGAACCTGCGGCGTCCCCTTTCTTTGTTGTTTAAGACGCCGACGCGGGGGTGGAAGAGCCGCTGGAGGACTTTTCTCCCTTGCCGGTGTTCAATTTCACGGAATAGCTGATCTTGTTGGGGTCCCGGGTCAGTTCCGGCTTCCCGGTGCCCTCCACGCACTCTTTGGTGATGACCACCTTGGAGATGGTGGGGTCGGAGGGAACGTCGTACATGATCTGGGTCAGCATCCCCTCCATCACGGCCCGCAGGCCCCGGGCGCCGATATTGCGCTCGATAGCCTTGTCGGCGATGGCATCCAGCGCGTCCTGGGTGAATTCCAGATCCACGTCGTCGTATTCCATCAGCCGCTTATACTGCTTGACCAGCGCGTTCTTGGGCTCGGTCAGGATGCGCACCAGGTCCTCCCGCTTCAGCGCGTTCAGGGAGGCGATGATGGGCAGACGGCCCACCAGCTCGGGGATCAGGCCGAACTTGAGCAGGTCGTGAGGCTGGACCTCGTGGAGGATCCGGCTCAGGTCCTTGTCCTTCTTTCCCTGGATGTTGGCGCCGAAGCCGATGCTCTTCTGGTCCATGCGCTGTTCGATGATCTTCTCCAGACCGTCAAAGGCACCGCCGCAGATGAAGAGGATGTTCTTGGTGTTCACCTGGATGAACTCCTGGTGGGGGTGCTTCCGTCCGCCCTGGGGCGGAACATTGGCCACCGTGCCCTCCAGGATCTTCAGCAGGGCCTGCTGCACGCCCTCACCGGAGACGTCCCGGGTGATGGAAGTGTTCTCGCTCTTGCGGGCGATCTTGTCGATTTCATCCACGTAGATGATGCCCCGCTCGGCCCGCTCCACGTCGAAGTCGGCGGCCTGCAGCAGGCGCAGCAGGATGTTCTCCACGTCGTCGCCCACGTAGCCGGCCTCAGTGAGGGTGGTAGCATCGGCGATGGCGAAGGGCACCTTCAGGATCCGGGCCAGAGTCTGGGCAAAGAGGGTCTTGCCGGAGCCTGTGGGGCCCAGCATCAAAATGTTGCTCTTTTGCAGCTCCACATCCTCGTCGCCGCCGAAGAAAATACGCTTATAGTGGTTGTAAACCGCCACGGACAAGGCCACTTTCGCCTCATCCTGGCCAATGACGTACTGATCCAGCACGTCCTTGATCTCCCGGGGGGTAGGCAGCTCATCAGGGACATCGTCCACCGCGCTGCCGTCCAGATCGTCGAATCCGTCATTGAGAATGCTCATGCAAAGCCGCACACATTCATCGCAGATCCGCACGCCGGGCCCCTGGATCATCCGGCGAACCTGCTGCTCGTGCTTGCCGCAGAAGGAGCAGCGAAGGGTCTTCTTGCCGTCGTCGTTCATGGTATTACCTCAGTTTCTGGAGTTGCGCTCTTAAGATGATTTCTTGGGCAGAATGATCTTGTCGATCAGGCCGAACTCCTTGGCCTCATCGGCGCTCATGAAGTTATCCCGCTCGCAGGCGGCGGTGACTTCCTCCACCGGTCTGCCGGTGTTCTCCGCCAGGATGCGGTTCATGCGCTTTTTGATGGTCTCCAACCGCTTGAGGTGGATGGCCATATCGGTGATCTGGCCCTGGGTACCGGCGGAGGGCTGATGGATCATGATCTCCGCGTTGGGCAGGGCAAAGCGCTTGCCCTTGGCACCAGAGGAGAGCAAAAACGCGCCCATGCTGGCGGCCATGCCCACGCAGATGGTGGAGACGTCGCACTTGACGTACTGCATAGTGTCGTAGATGGCCATGCCGTCGGTGACGGAACCGCCGGGGCTGTTGATATAGAACTGGATGTCCTTATCGGGGTCCTGGGCCTCCAGGTAGAGAAGCTGGGCAACCACCAGGCTGGCGGTGGTGGCGTTGACTTCCTCACCCAAAAAGACGATCCGGTCGTTCAGCAGACGGGAAAAGATGTCGTAGGACCGCTCACCCCGGTTGGTCTGCTCCACTACGTAAGGGACTAAGCTCATTGGTATAACCTCCTTGGCTGGCCGCGCTTTGCGGCCGTTGACAGATTTGTCCTCCCAAACCCGATGCGTTCCGCTCCTGCGGGCAGGTATGGCAAAAGTGCCCCGCTCCCGTGAGGCAGCCGGCGCCTATGCCATACCACGCACCTATCCTAATACAGGTGCCGTGCTGAAATCTGTCAAAGCGATGTAGAAGCACGGGCCGGCAGAGCCGCTTTACACGTTACCGGCCTGCCACAGTACAGTATACCCGGAATTACTTGGATTCAACGGGCTCCTCGTCTTCTTTTTTCACCGCTTTTTTGGTGGTCTTCTTCGCGGGCTTCTTCTCCTCGCCTTCCTCAGCGGCAGCATCGTCGGCCTTCTTGGTGGTCTTCTTGGCCGTCTTCTTCTCCGGCTTGGTGGCGGTAGCGCTGTCCACCACCACGGCCACGGCCTTGCGGCTGATGACCTGGTCGCGGATCTGCTCGGGCTGGAGATACTTCTTCACCATCTCCAGATCCATGTTGTACTGGTCGGCCAGCTTCTGGAACTCGGCCTCCACTTCCTCATCGGTGGCCTCCAGGTTCTCGGCCTTGATGATGGCGGCCATGGCCAGGTCCATCCGCACCTGACGCTCGGCAGGCTCCTTGGCGTCGGCGAGCAGCTTGGACTCCTCCATGCCGGTCATCTTCAGGTACTGGTCATAGGGGATGCCCTGCTGGGCGATCTGCATCTTGAAGTTGTCCAGGAACTGACGGGCCTGGTTCTCCACCATGGCATCGGGGATGTCGGCGGTGATGTTGGCGGCCACCTGCTCCATCAGGGCGTCCTCAAAGGCCTGGTCGGCGGCCTTCTGGCGCTCTTCGGTGATCTTCTTCTTCAGGTCAGCCTTCAGATCCTTGAGGGTATCGAACTCGCTGACGTCCTTGGCGAACTCGTCGTCCAGGGCGGGAACTTCCTTCTCCTTGACCTCGTGGACCTTCACCTTAAAGACCACGGCCTTGCCGGCCAGATCCGCGTGATAGTCCTCGGGGAAGGTGATGTCCAGATCCTTCTCGTCACCGGCCTTGGTGCCCACCAGCTGCTCTTCGAAGCCGGGGACGAAGCTGTGGGAACCCAGCTCCAGGCTGTGGTTCTCACCCTTGCCGCCGTCGAAGGGCTTGCCGTCCAGGAAACCCTCGAAGTCGATGACCACGGTGTCGCCTTCCTTGGCCTCGCGCTCCACGCTCACGAGACGGGTGTTGCGGTCGGAGAGCTCCTTGAGGCGCTCGTCCACGTCAGCGGCGGTGACCTTCACCTCGTCCTTGGGAGCAGAGAGGCCCTTGTACTCGCCCAGAGTCACCTCGGGATACACGGGAGCAGTGGCCTTGAAGGTGAAGCCGTCCTTCGTGCACTCGCCCACCATCTCCACGGCGGGATAGCCCACGACCTGGAGCTCCTGCTCCTTCACAGCGGCCTCATAGGCATCGGGGAACGCAATATTGATGGCTTCCTCGAAAAACACCTCTGCGCCGTACATGCCCTCGATCACCTTGCGGGGGGCCTTGCCGGGACGGAAGCCCGGGACATTGATCTTCTTGCGCATCTTCTGATATGCCTTTTCGATGGCAGCCTGAAACTCCGCCGCACCCACCTCGATGGTCAGCGCGACCTGACTTTTTTCCAGTTTTTCACAGCTTTTGACACTCATTTTGTTTACTCCTCCGTTCATCACCAGTCAAACGCCGGTGCGAATTGATATTTTATCAGAAAAATCTTGAAATTACCAGCCTTTTTTCGTTTAATCACAAATTTTTTTTGGGACAAAACCCAGATAGTCCGCAGAGATCAGGGAAAAGGCCGTGTTTCCCCGTTCTTCTTCGATGCGCCGACGGATCACCGGGCCGTGGAGATGGCCGTAGCAGCACTGCTCCACGGAGTACTTTTCCAGCATCTCCAGGATCTCCCGGCACTGGTACCCCTGGTACAGGGGCGGATAGTGGAGAAAGCACCAGATGGGCTTTCCCCCCGCCGCCTTCAGCGACGTCTCCAGGCGCCCCACCTCCCGGCTGAGGACCTTGGCATTGTGGGGCTTCTGGTCCTCCTCAAAAAACCATCCCCGGGTACCGCACAGGGCGTGCTCTCCGTAGAAATGGCAGTTGTTGTGCAGGAAGTCAAAGGTGGTGAATCCCTTCTCAGCAAAGAAGGCGCTCATCTTGGAAACAGTGGACCACCAGTAGTCGTGGTTCCCCTTGATGAGAAGTTTTTTGCAGGGGAACTGCTCCAGAAAGCGGAAATCCGCCTCCGCCTCCCCCAGGGACATCCCCCAGGAGGTATCCCCTGCCAGGATCAGCACGTCCTCCGCCGTCAGCTGGCTCAGGGACGATTCGATGCGGCTGACATAATTTTCCCAGGCAGGTCCGAAGACCTCCATGGATTTGTTCACCGCCAGGGAGAGGTGCAGATCCCCGATGGCGTAAAGGGCCATAAGCGCCCCTCCTTTTCATTTTGGTGTCTCTCCCGTTACTTCAGGAAGTCCAGCACCACGCTGTCCATAGCCGCCTTCTCGCAGGCAAGGTCGAAGCGCCGGGCCTTGCCCTTCAGCGCTGCCAGGCGCCGGGGGACCGGCGTGCCGGTGGCGTCATGGAGCTGGTCCAGCAGCTCCAGTCCCTCCCCTGCCGGAGTCTGGCCGATGGCGGCAAGCACATGGTCGCAGAACTTGTAGGGGGACGCGGTGGAGGCAAACACGGTCACCGTCTTGTCGCCGGTGGCGGCGCGGTACTGCTCCATGACGTTGGCCGCCACGGCGGTGTGGGTGTCGATGAGGTAGCCGTAATCCTGGTAGTAGCGGCCGATGGTGGCAGCGGTTTCCTCCTCGCCGCAGAAGCCGCCCCAGTACTGCTCCTTCAGCGCCGTCTTGATGGCATCGGAGACCTCATAGCGGCCGTCCCGGGCCAGGGCCTCCATATAGCCCCGGACCTCTGCGTCATTCTGGCCGGAGAGGTCGAAGAGCAGCCGCTCCAGGTTGGAAGAGACCAGGATGTCCATGGAGGGGCTCATGGTGGTGTGGAAGGGACGGTTGCGGTCATAGACGCCTGTGCGCAGGAAGTCGGTGAGGACATCGTTGCGGTTGGAGGCGCAGACGAGCATATGGACCGGCAGGCCCATGCGCTTTGCGTAGTAAGCCGCCAGGATGTCGCCGAAGTTGCCGGTGGGGACGCAGAAGTTCACCTTCTCCCCCATGGTCAGCTTCCCCTCCCGCACCAGATCGCAGTAGGCGGAGATGTAGTAGACCACCTGGGGCAGGATACGGCCCCAGTTGATGGAGTTGGCGGAGGAGAGGAAATAGCCCCGCTCCGCCAGGGTCTCCCGGATGGACACGTCGGAGAAGATCCGCTTGACGCCAGCCTGGGCATCGTCAAAGTTGCCCACCACGGCACACACGCCCACGTTGGCGCCGTCCTGGGTCAGCATCTGGGTCTCCTGGACCTGGGAGACGCCGTCCTTGGGATAGAACACCAGGATCTTGGTCTGGGGCACGTCGGCAAAGCCCTCCATAGCGGCCTTGCCGGTGTCGCCGGAGGTGGCCACCAGGATGCAGGCGGTCTTGGGCTCCCCGGTTTTCCGCAGCGCGGCGGAGAGCAGCTGGGGCAGCATCTGCAGCGCCATGTCCTTGAAGGCGCTGGTGGGGCCGTGCCACAGTTCCAGACAATGGGTGGTCTCATCCAGGGTGCGGACCGGCGCCACGGCGGTGGTATCGAACTTGTCGCGTTGTGGGCGAAGGACGTCAGCTCTTCCTCCGTGTAGTCCGTCAGATACAGACCCATCACCTTGGCCGCCCGCTCCTGATAGGACGCCGTCAGCAGTCCCTCCAGAAAGGCCTGATCGATCTGCGGGATCTCGGTGGGGGTCAGGAGGCCCCCGTCCCGGCTCAGGCCCATTTTCACGGCCTCGGCGGACGCATAGCGCAAAGAGCGGTCCCGTGTACTCAAATACTTCATTGTCTGTTCCTCGCTTTCCTGGCAGTTTGGCTTTTGCAGCCGTTATGTGAACGCATCCTCCAGGTAAACCACGTTGGGTGCGCCGTTTTCCGAACAATAGACCTCCGCCACGTCGAAGCGGGCGGGGGCATCGATGTCATGGGTGCTGAGATACAGCGCCGCCGCGGTGCGCAGCCGCTCCTGCTTGTGCCGGTCCACCGCCTCCCGGGGCAGTCCGTGGGCGGTGTTGCTGCGGAGCTTCACCTCCACAAAGCAGACGATGCCTCTCCGGTCCCGGGCCACCAGGTCCAGCTCCCCGAAGCGGCAGCGCCACTGGCTGGCAAGAAGCGTGTATCCCTTCTTCCGCAGGTATCGGGCCACCTCTGCCTCTCCCCGGTTCCCCAGGGCCTTCGCGGTGCTCATGGCTTCCGGGCCTCCCACTTTTTCAAGAAGGTCCGCCGGTGCTCCGGACAGGGGCCGTATGCATCCAGCATTTCATAGTGGAGCTTGGTGCCGTAGCCCTTGTGCTTGGCAAACCGGTACTGGGGATAGCGCCTCTCCAGTTCCGTGGAGACGTACCGGTCCCGGCTGACCTTGGCCAGGATAGAGGCCGCCGCGATGGAGGCGCTCTTCCCGTCGCCGCCCACGATGCAAAGGTGGGGCACGGTGATGGCCACGGCGCTGCCGTGGTCCCGGTTGCCGTCGATGAGGCACACCTCCGGTGTTTGGGACAGTCCTTCGATGGCCCGGTTCATGGCCAGCATCCGGGCGTTCAGAATATCCATCTCGTCGATCTCCTCTGCGGAGACGGAGGCCACGCAGTATGCCTCCGCCTGGGCGGTGATGAGTTCGTACAGGGCCTCCCGCTTCTTTTCCATCAGCTTCTTGGAGTCGTTGAGGCCGGGGATGTCCAGTTCCCGGGGCAAAATGACGGCGGCGGCGTACACCGGCCCCGCCAGAGGCCCGGCCCCCGCCTCATCCACGCCGCAGACGGTTTCATGTCCCGCAGCCCACTGTTCCCGTTCATATGTCCAAAGGTCCATGGTCATCGCTCCTCCAGTTTCCACCCCTTGGCCAGAATCCGATAGACGCCGCCCAGAGTCTGCTGCTCATACAAATGATACGTGGCTGGAGATACCTGCTCCAGTGGCTCGGAATGGTTGAGAAACTCCCCTGGATCGTCCTCCTGTATCTGATATCCGGTCAAAAGGAAGTCCCGGCGTCTGCGGTCAAAGTTCTCCCGCAGCAGCCGCATCTTTTCCTCCTCATCCTCCAGCTCATACAGGCCGCACAGCTCCGAACCGGCGGGGTTATCCAAGTAATTCACGGAAAAACCCACCGCAGCCACACCGAAAAACTCCAGTTCCCCAGGAACCAGCTGATCCTCCCGATTCCAATACCGCGTATGCAGCAGCACCCGGGTATCCCGACAATCCGGCAGCACCTCCAGACGGAACATGGTCCCGTCAAAGTTCGTCAGCAGCAATTTTGCGCTCATATGTCCTCCGGCAGCTCCAGTGTAAAGCGCCCCAACTTGCCACCCCGGAACTCATCCAGCAGAATCTTTGCCATCCGCTCCGTATCCACTTCCCCGCCGGAGATCAAAAAGCCCCGCTTCTTTCCGGCGGCGCAGAGCAGCCGGTAGCCCCAGGCCACGTCGTTTTCCTCCGCCTCCCGCTCCGGGATGCCGGGGAGCTTGTAGGCAGTGGTCAGGGCCTCCGGATAGTGGGTCCCCAGATAGGTCATCAGGTGGCAGCCCAAGGTCTCCACGTCCAGGATGTCATCCTTCACCGCGCCGGTGTAGGCCAGGTTCAGGCCCACGCTCTGGTCCTCGAACTTGGGCCAGAGGATGCCGGGGGTGTCCAGCAGTTCCAGGTTCTTGTCGATGGGCACCCACTGCTTGGACCGGGTAACGCCGGGCCGGTCCTCGGTCTTGGCGGTTTTCCGGCCTGCCACTTTATTGATAAAGGTGGACTTGCCCACGTTGGGGATGCCCAGGATCATCACCCGGACCACCCGGCCCGCCTGGCCCTTTTCCGCATAGGCGCGGAGCTTGTCCGCCAGCAGCTCACGCACAACGGCGGCAAACCGGGCGGTGCCCTGTCCCCGCTTGGCATCGGACTCCAGCACAGCATACCCCTTGGCCCGAAAATAGGCGGCCCAGCGGTCGGTGGCGGAGCGGTCCGCCTGGTCCGCCCGGTTCAAAACCACCAGCCGGGGCTTCCCCGCCGTCAGCTCGTCCACGTCCGGATTCCGGCTGGAGACAGGGATCCGGGCGTCCAGGATCTCGCACACCGCGTCCACGTTTTTGATCTGCTCGGCGATCATCCGCCGGGTCTTGGTCATATGACCGGGATACCATTGAATATTCATGCGTCCACGCCCCCGATCAGGCCGATGCGGCCAAAGTCACGCTTGCCGGTAGTCTCATCCGCCCCCGGAAAGGCCAGGAGCACCGCCCGGCCGATGACATAGCGGGTGTCCACCGTGCCGAGGCTTGCGTCCCGGCTGTCACTGGAGTGGTTCCGGTTATCGCCCATGACGAAAATACTGCCCTCCGGCACCGTCAGGGGAAATTCTGTTCCCTCCTCCACAAAGGTCAGCTCGTTGATATAGTCCTCTTCCAGCAGCGTCCCGTCCACATAGACCGCTCCGGTCTCAAAGTCGATGTCCACTGTCTGGCCGCCGGTGGCGATCACCCGTTTGACGATGGGCTCGCCGCCGGCAAAGCTCCCCTTTTGGATGATCACAATGTCGCCGTACTCATAGTCCCCGCTCAAAAGAGACGTGGTCACCAGCAGCCGGTCCCCGTCCTGAAGGGTAGGGACCATGGAGTGTCCATCCACGCCGATCAGCCGGATGCCGAAGGTGAACACCAGCACCACCGTCAGCACAGAGCACACCAGCGCCTGTACCCATTCATAGAGGTCCCGGCCCTCTTTTTCCGCAGTCTGCTTGTCCTGTTCGCTCATGTTCGTTCTCCTCAGTTCAAAATTCCCACGCGGCTCCAGTCCCGCTGCTCCGTGTCCGCCGTGGGGCCCGGCACCGCCAGCAGCAGCGCCCGGCCCAGCACACAGCGGGTATCCACCGGCCCCAGCGCGGAATCCCGGCTGTCGTCACTGTCGTTGCGGTTGTCGCCCATGACGAAAACGCAGCCCTCCGGCACCGTCAAGGGAAATTCCGTTCCCTCCTGTGTCCAGGTAGGCTCCCGGGTATAGGGCTCTTCCAGCGCCGTACCGTCCACATAGACCACGCCGGCGTCAAAGTCGATGTCTACCGTCTGGCCCTCCGTGGCGATGACCCGCTTGACAATGGGCTCGCCGCCATAGAAATCGTCTCTTTGCAAAATCACGATGTCGCCCTGCTCATAGCCGCCGCACAGCCAGTTGTTCAGCACCACCAGCATGTCTTGGTCCTGCAGGGTCTCCCGCATGGACTCCCCCGACACCCGCACGATCCGCACTGCGAATGTAAAGATCAGCACCACGGTCAAAACGGAACACACCAGCGCCTGCACCCATTCATAGGCGCCTCGCCCCTCTGTCTGCTTTTTCTCCGGCATTCCGCGCCTCCCCCAGAGCCACTGTCATCACAGAATAATCTTTTACAGTATAGCAAAGAACTTCTCAAATCACAAGGGAAAGCGTTTCTTTTTTCCGCAGGGTACGAAAAAAGAGAGGCGCAAGCGCCTCTCTTTTATCTGCTTCTTACAGCTTCTCCTTGACCTTGGCACCCTTGCCGACGCGGCCGCGCAGGTAGTACAGCTTCGCACGCCGCACAGCACCATTGCGCACCACCTCGATGGTGTCGATGGAGGGAGAGTGAACGGGGAAAATCTTCTCCACGCCGACGCCGTAAGAAATGCGGCGAACGGTGATGGTCTCCTCGATGCCGCCGTGCTTCTTGGCGATCACAGTGCCCTCGAAGATCTGGATACGCTCACGGGAGCCTTCCTTCACCTTCACGTGGACACGGACGGTGTCGCCGATCTGGACCTTGGGGGCCTCAGCCGCCAAGGCTTCCTTGTTCAATTCCTGAATCAGATCCATGGATATTCCTCCTAGTATAATAGGCGTTCGTGCCGCTTGTCTATGGCGCCGTCTCAGGCGCACGGCAGAGGACCGCCCTTTGTAGCCTGAGTATGATATCATAGTTCCCCATGGATTGCAAGTATTATTTTACAAATTTCCCCCGTTCTCCGGCCGGAAAGCCTCCCGTCCGGCGGCGGCCAGCAGCCCAGCCAGCGCAGGCAGCAGCCAAAGACTGCCGCCGGTCCTTTGCATCACCGCTCCCAAAACAGCCGCCAGCGCCAAGGCGGCGGTGAATCCGGTCCATCTGGCCAGCGTCTCCCCCGCCGCTGGTCCCAGGGCCCAGGACGCAGCCAGATACAGCGCCCGGCCGCCGTCCAAAGGCCGCGCCGGCAGCAGGTTGAATGCCCCCAGCACCAAATGGGCCCCCACCGCCGTCTCCTGCCCCAAAGCCGTCAGCGCCAGCGCCGCCGCCAGGTTGGCCCCCGGCCCCGCCAGCACAGCGGCCAGCTCTCCGCCATAGGAAAGGCCGCGGCTGTCCGTCTCCAGCACCGCTCCCAGCACCCCGATCCGAAGCCCCAGAATCCTCGCTCCCAGCAGGCGCAGCGCCAGCCAGTGTCCTCCTTCATGGATAGCCGCGGCCCCCAGTACCGCCGCCAGCAACTGCCAGCCGTTGGCGACGGCAAACCACCCCGCAAGCAGGCAGAAACCTGGAGACACCCGAATCTCAGGCCACATAGTAGATGGGATTGAGATAGGTTCCCTGATGGCGGAGCTCAAAATGCAGATGAGGCCCTGTGGCCATCCCGGTCTCCCCCACCTCTGCGACCTTCTGCCCCCGCCGGACCGCTGTCCCGGAAGCAGCCGTGATCCGGCTGCAATGGGCGTAGAGGGTAGCGTAGCCGCCGGGATGCTCCACCATACAGTATTTTCCGTAGCTGTTGCTCTCCCCCACCGCCGTCACCGTGCCGTCGGCAAAGCAGAGAATCTCCGTCCCGGTGTCCGCCGCCAGGTCCACGCCGTAGTGGAACCGCTCCTCCCCCTCCACCGGGTGATCTCGGTAGCCAAAATCCGAACTCACCGTGCCCATGACCGGCACACAGTAGTCAAAGTTCAAGATCGCCTGCTCCATGCTCACATTCTCCGGCACATTCTGGCTGGAGTAGAGAACGTATGCCAGGTTGGAGGCCTCTGGAGTCTCTGCCGCCGGTTCCTCAGCGGCAGGCAGACAGCCCTCCAGGGTCTCCATCGCCCGACCGGGGGTCCCCGCCGGCACCTGCGCCGCAGTCTCCACCGTCGTCTCTGGCCGGAACACCGCCCGGTAGACCTCCTCCGCCGCCCCCTCCTCTCCGGAGAAGGCCCTTCCCACAGCGGAAAACACCGCTTGGACGTCCACATTCTGTTCCATGGCCCGGGAGATGGTCTCATTGATCCGGTCCATCCGTTCCGGCAGCAGTAGCTTG